>Ga0208695_1000680_pt1 | contig 34695 bp, 23 predicted proteins | sample AD_UKC111_MetaG_FD_184449 | JGI IMG/M metagenome (GOLD analysis project Ga0208695, IMG submission 184449) | Active sludge microbial communities of municipal wastewater-treating anaerobic digesters from Hong Kong - AD_UKC111_MetaG (SPAdes)... | ecosystem: Engineered > Bioreactor > Anaerobic >...
CTGCCTTTAATATCCGGTGGCTATAGCGAAGAGGACACACCCGTTCCCATCCCGAACACGGAAGTTAAGCTCTTCAGCGCTGATGATACTTGGCGGGAGACCGCCCGGGAAAGTAGGTCGTCGCCGGATAAAGGTATTCCGAGGTAGCTCAATGGTGGAGCAACCGGCTGTTAACCGGTAGGCCGTGGGTTCGAGCCCCACCCTCGGAGCCAATGAATAAAACTATTATCGCGGGATAGAGCAGTTGGTAGCTCGTCGGGCTCATAACCCGGAGGTCGTTGGTTCGAATCCAGCTCCCGCTATATAAGGCCCTATGGTCAAGCGGTTAAGACATCGCCCTTTCACGGCGGTAACTCGGGTTCGAATCCCGGTAGGGTCATAAAAGAATATATATCGTGGAAGCTTAGCTCAGCTGGGAGAGCACCTGCCTTACAAGCAGGGGGTCATAGGTTCGATCCCTATAGCTTCCACCATTTGCGGCCTGGTAGTTCAGCCGGTTAGAATGCCAGCCTGTCACGCTGGAGGTCGTGGGTTCGAGCCCCATCCAGGTCGCCATAATTAATTGGAAGAGTTCCCGAGTGGCTAAAGGGGACGGACTGTAAATCCGTTGGCACTGCCTTCAATGGTTCGAATCCATTCTCTTCCATCAATATGCGGTAGTGGCTCAGTGGTAGAGCATCGCCTTGCCAAGGCGAGGGTCGCGAGTTCGAGTCTCGTCTGCCGCTTTAGTTTGATTATGCGGGTGTAGCTCAGTGGTAGAGCCCCAGCCTTCCAAGCTGGTTGCGAGGGTCCGATTCCCTTCACCCGCTCCAGTTAATAGTGGTGGATATGGCCTAGCTGGTTAGGGCGCCAGATTGTGGCTCTGGAGGTCGTGGGTTCGAATCCCACTATTCACCCCATTTAATTAAATATAATTAATATAATATAGTATAAAGGCGCTATAGCCAAGTGGTAAGGCACAGGTCTGCAACACCTTGATCTCCAGTTCGAATCTGGATGGCGCCTCCAAAATATTTTTTGCACCGTTAGCTCAGTTGGATAGAGTGTTCGGCTACGAACCGGAAGGTCGTGGGTTCGAATCCCTCACGGTGCATTGATTTCAAGGGTTTCAGCGATTGAAACCAATCGAACAATCAAAATTTAACTACAATTTAACTACATGCAAAAAACAAAGAAGTCCCGGCTAAAGGCGGGAAGTCACAAGGATAAATTGTGAACCCACCCCATAAGGCAAACCGAATACGGAAAAGCAAGGGGCTGTTGCAAAATAAAAATTTGCAACAGCCCCAACCCTTTAGTTACGAATTTGATTCCTGCCAAGAATCAATGCGTGAAATTAAATCCTTGATTTCATCTACTGTATAACCATCGTAAGGCGTAAACAAGCTAAAGCCAAGTATGCTGTTGTTGTCATCGGCCGGTATTACTTTGATGGTTCCATCGTTTTTTATTTCAGCTATCATTCGGGCGTTCGCATTGATTATTCCTTCAAAGCAATCCAAACAGAGTAAATACCTACTTCCGGGTGCCAGCTTGATATCGGCATCATCGGTATATACCATAATGTTGCCCGTCGCGCCCAAACGGTCAGAATTTGGATTTGTCGGCGCTGAAAGCATTTCATTAACAGAGAAAGAGTAGTTGTAATATTCTCCATATTCGTCAGATAACGCACCGCTTTTATCCGTTACAGTAATGTCAGCCAACGTCCAGCTTTGCAATGTACGGCTGAACGGTGAATTCGCCAGTAAGAAATCATCATCCGAAATCAGCGTCTGCAATTCGCCTATAAAATTATCCACATCTTGCCCATCATACCGATTGAAGTCTTCATAAGCGGAATGTGACCAAACCCCGCCTTTTTCATCCACTTCAAACAAAACATCCATATCACCGATGATATACCAATCATCATCGGATTGCTTGAGCGGCAACAAATAAACCGCACCTTCTCTCAGAAGATTTGTGGTGCCGAGGCAGAAGTGGTCTTTTATAACAGACTGTGATATTTGCAAAGTATCGGATTTGCAATCTCCATGAATACTTTTAAGAATCCTAACATTTGAGATTTGGCGGTTAAAAGAAGAACCGTCACTGTCTTTTACAATTTGAGTACTCCCCACCTTTACGAAAGCGATACCGTCAACCCCCCATTGAAAAAGAGAGCCGAAATCCGGGAATACCATTCTATCCATAGAAACTCCACCATTTTGCACATCGGCAAGATTAAAGTTTTCGACGGGCAAACCGCGTATGGAAGAATCTGTTTGGGATCCGTTATCTGTTGTAGGTGTTTGAACCTGTGGATTATTCGAAGTCTCATCAGGAGCTACAACCACGCCATTATTGCCAGAATGGTTGAACCAAGACGGATTGTTCCCGAAGACAGCGGCGAGGGCAACAACAATCACGAGGGACGCGGCAATCGGAGCGAATTTCCACACCCCGAACGGTTTCTTGCTTGAAACTGCAGCGTAGGTAGCCTGTGGAGTCGGTTCTGCCGCTTCGATGTATTTGTCCTCAATTCCGCCGATGGCGTTCATCAACCTTTTGCTATTCATAGTAAAATACCTTCTTTCTCCAGTTCCCTTTTCAGCTTTTTTCGCAGTCTGAAAAGGATAGATTTGACCTTGCTTTCGCTCATGCCATAACCACCCGCGATTTCCTCAATGCTGCTCACATACCAGTAGCGTCTGACAAACACTTTTTGCTGTTCCGGGTCGAGTCTGCTCAAAAACCTGTTAACAGCTTGCGTGATGGTTTCCTCTTCGATATGCCGTTCGGCTTCGAAATCAGAGCCGGAGACACATTCGTCAAGTTCGGATAGAGCCAAGGGAACTTGACCAAGCCCACGCTTTTCGGCATTCATCTTCTCCAAGACATTCAGGGAAAGGTTGCGGGTAATCTTGCCGAGGAATGTGCGAAGCACGGAAGGACGAGCAGGCGGTATTGCATTCCACGCTTTTGCGAGTGTGTCGTTAACGCATTCTTCAGCGTCTTCATTGCATCTCAAAATGCCGAAGGCAATCGAGTGGCAGTATTTGGAATACTTGCGTTCGGCCTCGGATAGAGCCGCTTCAGAGCGTTTCCAGAACAACTCGACAATTTCATCGTCTCCCACGCTTAACACCTCCTCACTATTTGGATTGAAAGGCCTTCACCCATATTCACCGGAAAAATCGGTTCAGGTTGCACTTTTTGAAAAGCTTCTTTGAGGTTAGTTTCTTATAAAATGGCTACGCATTCTTTCAAGCCGACGGCTAAGTTTCTATGTTCGCCCTTTTCTTGTGGAATTATTAACTACTTTGACCGCCAACCCTCCTACCAAAAAGTCGACCTGTGTGTAACGAATCCTTATGCACCTGTTTTTCTCTGTCTTTAATCCAATCGGACCTTCGCCAGCATCTCCTCGCCGGAGATTTTTCCTTCCACATAATCCCGCCGGGCCTGACTGGCGGCGGCGGACCAAGCCTTGAACTGCTCCTCGGTCAAATCCCGACCGCCGTGCTCTTCGGCATATTTTCCCGCCGCCCGGTATCTTCGGGAATAGACCTTGTTGTATTCGGTGAGGTATTGCGGTAGAAATGCGTCGGCCTCGATACCCTTTTCAAAGAATAGCTTTGCCCCCACCTGCTTGCAAGTCCTCTGGCCCTTGTACGGCCTGTCGCAGAAATCCCGTTTGCGCTTATCGGCCAGCACGAAATACCGTCCGCAGAGCTTGCACCGCTTTACATACTGTCCGTTTTTCAGCATCTCGGTAAACTCGAAGAACAGCATCTCATCCAGATACTCAATCAGGTAGTAGGGCATCAGGCTCACACCCGCACCGTCCTGGTGCATAATCTCCAGCAGGTCATCCTGCGTGGTTAGATTCCAGTCATGGATATCCCGCAGGGTATCGATATCCACCTTACCTTTCTTTTTCGGCAGAATAGCGTATTGCATTTTCACCGCGGCGTCCCCGAACTCGGGATGCCCGGTCATAAATGCACACAGCCGCTCGGACATGATCTTGTCCGGGCGGTTTTCTCTGTCCAGGCATATGTCGACCGCTTCCCGGAACACCTCCTGCAGCTGGACAACATGCTCCAACTCCCCAAGGCAGACGGCAAGCTGCTTGAGCTGCTCGACGTCGATATCGTCCTTGTAGTAGATGGGCGTTTTCAAAATGTTGTTGAGCAGCCCCACAAGAAAGAAGAACGCATAGCTGTGCCTATGTTTCAATATTTCGGCCACATCGTAAACGGCGTTCCGGACTTCCTGATAATGCTCCATCGTAAGCGGGATGCTCTTTGCCGTCTCCAGCCATAGCTGGTACTTGCCGAGATCCAACTCCACAAAATCAATTAAACCCTGCCCGATATGCTTTTCCGCATACTGCCCGTTATGCTCCGCGTCGGTAAACGACATGAAATGAAGCAGTCCGTCACTGCCGTAAAAGACGCGGACGTGTGGATACTGCATCATGCTTTTTCTCCTTCTGCAAATAATCGAATTTCTTGCAAATCCGACATTTGCACTTCCCTGTGTACTCTAAATTTTGTCTGTAAGATAATGATAGCACAAGGAATAGTTAATTTCAATTTCTAATTCATTATCATACAGGAGGTGAGTCCGATGCACAGTATGAAAACCCTCCCGTTGGGAGGGGCAAGCATAGCGTTCGCTGAACCGAAAGATCATTGTCATCGACAGTCTGCCGGAGATGGTACGCGAGCTGAAAGCCCTGGGCAGAAATCTAAACCAGTTAACCATCCTGTGCAATATGGGAAAGGTTCAGGCCGTTAATTTGGACGAGTTCGAAGAAACTCTTGCGAACATTCACAGTCAGCTCCGCAAGCTGACGGAGGTGTTATGATGGCCACCTTCACCCCAATCAAAAATCAGAAGCAGACAAAGGGAGCGCTACTGGGAACCATGCTCTATGCCATCAATAAAAAGAAAACCACCTACGAAGGTCAGAGTCTGGTATCCGGTTTTAACTGTAGCGCCTATACTGCTTACCTCGAGATGGTGACCACCAAGCAGCAATACCGAAAGACAGACAAGCAGCAATTTTTCCAGTTCGTTCAATCTTTTCCCGAGGATGCGAACCTGACACCGCAGGCGGTTCATCAGATTGGGCTGGAGTTTGCCGCCCGGCAGTTTCCCGACTATGAGGTTTTGATTGCCACCCACACCGATACCGACAATTTCCACAACCACCTGCTGGTCAACTCAGTAAGCTTCAAAACCGGAAAAAAGCTGCACCAGAACCACGATGATTTGGTGCAACACCGTCAGGTCAACGATGAAATCTGCATGGCGCACGGACAGTCTGTGCTGGAAAGCTACTATAAGGGGCAAAAGAAAAAACGGGCGCTGGCGGGAGAATACCGCGCCGCCGAGCGCGGCGAGAGCTGGAAGTTCACGCTTATCAAAGCCATTGAAGATGCGCTTCTGTACAGCCCCGACCGGGAGAGCTTTATTCAGAACATGGAGTACGAGGGCTATAAGGTGCAGTGGAGCGACACCCGGAAATACATCACCTACACCTGTTCTAACGGGATAAAGTGCCGGGACAACAAGCTCCATGACGAAACCTATCTCAAGGAAAACATGGAGAAGCTATTTGCTTATCGTGCTGAGCATGGATTTACACCGCTTACGCCGGAGCCGCCCGAGGGCTGGATGGGACAGTTGGAGCAGGCAGGACACTTGGCTGGAGATTTGATTTCTCTCGGCAAAAACTTGGAGAGTGTGGGCGATGCGCTGCCTCCGCTTACGCCGCACTCATGGACGGACAGCAAGCTAAAGCAGCGGGAAACCCGCAAGAAGCTTGCCCAAGGGCACAAGCTCCAGAGCGAGCAGGAACAGGAAATGGATCTGACAATGTAACCCCCAACGGGGAGAAAGGAACCCTATGGACAGAGAAAAAATGATTGCGCGGCACTATCTGGAAACCGGCATTCTCGCCGGGGCTTTTTTATTTGTATTAACTATTTAAGACTCGGACTACATCTTTCTTTATGTTTTCTAATACGGGTGCATAAATTTCAGTTATTTTAATCGAGCTATGTCCAAAAAATAATTCACAAGAAACATCCGGGGAAAAATGTACTTGCAATTGTGCCGATAATCGTATAAAATTTACCTTTAGGGTTAAGGTGTCTTTTAGGTTTATATAGACAGCCCCAAGTATTTCTGTGGTTTCAGAGGGGAAGGATAATTTGTTTTTTAGAGGGACAATATGAAAGTAATCATTATTGATGGTCAAGGCGGTCGCTTAGGTCAACTTTTAGTGGAAGCAATTGTAAAAGAAAACATTAACTGCGAATTACTGGCGATAGGTACAAACAGCATTGCAACCAGCGCCATGCTTAAAGCCGGGGCAAAACAGGGAGCTACCGGAGAAAACCCGGTTATTGTAGCATGTCGAGATGCAGATATTATCATTGGACCAATAGGAATTGTATCTGCAGATTCCCTGTTTGGAGAAATTACTCCTCCAATGGCTGTTGCAATTGGACAAAGCAGCGCAATGAAACTGCTGCTTCCTGTCAGCTATTGCAACAATCAGGTTGTGGGGGTTAGAAGGCTTACCATGAATGAAATGATTGTTGAAACGATAGCAGAACTCAAAAAATATCTTAAAGAGGTTGAAAAAGGTGGAAAATAATATAGTTACTTGTTGTTCGGGAAAGGGGATAGAAATACAGGATGTTTTCAAATATCTGTATCAATCCTGCTTTGGCTGCGAGCACCTTTCGACCGATTACTTCTCAGCTCTTGAGCGAATGAGGCGGGAGATGGAATTTGCTGATTATGACGAATTGCCTGAAATTGAGCTTTTAGACGGAGATTTTTGCCGTGTTCATCTGAAAATATTGAAAAAAGGACTTTCCCCGGAAACATTGTGCAGGTTATTTTTGCTTTCTTCGGAGAAACAAATTGATGGTATGTCACGGCTTGAAAGGGAAGTCGATAATCTGATTTCATATGCAAATGAGGGAAAAATTCCTTTTTCTGAAAAGGAGATATACGAGAAGGTCAAGGAATGGCGGAACAAGGGTTTTCCCCCGGTACATCATTCGGAAAAATACCGTGAAACTTACCACCCGGCATATCGGGTAATCAAAAAAGATTTTCTGCGAATCATTCCCCTGCTTTCGGAAGTTGATAAACTATTGTCCTCTGATATGAGAAATATTATTATTGCCTTGGATGGCAGATGTGCATCAGGAAAGACGACGATAGCTGCCTGGTTATCGAAAATTTATGATTGCAATATATTCCACATGGATGATTTTTTCCTTCGCCCGGCACAACGAACAGAAGAACGGCTGTCACTGCCGGGGGAAAATATTGACCACGAACGTTTTGCTGATGAAATCCTGTTTCCACTGTCAGAGGGCAGGAAGGTAACTTATCAAAGATACAATTGCACGGTCCAAGCTTTAGAAGCACCTATAACTGTCCCGCAAAGGCCGCTGAATATTATAGAAGGTGTGTATTCTCTCCATCCCAAGCTTTTTGATTGCTATGATTTGACTGTTTTTATAGATATAAGCCAAGAGGAACAGAAAGAAAGAATATTAAAACGCAATTCTTACGAGATGGCAAAAAAGTTTTTCTCAACATGGATCCCTTTAGAGGAACAATATTTTACGGCTTTTAATATCCGAAAGAAAGCAAATATAATTATTTAACAGAAAATTATCCAAGATAATTTTCGATAAAAATATATTCACATTAATAAGGACATCATGAAGATGTCACAATCGTTCAAGACGATGATATCAAATAAAGAAAGAGGTAAAAAATGATGTCATCGAAAAGTAAACTTTACAGAATGATTCTTGCAGCTATGTTTTTAGCTCTCGCACTTGTGCTTCCCTTTCTGACCGGACAGATTCCGCAGATAGGAAGCGCCCTTAGTCCCATGCATATCCCGGTGCTTTTGTGTGGATTCTTTTGCGGTCCCTGGTATGCTCTAACAGTAGGTTTTATTGCCCCCTTGTTGAGATTCATACTGTTTGGAATGCCGCCGATTATGCCGACCGGAATCGCCATGTGCTTTGAACTAGCAACCTACGGACTTATGGCAGGGCTCCTTTACAAATGTCTTCCAAAGAAAAAGTCTTATATTTATGTATCATTGATAGGTGCCATGCTTGCAGGTCGAATCATCTGGGGTGCTGCAAGAGTTGTCCTTTATGGTCTTGGAAAATCCGAGTTCGGCTGGGCGGCTTTTATGTCGGGTGCCTTCCTGAATGCAATTCCCGGTATCATTTTACATATTGTACTCATTCCGATCCTGGTTATGTCTTTGGAAAAGTATACTGAAAAATAATCAGGTCAGTGTTTTCAGGAGCCTCCAAGAGGCGCCGAAAACGAATGTTATTGACGAGGGCTTGCAGCCCTCGTTTATAATTTTTGAATAGACTTAATAAGAATATCCTCCCACGGTTTCGGACGCGAAATTTTTTTAAAAATTTTGTTGACAAAAAAATTTTTTATGTTATCATAACTCTAAATAATTAAAGCGATGAAGCAGAGAAAAGTATTTCAGACGTTTACAGAGAGTTGGCAGTGGTGAGAGCCGACAACAGAGAAATATAATATACACTGTTGAGCAGGTTTGCTAAAAGGGAAGCCGAGTAGGCAAACACGTGCACCCCCGTTACAGGGTTAGGAGTTGTTAGACTCCGAAGAGCGATGATATTTTATATATCATAATTAGGGTGGTACCGCGGAATAATCTTTCGTCCCTATAAGCATATTTGAAAAAAGTATGTTTATAGGAGCGAAAGATTTTTTTTATAAGCAAATTGTCTTTTGTAAGTTTTTTCGATAGTGAATCTTGGCCAAGTTCATATCTGAAAATAAATAAACCATCTTTGGAGGAAACTATGAATCTATAACTGTAGAATAATTAACAGCTTTATTATTGGTGGTGACGGTAATTTTTTTGGATATTCTGTAAGTACAGGCGGGAATAAATCTGGGGAAGAGGATAAGTCAGCGGGAATAAATAGCAAAATTCGACCTTTATATTTGCTATTATCTTATTATAGCTTGTAAAAAATTACCGGTTAAAAATGAAAAAATAAAGATTAGAAGGAGGGTGTATAAAATGAAAAAGTACAGAATTTTTGCTTTTCTACTTATTTTCTTACTTATTTGCAGCTCTTTGATTACTCCTTTTGCGTTAGAAAATGAGGGCGGTTCCTGGACAGGCGGTTGTACCAATATATTGGTAGGAAAGGAAGCTAGTGTAGATGGATCGGTCATCGGGTCATACTCATGCGATGGGGCAATTTATGCTAAAACTGTTGTAATCCCCGGAGCAACCCATAAGAAGGATGCAACAATACCTATTTACTTCAAACCATATCCAAACAACTATTCACAGTATCTTGATGCCTTTGATAAGGAAGTAAAACTGGGCGAAATACCACAGGTTGCAGAAACATATCGTTGTATAGTTAACTTGGTTTACTATGATGAACAGAATTGCGGAGGACTTAACGAATATGGTGTTTGCATTGGTGAAACAACAATAAGCGGCAATAGGGCTTTAAGAAATCCAAATGGGTGGATGTATGCATATTCAAACTATCCTGAAAGCAGTTTAATGGTACTGGGACTGCAACGTGCAAAAACTGCCCGTGAAGCAGTCAAGATTATAGGAAGCCTTGCTGAAAAATATGGATATGCACAAAGTGGAGAGCATCTGACAATTTCAGATAAGAATGAAGTTTGGGCAATGGAGATATTTGGTGCAGGCAGTCAGTGGACACCTGAGAGTGGTAAACCCGGAGCAGTATGGGCCGCTAAAAGAGTACCAGACGGGGAAATTGCTTTATCTGCTAACTCAAGCCGAATAGGACTAATAGAATCAGTAGTAGAAGACGGAGAAGACTTTATGAATTCTTCAAACACATTTACTTTGGCCAAAGAGCTGGGTCTTTGGACTGAAGGCACACCTTTTATATGGTTTGAAGTCTATGGCAACAGAAGGGATGAAATCTCCGTGCGTGAGTGGTCCATAATAAACAAATTTGCCCCTTCATTAAATGCAAAACCGGGAGACCCGATAATCTTTTCCTTTAAGCCGGATAAAAAAGTATCTGTACAAGACGTGATGAAAATGTACCGTGATTATCTTAATGATACTGATATGGATCCTACATTAGATGAAGCCTATAGACTTCCTAATGGCAGCATAAGTCCTATGGCTTCACCTTTTGGTCCATCAGCATTACATGCTCTGTTAGGCATAAATCCTACCAGAGCGGTAGCAACCAGAACTTCAGTATTTACTTATGTTACTCAGCATAAAGACTGGTTGCCGGATCCGGTGGGTACATGTATGTGGTACACCCCGGGACCGGCTATGACCGGATGCTTTACACCTATATATGCCGGGACTACTGAATTGCCTGATAGTTGGACTTATACTCCAAAGACATATGTTGACAGAAATTCAGCCTGGTGGGCTTTTACAATGGTTGATGGTTTGTCCTTAATTGAATGGCAGAATGCTATTGTGGACATAAAAAAAGTTCGTGATGCAGCTGAAGCAAAGTTTTTAGAAGATCAAGATGAAGTTGAATCAAATGTCCTGTCATTATATGGAAACGGGTCCGGTAAACCGGACAAAAAAATCAAACAGAGTGATATGGCGGCAGAAAAGTATCTCACCAAATATACCTGTAAAAACCTGGAATCCGTAGCCGATGCATATTGGGATTTGGTAGATTATTTAATGTTTAAATACTATTTCAGATCCGGTAAAAGCATCCCAATAACTGCCCCGGTTGTACATACTTTTTTTGAATAGTTATGAACTCCACGACTCCCTATTTTTAGGGGGTCTTATTTTTTTGCTAAATATTAATTCCGTGTACTTTTACTTTATAGGTAATAGATGATTTTTTATTTATCAGATAAAAATAAGAATAGGTATATTTAATGGTGGAAAGCTAAGATTAAATAAAATTATATGAGAGGGTATAAAATGGATAACAAAGGAGAGATGATTAATTCACTTAACGATCTGTTGCAAGGCGAGTATATGGCAATAGAGAGTTTCAATAATTTTATTAACAGATTAGAAGATAAGGAAACTAAAACAATATTTCAAAATATCCAAAAACAACACAGGAAGAATGCAGAGATATTAGCAGACTACATTCAAAACATAGGTGGAAGACCAAATGAAAATATAGGTATAAAAGGAAAGATGGGCGATATCATGCTTAATATGGAATTAGACTCAAGTTTGGATCATGAGGTAATCAGCAAGGCTATTGAAGGAGAAACGAAAGGCGTAAATATGGCAGAAAAAGTCTTAAGAGGCAACTTGGATAATGAATCAAGAAGTGTTGCAGGCCAAATACTGCAAAATGACAGAGAGTCAATAAAGAAATTGGATGGGCTGAGATAGATAAAATACTTAGTTGGAAGCAACAGAAATCAATCTGTTGCTTTTTTATTTGTGATGATGCAGATACATATGTATTATCGTTATTTTTATTATATTCTGTCGATATGTATAGATTGCTCAACAATCTTGTGATACAATGAATATTATTAATGTAACCAAAATATCGGAGGACCTGATGGAAACCAATCATATAAAGGAAACGAAAGACTGCGACCATTTTACGGACTGCATGATCTGCGGGGCAGAGCTAATTTACAGTGAAACATCATCCCTGGAGACTTGTTATATTTGCGGTAAAAAAAGCATGACAAATGCCTTATGCTCCCAGGGCCACTATATTTGTGACGGGTGCCATTCTTATAGCTCATACGCACCCATTTATGCCTATCTAAGAGAAAGCCTCGAGAAAGATCCTATAAAATTGTTTGAAGATGTAATCCGCATGCCCAAGGTTCACATGCACGGGCCCGAACATCATTTTATAATACCCCTTGTGCTGCTGACTGCATACAGAAATTGCGGCGGAAAACTCAATTATGAGTCTTCCATGCTTGAAGCATACAAAAGGGCAAGCCAGGTACCCGGAGGTATTTGCGGAAATTGGGGTGTCTGTGGTTCTTCAGCAGGAACCGGCATATATGCCTCTATAATCCTCGATTCAAGCCCTCTGAATAAAGAGGCATGGCCTATTCCCCAGAAGCTTTCTTCTGACATACTAGCCCGCCTTTCAGACATTGGAGGCCCCCGCTGCTGCAAACGAACCGGAAGGGTTGCTATAGAAATGGCAGCTAAGTTTACAAGTCAGCTATGCGGAATCGAAATAAAAACAGGGCATGTCTCCTGTGCATATTTTTTACGCAACCATGAATGCATAAAAGAAGACTGCCCCTACTATCCGTAAATAATAAAGCACCCATCTGGGTGCTTTATTCATGGGTTCGAAAATTCTTATGAAATCCTTCGCTGCGCTCAGGATGACAAGAATAACGCTCAGGATGACATTTTTATAATTAACTCAGTAATCTTGTCAGTTCTTCTCGACCTTCAAAAAGAATTTCTTTCATTAATTCCCGGGCCGATTTTTTGTCTTTGTCCTTAATTGCTTCGTGAAGTTTTTCATGGGCGGCTAATGATTGGGCAAAGTAGTCGCCATCCTGAAAATATAATCTGATTAAGTTTTTGCATACCGGTTCGAAGGATTTAAATATCATTCCATAAACGATGTTACCGGAGGCTATGGTAACCTGGTGATGAAATCTATAATTGAATTCAACAAAGGATTCCAGATCATTAAGGTTTTCTTTCACATCAAGAATCAGCTTTTCCAAGGCTTCCAAATCTTCGTCAGTTCTGTTAACCGCTGCTAATCCGGCGCATTCCAGTTCTATTAAAAGCCTGGTATCCATCAAGCTTTCAAAGAGCTTCAGGCTCATTTTACCCTCGTTGAAATTCATAATGGATGAAAGGATAAGGGGGGTCCCTTCCTTTTTATAGTCTACGATAAGAGTGCCTTTTCTTGGTATTATTTTCACAAAACCTTTCGATTGCAGCTCCAGGATGCCGGAATTCACCACATTGCGGCTTATACCCATGAGGGATGCAATCTCTCGTTCGGGCGGAAGTCGGTCTCCGGGTTTGAGCTGGCCTGAAATAATCTTTGCTTCTATTTCTTTTACAAAGAGCTCCTTTAAACTTTCTGATTTTAATCTGCTATAGTCAGTATTCAATTTTAGCCTCCAGAATTAAGAATTTCTATCAATAATATTATAATGTGCAATTATAACTGTCAAGATGAGCCCTCAAGATGACTCTATGGTGTATTCATAGCAATGACACAGCTGCGCTGCGAATATCCACCGGGGACGGTTTCTGTGTACACTAGATGACAGTACACCCGTCCCCTTGTCATCCATGTTTTAAGCTTCCCTTGGTACTATCATTTCCAGATCGCTTACCGGAAAAGTTGAGCAGGGGTGAATGTAGCCAAACTGAATGTCAGCCATCCTCCTGCCGTCAACATCCTTGGGTATGTATACATTACCGTCGATCAAAAGGGACCTGCAGAGACCGCAAGCACCGCTCCTGCAGCCGGAAGGCGGGCAGAGGCCGGCTCTTTCCAGGGCAACCAGCAGGGATTCTGTTGCTTTGGCCGGGATTGTTGCTGAATCATCACCAATATGAACCTTCATCTCGAAGCTTTTTTCGGATGCTTCCTGGGGGAATCCGTCATATTTATCGATATCCTTGATTTCCCCAAAGACTTCCCTGCGGATGTATTTTCTTTCTATATTTAATTTTGCCAGTTCCTTACCGATAAACTTGTATAAACCCTGGGGGCCGCATATGAAGAAAGATTTTTTCTCAACATCCGTATATTTTCTAATAAGGTCTGAAGTGATAAATCCTTGTTCAAAACCTTCAAGTTCCTCCTCGGCAAGGACATAGACGATTTTAAATTTGCCGCCTGAATTGTTTTCAAGCTCCTTGAATTCTTTATAGAAAATTATATCTTCTTTTTTATTGCAGCCGTAAAAAACAAGAAGCTTAATATCAAGGGGGCCTTCCACAATACTTCTTGCTAAAGACCTGAAGGGAGTAATACCGCAGCCTCCGGCTATTCCAATAATTTTCCTGGAATCTCTTAAATTGTCATAGCAGAAGTGTCCTTCCGGACCGCTTGAGATTACTTTGGTTCCCTTATCCCAATTAGCCCAAATGTATCGGGATACGAATCCCCCTTCATCCTTTTTAACAGTTATATCATAATAACCCTTTAAGGCTTCATTGGGAGAAGAGGATATGGAGTAGGGCCTTTTGACGGTAGACCCGTTAATTTTAAATGAAAAAGTAAGGTATTGACCGGGTCTGAAGAAAGCCGGCTCAACGGTTTCGGATTCTTCGTCCGGCACCAATCTAAAGGTTTTAGCCGATGGAGTTTCAAATGTTACATCTTCAATGACAAAATGTTGAGCTTTGGGATGAAGCCTTTGAGCTAATATATTTACGGGAGGTGTGGCTTCGATTAAATCAGCGGCAGCACTGTTGATAATCTTTTTTCTGGTTGGCACCAAGTTTTTGAAAGCCAATAAATCCAAAAAACCCAAGGGTTTAATTTTAATTTTCAATTCTTTGCTCACTATTTTTCACCTCCATAAAATCCTTATAAGTTAATAAGGCTGCTGTTTCACCGGACTGAAGAGAACTTGAGTAGCCGTGGCACCTGAAAGCAAAGCCCCCGGCAAATTCCAGGCCTTGTATATATTTTTCATCATTCATGCACATCATCCTGGGAAGAACAGAATCCCAGGGTACAGGCTCATAACCGTAGACACTTCCGTTGAAGGCACCGGTATAATTGGCAAAGGTTGCCGGAGTAGCGACTTCAATTTCTTCTATGCTGTCCCTTATGTTGATTCCAAGGGCTTTTTCAAATTCATCTATCATTTCTTCAGCTATTTTGTTCTTCAGTTCAAAATAATCCTTTGGCTCTACCTTGCTCCAGCAATCTCCGGAAAAGAGGGTGGTCAGGTACAAAATGCTTGTTCCTTCCGGGGAGCAGTCGGGAATGGCATTGTTCAGGCAGACAGTTGCTTGTCCCGTAGGCCGTCTCAATTCATGAAACTGCTTGTAGATATCATTGGTATCGGGAGTGGAGTAAACAAAATAGCTGTATTCATTGATACCTAATTCCTTAGGGCTCTTGTTGAGACCTAAATATACCACAAAGGCAGAAAAGCTTACCTTTCTTGCATTGCAGGTTTTCAGGGCAATCTCGGGGATTTCGGTCTTGGGATAAATGAGCCGGTTATATACCAGATGAGGTGAGGCATTGGAAATTACAAACTGGGTTTTTATTTTATCGCCTTTTGAGGTTTCGATACCTGCCACTTTGCCATCTTGGACCAAAATCTTCTCGACCCTGGTATTGTACAGGATTTCTCCGCCTAATTCCCTGATTCTCTTATCAAGGGCAACAGTAAATCCATGGGAACGGTATTTGGGAATATAGGCAGCCCGCATTACATACTTGTAAAACATGGCTGCAAATATGGTGAAATTAACCTGCCTTGTACCCAAACCCAAATAACACCAGTATGCAGTGAGGATTTTTTGGGCTAAATAGGGTATTTTCATTGCATCTAACACATCCTGAAGGGAATATGAGGCAGTTTTAAGAAAATTAGGATACTTATCCATCAGGATACTCTTGTCGGCCTTTCCTTTTGATTCGGCAAGGTAGTTGAAAGCGTTTACCACCTCTTCGCACAAACATATAAAATCAGTTACATAGGGTCTTGAACCGGGGACATATTCCTCCAATTTTGAAATATACTCTTCTTTGCCGAAGGGCATCGTTACATCAAGTCTGCCCCCCTTCTCGTTAGGGATAATAAGCCTGTAGGCTTCCGGAACCCTTAACCACTCAAGGTCCAGACCTATTTTGTCTTCCAGGAGCTGTCTTGTAGCGCCTTTGTCTTCAGGAGGCCCGAAGTCAGAGATTTCATGAAGCGAAGGTTCAAATTCAAATCTCCCTCTGACAAAGCTTGTCGCAAAACCACCGGGCAGGTTGTGCTGCTCTATGAGCAGGGTCTTCATCCCTTTGCCTGCCAAAGTTGCCGCAGCAGTGAGGCCGCCATTGCCGGCTCCTATGACTACAGCATCATATTCCTTTTGGTAGTCATTTGTAACCATAAAATCACACTCCTCTCCATATTGTTGGCTCAACCACCAACCACAAATATATTGTAATCTTTTTATCAGCTAGTGTCAATTTAGTTTTTGTCAAAAAAAGGTAAACAATTCTCTAATATTTCGGGCTTTTACAGTCAATGTTTTGAAATTTTGACAAAATTCTGCGGCGGTGTTATTATGAATTCAATAAAAATAATGATTAGAAATATCATCATTACCTGGAGGTATTATGGATAAAAAACCATATTTAAACTTACTTGTCACCGTGTTAATTTTATTGTTGGTTTCATTTGCCATAACAATGGTTAACCAGTCCGTGCAGCTGATTAATGCAGCCTCATTGGTCCATCCATATTTTGGCAAGACTCTTTTAGTATTTTTTGTAATCTTGGGTATAGGAGCGCTTTTATCCGTTGCCATGATAATAACAAAATTAGAAAAGCCATTAGAAATTCCAAGTGATGAGAATTCTGAAGAATATAATCAATATATTTTAAAACTGAAAAACAGGCTGATGAAGAATAGCTTTTTAAGGAAATCAAATTATATTTGGGATAATGAAAAGGCAGATATTGAGTCAGTCAACAATGCCCTGTCAAAAATTGATGAAGAGGCTGTACGTATAATAAAGGCAAGCGCAGGAGGCATATTCACTACCACAGCTATTTCTCAAAATGGGTCCCTGGATGGGATTTTTGTATTTGTAACCTCCATAAAATTAGTGTGGAACATTTCAAATTTATATAGTCAAAGACCTTCAATAAAGAATCTTATAAAGCTATATATAAATGTGTTCGGAACTGTATTGGCGGCAAAACAAATCGATGATTTAGACATTTTATCTGAAGAACTTGGTCAGGTACTTTCCACCGTCATGACAGGCTCACTTGGTAAGATGGTTCCGATAGCAAGTTTTATAACCTCCTTTGTGGTGGACTCCATTTTGGAAGGAACTATAAATACACTCCTGGTATTAAGGATTGGGCTCTTAACTCAATACTACTGCAGAAGCATTACAAGGGCAGAACCTAAAAGGCTGATGAAAACCGCTACGGTCCAAGCAGGCAAAATGCTTGGAGAAATTATATCCAAAGACTTAATATCCATAATTAAGGTATGGACCAAGGCATCGGGTAAGGCTCTTGTGGATTTGCCAAAAAATACGGCAGAAAACATTTGGGAATTAATCAGAAGCAAGATAAAAAACCCCTTTGAGGAAGCTGCTGTTACAGACAAAGAATAATAAATACAGGTTCAATATTGAGGGATTGTCAATTATTAAATAATCTATTATAATAAATTAATATATATGCGAAAACTAGTATCCGTGAATGTTCAGGGGGACAGGAGAAATGACAAATAATGACAAACAACGAAATATTCTCTTCATTGATTTGAATGAGCGCAATATGATTTTAGCTTTTGCTATGATTTTTGCCATAGCCAGCTGCCAAAGAAGCAATGACAAGCCCCCGGACATGGATGGTCCGGTGCCTGAGCCCCACCAGGGTGTTTTTGTAAGCCAAAATGCCGTGTTTACTTTTGATGGCGACAATAAAACCGTTTTTGTTGAATTTGACGATGAATACTTGAAGGCACTGGATAATCCTCCAAACAACACATATTACAGCTATGCGTTCACCTGGTATGATTTCGGTGAATACAGATATGACGGAGCCACAAGTTTAAAGCTCAGAATTCCTCATGATATCAGGCGCTGTTTGTGTTTTTTCGGGTATCCATTTTACACCTCTCAGCGGAGATTCAAATGTAATGGTAAATTACCCAAGAATTTTACATTTAAACATATATAAAAATTTTTTATACATACTATCATTGCTATGAATACTCCGTGAATTGTTATTATTATGAATACCCCATAGTGTCATCCTGAGGGCTTAGCCCGAAGGATCTCATGAGATCCTTCGCTTCGCTCAGGATGACTAAGGGTATTCGTTAATCGTCGTAAACATAAGCAGCGCCTGAATATCAAAGTTAAATGATATCAGGCGCTACTTATGTTCTTGGATACCCATTCTATACCTCTCGGTAGAGATTCACAATAGTCTTAGTAATTATATCCTACCAATCTTCTCACCTTGTTACAAAGTAACTGCTTTATATAATCTGACTGTTAACGGGTCAGACCACAATCCTTTCATAACAACTGGCAATGATATTGACTTCGCTATAATTATTGTAAAACTATTGTACAAGTATATTACCCAGGATTTTTGACTTTAAACACAGAATTAAAAAAATTTTTTATTAATTCAAACGAAGAACTTAGCTCCAAGAATTTCTTAAAATTCTTTGCTTGATTAATTCTTTTTTCTCCTCATTGATTTCCCGCTTTTAGTTCCAAAGAATGCAATTAAAAGTATCAAAGCTACATAGACAATATACAGAATGTTAAATTCCTTAATAGTGTAAAATATTAACATAACCACACCCGGAAGACTTAATGCCAGCATGTGGCCCCACGGCCTAACTGGCCTGATAAATCCTAATATCAAGCTCAGAACCCCATATATTATCAGGATGATTAGCATTGTAATCAATCTTTCATATGTGCTCCCGTCGGAAAAAACGGAAACCATCACCCCGAAAAATCCCAGGCCAATACCGATGATAAGGGTTACAATGATACTGATGAATTTTTTCTTATCCTTGTTCATGGATACCTTCCTTTTGAATTAAATTTAAAAAACCTGCTTATTTTCCCATATTAAAACTTATTATTCATATGTGACTATTATACCCAAAACAAGTTATTTGACACATGATTTTTAAAGCTTCAAATTTTTATAGATTATTTTGTAAAATTTTAAAAAAATATTGGAATAATGGTGGTAATGGTATTATAATTATTCGTAAAAAGAGATTTGCATGTTAAAGAGGTCTCATGAAAATACCGGACTTAAGCCAAAATAAATCCTGTCCATTATTTTATGCATAAAGGCAATCGTTTTCAAGATGTGGTAGGGTATCCAGGGCTTAAAGACCGATGAAAAATATTTTTATAGAAAGGGCGGGAGAAGGAGCAAAAGATTCAGGAGTTTGTTTGTTCGGATGTTTACGGGGAAAATATAAGGAGGAAGAATATGAAAAGAGCTTTAAGCGGAATTTTAATTGTTCTAATGATACTGCAGATGAGTTACCCGGCATTTGCATATACATCTGACACCATAAACAACTCCATTGAGGAAAATGAAACTATTTTAGATAAACTTGAAAATATGTACGGAGATGATTTGACTGAGGAGGATATCTTAAATGAGCTTTCCAATATGGGCTTGCTTGATGATGAAGGAAAACTAAACGTAAGCGAGAGTATTATGGTTGACGGTACCCCAATGACCTTATACCAGGTAAAGCAGCTGCTTAATCGAGAGGGTGTCGATTTAAGCAAGAAAGTGACCGTTGACGGGACAAGAATAACATTGGCTGATTTAAAAATAATGATTGAGATTGAAGAGGAGCTGGCACGATTAAAAAAAGAATACTTTGAGAACGCCGTTCCCCTTACGGAAGACCACAATAAAGCACTGGAAAGCCTTTTTAAGCAGATAGAGAGGGAAGGCATAGAATTAACTTCAGAAAGCACGGAAATTCCTATAAATAATGACCTAAGATTAAAGGTGGATATCACAACAGAAACATTTTTTACAAATCTCAGTGATGAGGAAGGAGTGACACTTCATCTTATCATTGTAGATAAAAATGGAAACTGGGTTGTGCCGGATTATGACATATCCTTTAAAATCAGGACATTGGACGGCTCGGCTAAGAGCGGCACTCATTATCAGAGCAAGGATGAGACCATCACCATATCCAAAGACTGGGGACTTTCAAATGTTTTTCAGACTGTTACCCTTTACCCCTTCAGCCAAAACGATTCGCCCGATATGAGGTGGAATGGGGAAAAGAAATTTTACATACAGCTTTATGACCCCGTCAATATATTGTTTGAAGGAGATGCAAGGAACGTCACGATTCCTGTTACTTTGAACAAGTCATATTCATGGGTCGATAACATGGGATTTAGTCGAGATGTAGAATTAACGATTAAGGATGATGGTATTCAGCATGACCCATCATACTCAACAATACATTATTATTTAAGACCGGATAATGGTTTTTATTCGCCCTATGAGGATGATGGCGCACTTGTAGGAATGTACAATAACTTCATCGCTTCAGCCGAAGACATAAGCGGAAGCTTTGAAAACGCAGAATTTGAATATCTACCATATATAAAGATTTTCACTAACTTTAACAGAAATGACACAATAACAACCTATCCTCTTCTTCAGGTTTCTAATAATGATACTTACGAATATGAGGAAATACAAAATGCCCAATACGGTGTATTAGAAGGAATCGGTGTCAATTATTACAATTATGGCGTAAAAACGATTGAATTGTTAATGCTGGGTGCCGGAGCTGTAGACCCTCACGGTAGACAGCTGTATTTCAAAACTTACGGTGTACTGCCGGATAGAGTATCGTTTACAGGAGCAGTATATACAAACAGCAGTGATTTCACTTCTCCCGAATATATGGAAGTACCGTCTAATATAAGTGAATATTATTATATTATAGATAAAACGGCCCCATCTGTTAAGAATATTACGGCTCCCGCAGGGGAATACCAATCCGGGCAGGTTATACCCATAACTGTTGAATTTTCTGAGCCGGTTAAATTAAATAATATACAAATGCGATTGCAGGATGGAAGCGTTCACCTATCACCTGCTGAATCATCAGGCACTATTTCCAAATATGCCACATTCTTATATACGGTTCCTAAAAATCCTGATAACAGTTTACTAGTCAGATTCATAACCGGAATTGTAGATATAAACTATAATAAAACAGAAGTATGGCCTGACGACGGAAGTACCAAAACGATATCCGGCGTTGAAATGGGAATTGACAAGCTGGCGGCGTTTAAAGACTTATATCTTTCAAATGAACCCTCGGGCAGAAATTATGAACCAAATGAAAATATTGAAGTAAAGCTTGATGTTGATACGGATATTTCTGATTGGTTAGAAGAAGATTACGATCTTACAAAGAATTGCCTTAAATCTGTTTATATAAAAGCAGGTGATTATACCTACCCCCTGACCATGGGAGGAGAAGGACAATCAGAGGGCTCATTCTATACGGCAAGCATTCCCGCAGCCAACTATGCAAGTGCTTCAGAACAGAATTTGAACATTAAGCTGTATATGGACGGCCAATACATTGAAGCAACCCCCGGCCAGCCTATCCGTTTTGAAGGCGGAACACCGGTGATTGACAAGAAAATTACCGCAACAATAGATTCAGTAATATTGGTTACCTCAATCAACCTGGATACAAACTCCTATCCTGAGAACAATATGATTTACACAGCATCAAAGGAAGTAACCCAATTAAAGGTAGAAAGCATAAGTCCTCAAGATGCGACATTTACCCAAGTTAAATGGGAAAGCAGCAATGAAGAGGTTGCAACCATAAATGAAACAACGGGAGTAATAACGCCGGGAAGTCCCGGAGTCGTAACATTCACGGCTGTTTGTGACAACGGGGGATTCGGCTCCCAGGTAACTGCTGATACACCTGAATTTACGGTTGCTCAAGGGGGACCACCGGCTATTGTATTTCCTGCCGGCAACAATTCCTTTTTTACCAAAAAAAATGAACCTGTAAAAATAGCGTGGAGTCAGAACCTGATAGGAAGAACAGAAGGTTTGGCGGCAGAATTTGATGTGGCTGTATACTCCGGCTATTACCTGAGCGATGAAGCCATCGGTGAGGCACTTCCTGTTTATACCGCTAGTGTAGTTGATAAGTACACCTTCACGGTTCCGGAAAATAAACTCCCGACGGTTTCAGCTAAATCCGTGCCTTCATATACAGTGAGGGTCAGTGCCGAAAATCCGGATAATCCTTCTGAAACTTTAAGCGACCTAGGATATATCATAGTATATCCCCTGCCTGCAAGAGTGAAATTGTCTACTCTCGACAACTATTACATAACAGATGAAACAACCACCATTCATATCGAGGGTCTATTGGAAGAATTTTCGGGAGGGGAATTTGAGTTTAAAATAGTTAAAAATCAAGAAACCATTCCTACGGCTGTAGTCCCGGTGAACGGCACCTTCACCTGTGATCTTAATATTGACCCGGTTCCTTCAGACAAACTTAAGGATATCTATACCGTTTCGGCTAAGGCCAAGAATACCCAGGACAGCGGCTGGTCAACGGACTCCTTTGTTCTTCATGTTTACAACAAGGAATCCATGAAAATTTTGGTTGATAATCAGGATGTTGAAGCCGTGACTTTGGATAATAACAGTTACATTAAAAACTTGTATCAAAACTCCGCCAGTCTGGGTATATTGGCTTTAAGAAGAGAAATCAGCCTCAGAAACTTCATGAGCATAAATTCCGGTCAATACCCCTGGGGAAGTGTAACCGACAGGATTGAATGGAAATCAGACAATTCAAAAATTGCCTCGGTTAACTACAAGCAGGGAACCCTTTATGAAAATATTGAAAAGTTTGATTATACAAGCTACCGCCCGTCTACCGAGTTTATGCTTGCAGGCAACAGCGACGGTACAACCACTATAAGAGCCACCCATGGGGCAACCGGCATGACCGATTCTCTCCTGGTTGATGTAAAAACACTGAAGGATAAGCTTTATATATTTAATTTCTATCCCAGGCAGGAAACCCTATTAACCTATGTAAACGGAAATGGTGAGACTGTGAATTTAACTTCAAACGATGAAGGTGAAATAGCCGTATATGAGGAATCCGGCATCGCAAGCAGCATTTCCCTCAAGTCAGGAAGCAATTCCAATGTTTATTTAGGGACCCTGTATAATGAGCGCCTTAAATCAGCCGAAAAAGACCCGGGAATATATGAGCTTTACCCTGTAAACATATTTGAACTAAGACCGGCGGCAAAGGTTGAATTATTTTTCAAGAACTCTGATGGAGAGCCCTTCACAGGTCAGGCAACCTACAGGGGAGCCGTTTATAAAAACGGGAAAATCTGCCTCGAAACAGTGGAAAGCGGTGGAGAAACCCTTAGTATAGGCAGTGACGGCAGGTTTACCCTTAACCTTGACTCCACAAGGTTCTGGACGGATAAAAACGATGAGGAGCTTTCAGGTTCCGATAAATTGGTTTTCATATACGAAGTGATATTTAATGATTCTTATTATCCCCAGCTTATAGAAGTAAACGGGAGCATCAGTGCTCAAGATACGGTAAAATTCGGCGAGAGCATAGTAAACCTCATACCTGTAAGCACTTCAGACAAAAATAAACCCTTTGTTCTTTCACATAAGGTTAACTATAATCTATCGGGCGGACGCCTGCTTGATGTGACAAGATATACGGGAGCCGTGGGACCGGGCAACATATACAAGAAGGTTGATTTGGAATCTATAGTAACATGGTGGGGATATGATAAAAAGGACGGTTACGATGTAAAACTCTATGATGAATACGGAGCAGTAATAAGCGGTCAGAAGGTTAAAACCATCCTATATCCCTGGGCCCAAATGGCATACACAAAAAATATAACGACATTGACAGAAGAGTCCCTGAATTTGGCGGTTGGAGCCAAAAAAGGAGCAAGGGTATCCATCTATGATATTTCAGGCACCTTAGTTAAGCAGACATCTTGTCCCTTCCTCCTGACAAACATGGTAGGAGCCCCGGAAGCTAATGATGAAGACAAGGGGGTAAAAAAAGCCGCCGAAGAAATGAATGAAAACGGCAACCTGAAATTTGACGGTTCCATGGTTAATAACGGCGACTCCATTATCGGCAAGGCTTTGGAACTTATGTCGGGCACATCTCTGGGCGGCCAGAATCTGAACCTTAAAATAATCGCAACGGAAGACCCCATGGTTTACCGGGGACTGGTAACGATACAGCAGGGTATGGGAAGCACCGATGTAAGCAGTGTGACGGTTGAAGTGGGAGGAGTTGAACAATCCTTTGACTATACTCCCGACGCTGCTGAAATGATAGACATGATACAAAAAAGTGCCGACGATATAGAAAAAGAACTATCGGAGAACATGGAGAAGACAGTAAGCGGAGATGTTGATTACGGTTTGACCCTTACGGGCTACTTCGAAGTAGAGGTCCGTTATGACTATGAAGCTGAAAAATGGGTAATGGTAGTAATAGGAGGAGGCTTTGACGTAGACGCCCTGATAGGCTATACCTGGAAGGTCAATCAAATGGCAGGCCCGGTGCCTCTTACCTTTGAGTTTGGTTTGGGTGCCGCAAGCAAGCTTGAATTCCGTGCGGTAAAACCCTACGGTAACGTGCCTGCAGACTTGAACCCTGCAGACTTGAACGACTTTTTCACTGCCCTCCGAATAAAGCTTTACATTAGTGCATTTGGGGGATTTGGATTTGATTATTCAATTGTTGCCCTGAAAATAGGGGTATTCGGCAAGATAAACTTAGATTATGAATTGGAGTTTTTAAACAGGTCCTATCTTGGTCCTCCGCCTACAGGTTATGGAGAACTGTTCAGTATTGAACTGGGACTTACAGGCCAGGTAGGAATTAAATTTGTTGCCAAAGTATTGTTTATTTCCTATGAAGCCGTACTGGCCTCATATGAATACACTGTTGATATATGGAAGATGGGCAATCCCGAATTAATTGAGGAATGGAAGAGTAAGCAGGGGTCAAATCTCATAGGAGCAAAATCATTAGTCAATACCATGTATGCCTCTGACCTAGCCCTTAGGGTTGCAAAAGAAAGCTTAAGGTTTGAAGACAGGGACTATCTGGACCTCTACGACAGAGCCTGGGGTAACACAGCCAGGAGAAGTATGAAGAAAGGTACCGAGGATACAAAGGATATTCAGACTAACTCATATCCATACTCAAACCCGCTGCTTACAAATGACGGAGTCATCATGGCATATATGTCTGACGGGAATTCCCCGGATATAAACGAAACCAGGGCAAGCTGGGCCCTTTTATCCGGAGGAGAATACCAGGACCAGGGCCCGATTCAGGAAGTAACAGATGAAGCATATGCCGATAACAATTTGGCTATAGACGGAAATTCGGACTTTGCAGTTGCAGCATGGGAGCAGCAGAAGATAAAAATAAATACCGAAGGAGCCTTGACCGAGAGTGATATTTCAGCGATGATAAATTCCTCTGAAATTCTTGCAGGAGTATATGACGGCCACACCTGGGAAACCACGCCTTTAACAAATAACCTGGTATCAGATATGGGACCTGTTTCGGCAGCAAATGACGACAGGGCAGTGGTTGCATGGAGAAGCCTTGCAGGTAGCGGAACAGACAGGGATGGAAGCCAAAATGCCTTTAAGTATGATGATGTTAATGATTCAATACTATACAAAGTATATGAAAACGGAGCCTGGTCTGATGAAACCTACACCCTGTACAACGGTTCATCAGGAAACATAAAGGGAATGTCTGCGGCTATGATGCCCGATGGGACAACAGGCATAACATATACCTTAGACTATGGAACAGATGATGATGCATGGGACTGTGAAACGATATTAGCTATAATTGATGAGAATAAGGATGTTATAGCCGATGTCCGCCTTACCAACAATGATGCAGCCGACCTTAATCCCCAGATTGCCGTTGTGGATTTCGGTGGTGAAGAAGGCTTGAAATTTGTTGTCGGATGGTACAATACGACAGAAGATGGAATCAAGGATATAAAATTTGCCGCAGCTGACAAGACCGGCAATATTTCCAACAGATTTATAGATTCCATAAGCAGCATAAATGAAAATTCCGCCGTCATCATCAATGATTCCTTCAGATTTGTGAAGAACAGCAGTCAATCTATAGATGACTTAACCATAATCTGGGTGGAACCCACCTTGGAATATGATGATACAAGCAGCAAAAATGCCGAGAACGACTGCCTCAAGGCCGTTAAATTCATGAGAGATTCGGACGGCAAGATATACCTGACAGCTCCCCTGGATGTTGCAACCATGGCCAATTACACCCTTATAGACCATCTGGATGCATATTCCGATACGGAAAATACGGTTAAGGCTGTAATGCTCTGCAGTACATACGAAGGTCACTTAGAAGACCAGGGAAACGGTTTGTATACCGTAGACTCAATAAGCAGCATGAAGTATGCCGAGAAGACATTTGAAAACAACATAGGTATAAGAGATATTTATATTGACTATAGTGAAATCAAGAATAATTTCAGATTGCCCATTGTTTTCACCGTGACAAACATGGGAATTGAAGGGATTAATTCAATAAATATTTCACTTCAGCCTGATGATGTTGAAGAGGTATTTGATAATTTGAACCTTCTTCCTAATCAAAGCATATCCTTGACAGTCGATTATGATGTGCCCGGTGAAGATGAAGGCATTCACGACCTGAATTATAGTGTTGGGGCAACCTTTACAAGCAGCGATATAAAGGAAAAAACCGGACTTCTCAACCTGGATGTTCCGGATGCCGGAATCTCAAGGGTAGAGCTTGTAAGCGACGAACAAGGCAAGCGAGTAGTCCAGCTGTCTCTCCACAATTCCGGAGATGTTCCTCTTGCAGGCGGCGACAGAAAGGTTTATGCAGGTATCTACACTTCCTCCTTGTATAATATGATATCAGAGGTAGACGTCGCAGAAATTACAGGAAATGATTTGAAACTTCTGGATGAAGGGGCATTGACCATGAGATTCACATACACTCTTCCGTCTGAAGGCATTCCTTCAGGAGGAGTGAGGTTATACGCAAGAATCTGGGTGGAAGAAGAAGTTGACGGCAGATTCGAAGAAATTACGGAATACAATACTTCAAACAACCAAAGGTCTATACTGATAGCAAATCCTGTAGAAGCTAACATGGGCAATCCATTCCTCGTAACGGTAGAAATGGAAACCTACACAGATAATAATAGATTGTTCACGGCAGAGGACGCCGGAAACGACACCGGCAAGACATTAGCTCATGTAAGAGTTAAGAACTTGTCCATGACGCCTTCCTCAAACGGCAATGTAATCCTGCACTTACTGGATAACAAAGGGAATGTTATTGAAACCCGCTACTTAGCTTCCACCTCTGATGAACTTTTGTCACTGGGAGGAGAAGAAAGCAAAACAAGAGATGTATTATTCAGTATGACGGGAAGCTCTGTAAGAGCCCAATACTTCGCTGCGGATCCTTACAGTATGGACCCAACGGTTTCCGGAATCACCCTTGATGGCATTGGGATGAACTTTGATGAAAATGTAAAAGAATATACACTCAATGCGGTGAATTTGCCAAGCACACTGATCACTGCAACATCCAAAAACCCGGCCCATGTGGTAGAAATAAGAAATCCAAAGTTTAACTGGGTTCTTGCCAGTGGAACAGGTTCGGCGTCATATAATCTGAGTCTGCCTAACAATGATACCGCTATAGTCGAGGTAAAGGTCATCAATACAGAAACCTTGGCAGAATCTGATGCATACAAGATAAGTGTAACAAGCACAGCGAAAGATAAAGGAACAGTTTTGGTTAAAGTTCCATCGATGAACTATGACAGGGCAAGAGTATACGTAACGGCTGAAAATTTAGCCGGTTTTGAACCTATTGAGTGGCAGGTCAACAATAACGGTCAGTGGTCGGAACTCATGACATGGAATATGAATACAGACAATATCTATACCATCAGCAAAACAGGCGGATATACTTTATCTGCAAGATTGTTTGATGAGGAAGGATATTATATGGATTCAAACACAGTGACATTAAGAATATCTAAAGAATCTGATGAGGATAAGAATGAGTCTCAAATTCCGGAAATTCCGGAGATTCCTGGTGGCATCTTTACAGATGTTCCAGCCGGCTCCTGGTACCATGAAGCAGTGACATATCTGGCTTCTAAGGGTATAATCAAAGGTGTGGGGAACGGGATGTTTGCTCCCAATGCCAATATCAAACGGGCGGATTTCCTCATTATGGTTATGAATGCCTACGGCATAGGTCTTGATATAGAAACGTCCGATAATTTTACGGATGCCGGAGACACATATTACACTAAGTATTTGGCCGTTGCAAAAGCATTGGGTCTTGTGTCGGGAATCGGAGAGAACAAGTTTGCACCCGAAAGCTTCATCACAAGACAGGATATGACTGTCATCCTCTACAGAATCCTGGAAAAGACGGGTAAGCTGCCACAAGCGATCCAATTAGGGGCCAACGCCTATGATGATTTCCTTGATAAGGATGAAATTGCAGGCTATGCTCAGGAAAGCATGAGGTTATTTGTAGAAAGCAAGATAATATCAGGTTATGACAATAGGCTTCATCCTTTTGACCTTACGACAAGAGCCCAAGCAGCCCAAATTCTATATAACTTATTGAAGTAGCAGTCCAGTGGGGACGGTTCTCACTGGCAAAAAAGTCCAGTGGGGACGGTTCTCTCTGGCAAAAAAACCAACCCCTAATGATACCTGTATTGTCATCCTGAGCGCAGCGAAGGATCTCCATTAACCCTCCCGTCAGGGAGGGTTAATTTTATTATTATCTGTTGATAATAATTTCAATGGATAATATAATTAAAGCAGCATCATGAACCTGACAGATAATGATTATTAGGAGGAAAATATGAACTGGACCGAGGTTTCCATTTATACTACAACAAACGGAATTGAAATAATTAACGGGGCATTATTGAAATTGAACATTAATGATGCCGTAATAGAAGACGCAGGCGTCTACGAAGATTTTTTGAGCGATGAAACACTTAACTGGGACTATTTTGATGAAAGTATTGCAAAGATGAAAGATATTGAAAGCTGTATCAAGGTGTATCTGGCAGACAATGACCAGGGAAGGGAGAAATTAAGAAGAATCTATGACTTTATAGAAAATTTAAATAAAGATAATATGGACATTGACTTGGGTAGTCTAAGGGTGGAAACTAAAACTCTTAACGACGAAGATTGGGCAAACAACTGGAAGCAGTATTTCAAGCCCTTCGCAGTGGCAGACAAAATAGTGATTAAACCTTCATGGGAAGATTATGAGGACCCGACAGACGGAAAGATTATCCTTGAAATAGACCCTGGCATGAGCTTTGGCACCGGACAGCACCACACAACCCGTCTTTGCATAGAGCAGATAATAAAGCATTTAGAAAAGGATATATCAGTACTGGACTTGGGTTGCGGCAGCGGAATTCTGTCAATCGCTGCTCTGCTTCTTGGAGCTAAGGAATGTGTGGGTGTGGATATTGATGAAAATTCGGTGAGAATAGCAAAAGAAAATGCCCTTCTTAACAATATTTGCGGTGACAGGTTCACAGTGTACCTTGGCGATGTAACTGAGGATGAGGCACTCAGGGACAAAATCGGTTATAATAAGTACGATATGATAGCAATAAATATTATCGCACAGATTATAATGGGAATGAGCCATACCTTCCCTAAGTTCTTGAAAAAGGGCGGACTGGTAATAGCATCGGGTATAATAAGCAAATTCAAGCAGGATGTAATTGATAATTTTGAAAGTCTAGGCTTTCAAATAATCGAAGTAAACCAAAGCGATGAATGGGTATCAATAACAGCAAAGCTGTTATGAGATTCTTGTGACATTGGGGACGGTCCTTAGTGTCCCACCAGTGTGGCATAGGGGACGGTCCTAAGAGCGAAGGACTGCAAAATTAAAAATTGGAGGATTTATGTTTAGATACTTTTGTACCGATGATAATATTAAAAATAACATGGTTAGAGTCGAAGGCGGGGACGCAAGGCATTTAAAAACAATCCTTCGGGCAAAGCCGGGAGATAAAATTTCCGTAGTGACCCAAAGCAATGAATACATAGCGGAAATAAAGGAAGTAAATAAGGATAGCATTATCTGTACCCTAGTGGAAGAAATATTGTCCGATAATGAAACGAAGATAAATATAACCCTTTGCCAGGGAATACCCAAGCAAACCAAAATGGATGCAATCATTCAGCAGAATGTCGAGTTAGGCGTAAAGAGGTTCATCCCCCTAATAACGGAAAGAACTGTGGTGAAGTTAAGTGAAAAGGACAGGGAGCAGAAGAAGCTGGAAAGATGGCAGAAAATAGCCAAGGAATCAGCTAAACAAAGCAAGAGAAATATAGTTCCAGCTATAGAGTCAATCATGACATTGGAGGAATTGGTCGAAAAGCTTAAGAAGGAAGATGCCGCTGTAATAGTACCCTATGAGCTTGAGGGTGTAAAGCAGTTAAAGGATATTTTATTCGAGCCCGAGAATAATTATTACATTGTTATAGGTCCCGAAGGCGGCTTTGACATCAAAGAAATTGAAATGTTACAGGAAATCGGAGCCCATATCGTAACCTTGGGCAAGAGGATTCTTAGAACGGAAACCGCAGGCCTTGTAACTGCCGCAGTAGTCCTGTATGCCTGCAACGAACTGTCATCTTGAGCATGTCAAAGGCTCTCATGAGATTCTTCACATGGGTTCAGAGTGACAGGCTGCGCCTAATGTTATTATGAGATTCTTCGGGCTAAAGCCCTCAGAACGACATGTTACACTAAACCCTCAGAACGACACTTAAGTGTATTTGTATCAAAGACAGATAAATGAAAATTTTGGACAGGGATATTGACATATTTATAGCAATATCCCTTTTTTTCTGTCATATACTGTAAAAAATGTGTATTTTTTTCAATGGTTCAGCAAATGAATATTAATTGACATAGGGCTTGGAAACACTTATAATGAAAACGTAAACACCAAAATTTATAAGGAGGTTATTTAATGTCTAAGAAAAAGATGGGACTGGCCGTGAAGGTCCTGATAGGGTTAGCCATTGGTTTTGTTATAGGTCTTATAGTTCATTATATGCCAGCAGGTACACTCAGGGATGATATCTTGATTAATGGCGTATTCCAGTTTGTTGGGCAGGTATTCCTGAGAGGAATAATGATGTGTGTTGTTCCTTTGGTATTTGTATCCTTGGTTAGCGGTGCAGCCGGCATGGGAGATGTCAAGAAACTTGGTAAAGTTGGGGTTAAAACAATAGTCTTTTATCTCGTTACTACGGCTATAGCAATAATAATTGGTCTAGTGATAGCATTTATAATTAATCCGGGTATCGGACTTGACATGGGCGCAATAGAAACAGTTGAAGTTACCGCAAGTGAAGGTAAACCTATCGCACAGGTTCTCTATGAGATGGTGCCGAGAAATCCAATTCAGGCATTGGCTGAAGGAAATATGCTGCAGATTATTGTATTTGCAATAATGACAGGTGTTGCCCTGACCATGCTGGGAGAAAAGGGTAAAAATGTATTGAAACTATTTGATGAATTAAATGAACTGGTAATGAAATTAGTAAGCATGGTAATGGTTTTGGCTCCATTGGGCGTGCTCTGCTTAGTGGCAAGGACATTTGGACAGGTTGGAATTGCAGCGGCTATCCCCTTGTTAAAATCTGTTGCTGCAGTCTATATAGCTTTGGCTATCCACTTAGTAGTTGTATACGGCGGAATGTTGAAAGCTCTGTCAGGATTGTCTCCTCTTAGGTTCTTCAAAAAATTCTTCCCGGCAATGGCTGTTGCTTTCTCTACCGCAAGCAGCAGTGCTACATTGCCGGTAACAATGGATCTTACCATAAATAAGATAGGTGCTTCCAAGGATATATCTTCATTCTCACTTCCGTTAGGGGCAACTGTTAACATGGACGGAACAGCAATCTATCAGGGCGTGTCAGCGGTATTTATAGCACAGGTGTTTGGAATTCAGGTAACGCCTGCTATGGCACTAATGATAGTATTCTCGGCTACCTTAGCTTCAATAGGAACAGCAGGAGTTCCCGGAGCAGGAGCAATAATGCTTTCAATGGTTTTGCAGACGGTAGGTCTTCCTCTTGAAGGTTTGGGATTGATATTAGGTATAGACCGATTATTCGATATGGGCAGAACTGCTATGAATATCACCGGAGACGCTGTTTGTACGACTATTATTTCAAAGCAAGAAGGAGAATTCAACGAAGAAATCTGGAATACCGATTTCGCCAAAGAGGAAGCAGCCGAATAATCGCAATCGATTAAAAAGCATTGTAGAATTAAATATAAAAATTATGAGACAGCAATGTACCGACCTCCAATCGTTAGATTCTTGGTCTAACTTTTGGGGGTCACATCACAAGGTGACTTGCTGTCTTGTTTTGTTAAAAGAGGGGATTCTTAAACTAATACCCTTTTTTATACTGAAGGAAGCTAAGGGTCTCATGAGATTCTTTGGGCTAAAGCCCTCAGGATCTCATGGATTCTTCACATATGTTCAGAACGACACTACGTGGCTGAATGAGATCCTTTGGGCTAAAGCCACAGAATGACATTATGGAGTATTAATAGCGATGACAGTATAAGGGTGATTTTTATTAATGATTTCACAGACTATTGAATTAAGAAGGAAAAAATTAACATGAGAATTTGAAATTTTCATGTTTTTTTAGTTGTCGAATTAAATAAAACAGTGACATATTGTCACACTACAAAAATAAATTTTTGCCTTATAATTTTCTCAGAGTCATTGAAAGACCGGATTAAAATTGCATAAATTATCAAGTTTAATACTTAAAAGGAGGGCAAAATGAAAACAAAAAAAGCAATTTCTGTTTTGCTGGTTTTTTGCATGCTGCTTTCAACGTTTACAATGAACTTCAATTATGCGTTTGCGGCAGAAGATACCAGCATGGCGGATATGGATGCTTTGTCTGCATTAGGCATTGACACCAGCAAGGTGCCGGAAGGATATAATGAAAACGATACTTCAAATCCTTACGGCAAAGATTCTGTGACAATTAATCCCGTGAGTGAGTTGTATGTACTGGGGTTAAACCAAATAACAACCACTCATCCTCAGAATTTTAGCAATTCTTTAGTTGGTACAGTTTATGGTCATAATGATTACAGCAGCAAGACTACGGAAGATGTGATGAAAAACGAGAAGAATATGACCATAGCTTCAGGTACAACCACCGTCTCCGGAACCTATGTCGAAATGGGGGGACAAAACTATCTGCAGCCAACAGACTACAAGGTGGCAAACAGCCTGGACAGTCTCACAACAGGAGAATTTACCATCGGCTCATCCAAGATTGCGGGCGGAAATTTTGACGGCAATGATGAAGGAAAATCTAGACAGAATGTTCTTCTATACACGGGGGAGAACAGTGAAAATGGAGGTCTTTACATCAGGATCGGTGACAATTACACCGATGAAAATAAGGGTGAATATGGCCAACCTATTGAGCTTATTCCCAAAACAAAGTCAATAGGAAATCCAAGCAGATTGATTACAGATATAGAAGAAGATTTTGCCACATCTCCCTATCTGATGCAAAATTATCTTCAGCTTACAACCGGAGACTACAACGGTGACGGTATTGATGAAATCGCAGTTTTCATACCCGAATTAAACAACTCCCGAATTGTTGTCTATAGGTTGAAAACAACAACGGGTCAGGAAGAAAAGGCTTACAAGAATCCCGGACAATGGGAAGTAGCATGGACCTATTCATTAAAAGAAGAGGGCTATGTATCAAACATGGTATCCCTCGTATCCGGTGATTTTAACAAAGATGGTAAGACAGATCTAGGCGCAACCTGGGGTTATTATTACGGCCCTAATAACAACAAAGGCAGCAAGGCTGTTATAATGTTTGGAGCTACCAGCCGCATGCTTCAGTCCTCACAGGAATTCGACCTTACCTTTGACCATCCTAAATACGGGAAGTCAGATATTGTCCGTGCATCTTTTACATATGGAGATTTGACCGGAAGCGGAGAGGAACTGCTAATTTTAGGAGGCCAGTCAGATGCTGATATAAAGCGTTCAAATTTAAATACCAGATATGTTGCCATATACAGCTGGAACGGGACATCCTTCGTTTCTAACGTTAGCAAGAATTTCGATTTATTTGAAAAAGATGATAAAGGGCAACTGGTTAATTCTGCCATGAGCATAGATAACGGAGTATATTATTCATCACCCTTGTGTCCTGCAAACATAGCAGTTGTAAAACAAGGACTGAGCGAAGCCCCCTATTTGTATTTAGACAGCTTGCAGATTTCCTACAGCGATGCCGGACTGGAAATAGTTGCACCCTTGGACCAACACGGGCACAATGCAGGCAATAAGGAGTATTACGTTGAATACGGTGCTGTTTCCGGAGATATGACAGGACTCGGCTATGAAACCCTGGCAACAATGCAGCAAACCATGTCAAAAGTGGAAACCGAAGGTCATGTAAGTGTTTCATACTACTATAAAAGCTGGTTTCATAAGCTCTTGGGTATAAGAACTTATTATATAAGTTCTTCAGACTATTGACAAACCCGCTATTTAGCGGGTTTTCATTTTATGTATTAAATGAATTAATCCTATACATATGATGATTTAGCAAAAAATCAATATTTTATTGATATTGCAACAAAAATTCAAATAAGCATTAAAAAATCCACCTAATATAGTGGCAATTTTCTTTATATTATATGCTGCTGCGGTCAGCAGGCAT
>Ga0208695_1000681_pt1 | contig 34638 bp, 35 predicted proteins | sample AD_UKC111_MetaG_FD_184449 | JGI IMG/M metagenome (GOLD analysis project Ga0208695, IMG submission 184449) | Active sludge microbial communities of municipal wastewater-treating anaerobic digesters from Hong Kong - AD_UKC111_MetaG (SPAdes)... | ecosystem: Engineered > Bioreactor > Anaerobic >...
CGGGCTGAAACTGGATGCGGTTCATCGCCATGGCATCGCTCCTCAAGGGTATCAAACCATAACTGTACATGTATACAGCAACCAATCCAACCCCTCCTGAGCCAGCTTGCTAATCAGGAGTCGATAAAGCTTGTTTCTGCGGCCAAGCCCATGCGGAATGGCCGTTTCGACAAAAAGCTGATGACTTGGCGAACAGGCCGCAGCGCTGGCTGCGGTCGATTCAGGTCAGCCAGTCTGCAGTGCCTTCAGGCAGACCGCCATGATGGTGCTGGGCAGCGCGCCGAGCACCAGAATCGCCAGCGCATTGGCCGAGATCAACACCGTCTCGCTGCGGTTCGGCAAGGCGAGCGCACCCTCAGTGGGTTCAGCGAAATACATCACGCGAACGACGCGCAGGTAGTAGAACGCGCCAACCAGCGAGGCCAGCACGGCGATCACGGCGATCCAGGTGTACCCGGCGCCGACGACCGACTCAATCACCGACAGCTTGGCCCAGAAGCCGATGGTTGGCGGGATGCCCGCCAGCGAGAACATTGCCAGCAACATCAGGAACGCGAACCACGGCGAGCGGGTGTTGAGGCCCTTGAGGTCGTCGATGTTGTCGAATTCGACACCACGGCCAGAGAGCAGCACGAGGATGCCGAACGAGACGAGGCCGGTAATCGCGTAGGCAACGGCGTAGAAAAGCGCCGCAGCGTAGCCCTCCTTACCACCTCCGACGAAGCCGAGCAACAGGAAGCCCATGTTGGCGACGGCGGAGTAAGCCAGCATGCGCTTGATGTTGGTCTGCACGATGGCGATCAGGTTGCCGAGCACCACCGACAAGGTGGCGATGACGGCCAGGATCACCGACCAGTCGCCCGCCGCTGGCGTCAGGCCGCTACCAAACAGACGGTATGCCAGCGCAAAGGCGGCAACCTTGGGCGCGGTGCCGAGGAACAGCGTGACAGCTGTTGGCGCACCGTTGTAAACGTCCGGTACCCACATGTGGAAAGGCACCACACCCAGTTTGAACGAGACGCCAGCCGCGATGAAGATCAGACCAAAGGCCACCGCCGTCGGGTTCGCCTTGCCGAGTGCTGCAGAGATGCCGCCCAGGCTGATCGAGCCGGTGGCGCCGTAAATGATCGACATGCCGAACAGCAGCAGACCCGACGCCAGCGCACCGAGCACGAAATACTTCATCGCCGCTTCAGTGGCGATACGGTCATCGCGCTTGAGCGCGACCAGTGCGTACATCGACAGGCTCAGCAGCTCAAGGCCGAGGTAGGCAGTCAGCATGCTTGCTGCGCTGGCGATCACCATCATGCCCAGCGTGCCGAGCAGCACCAGCGCAATGAATTCGCCGTTGTCCAGACCATGCTTTTTCAGGTATGTCCACGAATAAGCCAGTGCCACTGCGGCAGAGAGCAGGATCGCCAGCTTGAGCACGGTAGCGGCGCCATCGGCGACGAACAGTCCGGCAAACGCGAACTCGCTTTGCATGCTGCCAATCGGCGTGAACTGCGCGCCCACGAACAGCGCCGTCCACAGCAGCGCGCCGATGCCGCAGGCAAAAGTGAAATGTTTCTGGGTGCGACCGACGAACAGGTCCACGACCAGTAGCAGGCTGGTCAGACTCAGCAGCACGATTTCAGGGAGAACGAGAAGGATATCTTTCATTGTTGTGGTCTCGTCCGGTTAGAGCTTGCTGCGCGCGACGTGGGTGATCAGCTCTTCCACGCTCTTGTGCATGACTTCGGTGAATGGCGCCGGATAGAGCCCCATGCCGAGCACGCAGGCGGCGACCAGCACCAGCATCCAGAACTCGCGACGTGAGAGATCTGGCATGTCGTTCTTGACGTGATCGTTGCCAATCTCGCCGAACATCACGCGCTTGTACATCCACAGCGTGTAGGCAGCGCCGAGGATCAGTGCGAGACCGGCGCAGGCCGCGGTCCAGAACATGCCCTGCTTCACGGCAGCCAGCGTGACCGTGAATTCGCCGATGAAACCGGAGGTACCCGGCAAGCCGGCGTTGGCCATGCCGAACAGCATCAACAACGCGGCGAACTTTGGCATCACATTGACCACGCCGCCATAGTCCGCAATGTTGCGGCTATGCAGGCGGTCGTACATCACGCCGATACAGAGGAACATCGCGGCGGAGACGAAGCCGTGCGAGATCATTTGCATCAGGCCGCCCTCGACGCCGAGCGCACTGCCCTGCCCGCCCACGAAGAGGAAGAAGCCGAGCGTGACGAAGCCCATGTGCGAGATCGACGAATAGGCGACCAGCTTCTTCATGTCAGTCTGCACCAATGCCACGAAGCCGATGTAGACGATGGCGATCAGTGAGATGGTGACCACGAACGGCGCCAGCATGTGCGAAGCGTCCGGCACGATCGGCAGGATGAAGCGCAGAAAGCCGTAGGCACCGAGCTTGAGCGTGATGGCCGCGAGCACCACCGAACCGCCGGTGGGCGCCTCAACGTGGGCATCGGGCAACCAGGTGTGCACCGGCCACATCGGCACCTTCACGGCAAAGGCCATGAAGAAGGCGATGAACAGAAGGATTTGCGGTGTCTTGGCCAGCGGTACTTTGTGGAAGTCCGCAATGGTGAAGCTGCCGCCGGTAACGTTGTAGAGGTAGAGCAGTGCCACCAGCATCAACAGCGAGCCGAGCAGCGTGTACAGGAAGAACTTGATCGCCGCGTACAGGCGGTTCGGGCCGCCCCAGATGCCGATGATCAGATACATCGGGATCAGCATCGCCTCGAAGAAGACGTAGAACAGCACGGCGTCGGCGGCGGCGAAGGAGCCATTGATCAGGCCCGACATGATCAGGAACGCTGCGAAGTATTGCGCCGGCTGCTTCTCGATCACCACCCAGCCAGCGATCACGACCAGAATCGTCGTAAAGCTGTTCAGCAGCACAAACCACATCGAGATGCCGTCGACACCGAGGTAGTAGCGAATCTTGTAGCGATCAATCCACGGCACATTCTCGACGAACTGCAGCGCGGCGGTGGAGGGATCGAAGCCGGTGTAGAGCGGAATGGTGACCAGGAACCCGGCCACGGCAGCGACAAGCGCCAGCCAGCGCGTCAGATTGGCATTCTTGTCCCGCCCCGTGGTCAGGACGGCAAGCCCGCCAATGATCGGAATCCAGATGGAGAGTGAGAGCAGCATATCGAGTCTTCTTGTTCCGCTCTGTGCTTATCGAAGCAGCAGCCAGGTCAGGAAGGCGAGCACGCCTGCGACCATGACGAATGCGTAGTGATAGATGAAACCGGTTTGCAGGTGACGCATCAACCCGGCGATCAGCCCGATGCCTTTGGCCGAGCCGTTGACCAGCGCGCCATCAATCACGGCACGATCACCGAAGCGGAACAGCCCCTCGCCGAGCTTGCGGGCACCGCCAGCGAAGAAGAATTCGTTGAAGCGATCGAAGTAGTACTTCTCTTCGAGCACCGTCACGATGCCGCTGAATTGCTTGCGCAACCGGGCTGGCAGCGCCGGGTTGACCACATACAGGTAGTACGCGAGGGCGACACCGGCCATGGCCAGGATGAATGGCAGTGAAGTCAGGCCGTGAATCGCCATGCTCATTGCGCCGTGGAATTCTTCCTTCAACGGACCCAGCGTGTCGTGGCCTTGGGCGAAAGGCGCGATGGCGCCCTTGAACCAGTCGCCGTAGACAATCTTGTCGATGCCGAAGTAGCCAAGAATGACCGACGGGATCGCCAGCAACACCAGTGGCAACGTAACCACCCATGGTGACTCATGCGGCTTGGCGTCGTGCCCATGGCCATGGTCGTCATGATGATGGTGGTCATCGTGTGGTGCCTCGTCGTAGCGCTCCTTGCCGTGGAAAACGAGGAAGTACATGCGGAACGAATAGAAGGCCGTCACGAACACGCCACAGAGCACCGCGAAATTGGCGTAACCATGACCGAATATCTTGCTCTCGTGCACGGCCTCGATGATGGTGTCCTTCGAATAGAAGCCTGACAGCAGCGGAAAGCCGATCAGCGCCAGCGACCCTACCAGCGAGGTGAGCCAGGTGATCTTCATGTACTTGCGGATGCCGCCCATGTAGCGGATGTCCTGATTGTGGTGCATGCCAATGATCACCGAGCCAGCGGCCAGGAACAGCAGCGCCTTGAAGAAGGCATGCGTCACCAGATGGAACATCGCGGCACTGTAAGCCGAGACACCGAGCGCCACAGTCATGTAACCGAGCTGCGACAGCGTCGAATAGGCCACGACGCGCTTGATGTCGTACTGGATGATGCCCAGGAAGCCCATGAACAATGCAGTCGTGGCACCGATGATCAGCACGAAGGACAGCGCCGTTGTCGACATCTCAAACAGCGGCGACATGCGCGACACCATGAAGATGCCTGCAGTCACCATGGTCGCAGCATGGATCAGCGCCGAGATCGGAGTCGGGCCTTCCATCGAGTCGGGCAGCCACACGTGCAGCGGCACCTGCGCCGACTTGCCCATGGCACCGATGAACAGCAGGATGCAGGTCGCAGTTGCCCACGACGGGATACCAACGGGACCGAGGTTCACCGAAATATTCGCCAGCGAAGGCGCCGTCTTGAAGACGGTCGCATAGTCGAGACTGCCGGTATAGGCGAGCACAAGGCCAATGCCAAGCAGGAAGCCAAGATCGCCGACGCGGTTGACCAGGAAAGCCTTCATGTTCGCGAAGATCGCTGTCGGCCGCGTGTACCAGAAACCGATCAGCAGGTACGACACGAGGCCCACGGCCTCCCAGCCAAAGAACAGTTGCAGGAAGTTGTTGCTCATCACGAGCATCAGCATCGAGAACGTGAACAGCGAGATGTAGCTGAAGAAGCGCTGATAGCCCGGGTCTTCTTCCATGTAGCCGATGGTGTAGATGTGCACCATCAGCGATACCGAGGTCACCACCAGCATCATGGTGACAGTCAGCGTGTCGATCAGGAAGCCAACCTCGAACTTGACGCCACCTGACACCATCCACGTATACAGCGGGCCGTTGAAGGTATTGCCGGCAAGCACGTCTGCGAACACGACGCACGACGCGATGAACGAAATCAGTACACCAAGAATGGTGACGGTGTGGGCGCCCTTGCGACCGATCTGCCTGCCCCAGAGGCCGGCGAGGATTGCGCCAATCAGCGGTGCGAATGGAACGATGAGATAGGAGAGTTTCATCTGCTCTTATCCCTTCAGCTTGCCGATTTGATCGACGTCCACAGAACCGACATTGCGGAACAGGACGACGAGGATCGCAAGACCGATCGCCGACTCAGCTGCCGCCACCGTCAGGATGAAGAACACGAAGACTTGACCACTCAGGTCGCCGAGGTAGCTCGAAAACGCGATGAAGTTGAGGTTGACGGCAAGCAGCATCAGCTCGATCGCCATGAGCAGGATGATGACGTTGCGGCGGTTGATGAAGATGCCGATCACGCTGATGGTGAACAGCGCGGCCGCCACGATCAGGTAGGAGTTGAGGGTGGGGGCGGGCAACATTATTTCTTCACCTCGGTAGCGGGCGCGGCTGCGGCCACCGGTGTTTCAGCGGCAGTCGGCTTCTCGCTCGCAATCTTGAGCACGCGCAGGCGATCGTTGCGGCGCACCAGCACCTGTTCGCCAGGATTCTGGTAACGCGACTCGCGGCGGTCACGAAGCGTTAGTGCGATGGCCGCCACAATTGCCACCAGCAGCAACACGCCGGCGATTTCGACCGCATAGATGTACTTGGTAAACAGCTCGACACCCAGCGCCTTGGCATTGCTGCCATCAACCGTCACTGCATTTGGCGCGCCGGTCACACCGGATTTCTTGCCGAACGACAGGCCGAGGACCAGCACCATCTCGACCAGCACGGCCGCGCCAACCATCAGGCCGACTGGCAGATAGCTGCGGAACTGCTTGCGCAGCTCCTCGAAGTTGATGTCAAGCATCATCACGACAAACAGGAATAGCACCATCACGGCGCCGACGTAGACCAGCACCAGCGCGATGGCGAGGAACTCAGCCTTGAGCAGCATCCAGAGCGCGGACGCAGAGAAGAACGCGAGCACCAGGAACAGTGCGGCGTGGACGGGGTTCTTGACGCTAATCACGCGCGACGCTGCCAGCAGCAGTATCGCGGAGAACACGTAGAAGACGATAGTGGACAGTTCAGGCATGGGCTTTTTCGCTCGGACAGCCGCAGGCGGCCTAGCGGAACCTCGCATCTGCAGCCCGGTCGGCTGCAATTTGTTTTTCGTAGCGGTCGCCGACCGCGAGCAGCATCTCTTTGGTGTAGTAGAGATCGCCGCGCTTTTCGCCGTGGTACTCCAGAATGCGCGTTTCGACGATCGAATCCACCGGACAACTCTCTTCGCAAAAGCCGCAGAAGATGCATTTGGTCAAATCGATGTCATATCGCGTTGTGCGACGGCTGCCATCGTCACGGACGGCCGATTCGATGGTGATTGCCATCGCCGGGCAAACCGCCTCGCAGAGCTTGCAGGCAATGCAACGCTCTTCGCCATTCTCGTAGCGGCGCAGCGCGTGCAGGCCACGGAAGCGCGGGCTTTGTGGCGTTTTTTCTTCCGGGAACTGAACCGTGATCTTGCGCGCAAACAGATAGCGACCGGTCAACGACAGGCCTTTCAGCAGTTCCCACAGCAGGAAGGTTGAAAAATAATGCTTGATCGAGGCAACCATCTTCATTACCCCCTAGTGAAACGCCACGCCCCACGGCGTCTGCATGATGATCGCGAGGAACACGATGAAGGCGAGCGTGACCGGGATGAATATCTTCCAGCCGAGGCGCATGATCTGGTCATAGCGATAGCGCGGGAATGAGGCGCGAATCCACAGGAAGAAGAACAGCACCACGAAAACTTTCGCGGCCAGCCAGAAAAATCCATCGGCAAACGGTTTGATGCCGAACAGCGAAAGCTCGTTCGTGATCGGGAACGGTGACAGCCAGCCGCCGAGGAACAGCACACTGGTCAACACTGCGATCAGGATCATGTTGGCGTACTCAGCGAGGAAGAACACCGCGAACGTCACACCCGAGTATTCAACGTGAAAGCCGGCAACAATTTCAGATTCGCCCTCGGCGACGTCGAACGGGTGGCGGTTGGTTTCTGCGACGCCGGATATGAAGTACACGATGAACAGCGGGAACAGCGGGATGAAGTACCACTGGTGCAAGCCGCCCTGCTGCGCGTTCACGATATCCGCCAGATTAAGGCTGTTGGCTGCCATCAGCACACCGACCAGCGCGAAGCCCATCGCGATTTCATAGGAAACGATCTGTGCGGCGGAGCGCAGGCAGCCGAGGAAAGCGTACTTTGAGTTCGACGCCCAACCGGCGAGGATGACGCCGTACACACCAACGGAAGTCAACGCCAGGATATACAGGAGGCCCGCATTGGCATTGGCAAGAATCAGCGTCGGGTCGAACGGGATAACAGCCCACGCCGCGAGCGCCGGACCGATCGACAGCAAGGGGGCGATGTAGAACAGGGTCTTGTTGGCGCCGCTTGGGACCACGATCTCCTTGAAGATCAGTTTCAGCACGTCGGCAAACGGCTGGAGCCAGCCTTTGCCCACGCGGTTCGGACCAATTCGAACCTGCATCCAGCCGATGACTTTGCGTTCCCAGAGCGTCAGGAAGGCGACGCAGATCGTGATTGGCAACACGATCACGATGATCTTCAGCAAGGTCCAGATGGCGTAATTCACCATCGGGAAATCGGTGCCCAGAACCAGTTCGACCGGATTGCTCATACCGCCTCCAGCGTCACTGCCGCAGAGGCATTGCCGAGTGCCGCAGACACTTCGGTACCCAGCGGGATACGCACGCTGCCGGGGGGCACGCGATTGTCTACAGCGACAGTTGTCTGGGTCGTTTGACCTGCTTGCGTTACCTTGATGCGTGCTCCGTTGGTCAATGACAATGACGACGCTGTTTCACTGGAAAGGCGAACGCGCGGCTGCTTGCCATAGCTTGACGTCGCCAGTGCTTGACCACGGCGCGCAAGTGCGTCCGAGTGGTAGATCGGCACGTCCGCCACGCGCTCCAGACCGACAGGGGCTGTCGAATCGGGCATCGCCAGAGTGCGGATGCGCGCGCCGAGGCTGGCATCGCTGAAGCCCGTCAACGCCGCATTGCGCACATCTTCGCTACTATTGAACGACGAAAAATCTGCTTCCAGCAAATCGCCGAGCACGCGCAGCACCTTCCATCCGGGGCGGGTTTCGCCGAGCGGACGCACGACCCCGGCAAACGACTGCACGGTGCCGTCGTTCGACACGTAGGTGCCAGAGGTTTCTGTAAAGGGGGCGATGGGCAGTAACACGTCGGCATACTGCTTCATTGCATCGGACGCAAACGACGTCAGACACACGACCTTATCGGCCTTACCCAGGGTCGCCAGCGCTTCGGCGCCGAGGCTGCTATCGCGCTCCGGCTCGCAGCCGACGAGAACAAACGTGTTCGCCGGATCACTACCGAGTGCTTCGCGCGCAGTCGCAGCGCCGTCGGTGGGGAAGGCTCCGGCGACATAGGCGGCACCGGCCCCGCCCGACAAGGCGAGCCGTCCGTAGCTTCCACCGCACATGTTGGCGATGGCGAAGGCCAGCGATTCGAGATGCGAGGCGTCGGCCTGCGACAACGCCATGTCGCCGATCAGCACTGCCACCCGCTTGCCGCTGGCCAATGAAGCTGCAATAGCTTCCTCACTGGCGCTAATGTTGCTGACCGAGATCGGCGTCTCTTTGCCGACACGCTTTGCCAGCGCTGAGAGCACTCCGCACAGGGTTTCCCACAAGCCTGACGGCTTGACGATCACCTTTGCAGCGACGGGGCACAGCAGGTCGTCGTCGATTGATCCGACTACCGAGAGCAGCGCACCTTTTTTGACACGCTGACGAATACGTTGTGCCAGCAGCGGCTGCTCCTGACGGAGACTGCTGCCAATCACCAGAAAACGATCAACTTCCGCAATATTGGCAAGCTTGAAGCCGAGCCACGGAATGCCTCCGCCCTGATCTAGCGCGGAGTCGGTCACCCGCAGGCGATGGTCAATGGTGGCGCCGCCCAGATGGGTCGCCAGCCGTTTGGCGAGGGATGCCTCTTCCAGCGTCGTGTGCGGCCCAAGGAGGAAGGCAGTCTTCGCCGCCCCGTGACTCTTGACGCCGAGACCGATGGCGCCAGCAGCGGCGTTCAATGCATCCTGCCAGCTGGTCTGCTGCCAAACGCCGTCGTGTTTGATCATCGGCGACGTGAGGCGGTCGTCGGCGTACAACCCTTCATACGAGAATCGATCTCGGTCCGAGATCCAGCACTCATTGACCGCTTCATTCTCGCGCGGCAATACGCGCATCACGCGGTCGCCCTTGATCTGCACCTGCAGATTCGCGTTCAGACCATCGTGCGGGCTAACGCTCTTGCGACGCTGCAGCTCCCACGTACGGGCACTGTAGCGGAAAGGCTTCGACGTCAGCGCACCTACCGGGCAAACGTCAATCATGTTGCCGGACAGCTCGGAGTCAATGGACTTGCCAACGAACGAGAGAATTTCGGAGTGCTCGCCGCGGCCGCCCATGCCGAGCTCCATGACACCGGCGATCTCCTGGCCAAAGCGGACGCATCGAGTGCAGTGAATGCAGCGGCTCATCTCCTCGGCACTGATCAGCGGGCCGAGATTCTTGTGGAAGACCACCCGCTTCTCTTCGGTGTAGCGCGAAGCGGACTTGCCGTAACCGACCGACAAATCCTGCAATTGACACTCGCCGCCCTGATCGCAGATCGGGCAATCCAGGGGATGGTTGATGAGCAGGAATTCCATCACGCCCTGCTGTGCCTTCTTGGCCTGCTCGGACGCGGTAAAGACTTTCATCCCTTCGGTTACCGGGGTGGCGCAGGCCGGCAGGGGCTTCGGCGCCTTCTCCACCTGCACCAGGCACATGCGGCAATTGGCCGCGATGGAGAGCTTCTTGTGATAGCAGAAGTGCGGCACGTAAGCGCCGACCTGGTTCGCGGCATCCATCACGGTGCTGCCGGGCGAAACCTGTATCGCTTTGCCGTCGATTTCGATGTTCAACATGAGCGGGCTTGCAATGTCCTGTCGTTCGCCGTTGGGTCAGAGGTAGGCGGGCACAAGACACCGCTTGTTTTCAATGTGGTACTGGAATTCGTCGCGGTAGTGCTTGATAAAGGCACGCACCGGCATCGCCGCCGCATCACCGAGCGCACAAATAGTGCGGCCCTGAATGTTGTCGGCAACCGAGTTCAGCGCGTCAAGGTCTTCCATGCGACCTTCACCGTGCTCGATACGATTGACCATGCGCCACATCCAGCCCGTGCCTTCTCGACAGGGAGTGCACTGACCGCAGGATTCCTCGTAGTAAAAGTACGAGAGCCGCAGCAGCGACTTGACCATGCAGCGCGTCTCATCCATCACAATCACGGCGCCAGACCCAAGCATGGAGCCCGCCTTGGCGATCGAGTCGTAATCCATGTTGGTTTGCATCATCGTGTCGCCCGGAATGACCGGTGCCGATGAACCGCCGGGAATCACCGCCTTGATCTTTTTGCCGCCGCGAATGCCACCGGCCAGCTCAAGCAGCTTCGAGAACGGCGTGCCTAGGGGAATTTCGAAGTTGCCGGGACGCTCAACGTCGCCGGACACCGAGAACAGCTTGGTGCCGCCATTGTTGGGCAGGCCAAGGTTCAGGAAGGCTTCGCCGCCCTTGCGCATGATCCATGGCACTGCGGCAAATGTCTCGGTGTTGTTGATCGTCGTCGGCTTGCCATACAGGCCAAAGCTCGCCGGAAATGGCGGCTTGAAGCGCGGCTGGCCTTTCTTGCCTTCAATCGACTCCAGAAGCGCGGTCTCTTCGCCGCAGATGTACGCGCCATAACCGTGGAACGCGTGCAACTGGAAATCAAAGCCGGAACCGAGAATATTGTTGCCGAGGAATCCGGCCGCACGCGCCTCGTCAAGCGCCTCTTCAAACTGCTCGTAAATACGGAAGATTTCGCCGTGGATGTAGTTGTAGCCGACTGAAATGCCCATCGCATAGGCGGCGATGGCCATCCCTTCAATCACCATGTGCGGGTTGTAGCGCAGGATGTCGCGATCTTTGAAAGTGCCGGGCTCGCCCTCATCCGAGTTGCAGACAAGGTACTTCTGCCCCGGGAACTGTCGCGGCATAAAGCTCCACTTGAGTCCCGTCGGAAAGCCGGCGCCCCCGCGACCGCGAAGGGCTGACTTCTTGACCTCGGCTATCACCTGATCAGGCGTGATCTTCTCGGCGAGGATCTTCTTCAGGGCCTCGTAACCCCCTCGCGATTGGTAGGGGCCGATGCGCCAGTCATTGGCGTCGTCGATCCGGAGATCGGCAAACAACGCCGGATTGATATGCGGTCCGAAGTGCATGTCTTCCGCCTATGCCTTCTTCAATTCGTCGACGAGCGCGTCGAAGCGCTCAGGTGTCACTTTGACACGAACATCGTGGTTGTTGACCGTGAACACGGGCGCATCGCCGCAGGCGCCGAAACATTCGCCTTCCTTCAGCGTGAACAGGCCATCGGCGGTGGTTTCGCCGAATTCGATACCCAGTTTTTTCCTGGCGTGCTCTGCACACGCAGTAGCCCCCTGCAACTGGCAAGGCAGATTGGTGCAGACGGTCAATTTGTGTTTGCCAACCGGCTTCAGGTTGTACATCGTGTAGAACGATGCGACCTCGTACACCGCAATCGCCGGCATGCCGATGTAGTCAGCGATTTCCTGCATCACCTCCGAAGACAGCCAGCCCTGTTCGGTCTGGGCAATGCGGAGCGCGGCCATGACAGCCGATTGGCGCTGATCGGCGGGGAACTTGGCCAGCTCCCGGTCGATCTTGCGAAGTGAGTCCTGCGAAAGTGCCATCTTCCTTACCTGTCAATCTCGCCGAACACGATGTCCTGGGTGCCGATGATTGCCACCACGTCCGCAATCATGTGGCCGCGCGACATTTCGTCGAGCGCCGCCAGATGTGCGAATCCCGGCGCGCGCAATTTCAGGCGGTACGGTTTGTTGGCGCCATCGGAAACGATGTACACGCCAAACTCACCCTTCGGATGCTCTACCGCCGCATAGGCTTCGCCTGGTGGCACATGCATACCCTCGGTGAACAGCTTGAAGTGGTGAATCAGCTCTTCCATGTTGGACTTCATGGACTCGCGATTCGGCGGCGCCACCTTATGGTTGTCGGTAATGACCGGCCCCGGATTCGCGCGCAGCCAGGCGATGCACTGCTTGATGATCTTGTTTGACTCGCGCATCTCCTGCACGCGGACAAGATAGCGGTCGTAGCAGTCGCCATTGACGCCAACCGGGATATCGAAGTCCATGCGGTCATAGACTTCATACGGCTGCTTCTTGCGCAAATCCCAAGCGATACCAGAGCCGCGCACCATGGCGCCGGTGAAACCTAGCGCCAGCGCACGTTCCGGACTTACGACACCGATGCCGACTGTCCGCTGCTTCCAGATGCGATTGTCAGTGAGTAGCGTTTCGTACTCGTCGACGTAGGTCGGGAAGCGGTTGGTGAAATCCTCCAGAAAGTCGAGGAACGAGCCTTCACGGTTCTCGTTCATCCGCTTGATGGCCGCTGCATTGTGGATCTTCGATGCCTGATATTGCGGCATCCGGTCCGGCAAGTCACGGTAGACGCCACCAGGACGGTAATACGCCGCGTGCATGCGGGCACCGGAAACCGCCTCGTACGCATCGAACAGGTCTTCGCGTTCACGGAAGCAATACAGGAACACTGTCATCGCGCCAACGTCGAGCGCGTGGCAGCCGAGCCACAGCAGGTGATTCTGCAGGCGCGTCACTTCGTCGAACATGACGCGGATGTACTGGGCGCGCTCCGGCACCGGCAACTGCAGAAGCTTTTCGATGGCCAGGCAATAGGCGTGCTCGTTGGACATCATCGACACATAGTCGAGACGATCCATGTACGGCAGCGACTGGATGAAGGTCTTGCTCTCCGCCAGTTTTTCAGTGGCACGATGCAGCAGACCAATGTGCGGATCAGCACGCTGGATGGTCTCGCCGTCCAGTTCGAGCACCAGACGCAGCACGCCGTGAGCCGCGGGATGCTGCGGCCCAAAGTTCATTGTGTAGTTGCGAATTTCAGCCATGATTTGTTGCCTCAGTTCGCATAGCTGTCGTCACGCACGACGCGCGGCGTGTTCTCACGCGGCTCGATGGTGACCGGCTGATAGAGCACGCGACGCTGCTCCGGGTCGTAACGCATCTCGACATAACCAGAGGTCGGGAAATCTTTGCGGAACGGATGCCCAACAAACCCGTAATCGGTAAGGATGCGTCGCAGATCGGGATGACCTTCGTACACGATGCCGAACAGGTCGAAAGCTTCGCGTTCATACCAGTTGGCAGATGGCCACACATCGACCAGTGAACGCACCACTGGAAACGAATCGTCAGCTGCAAAACACCGCACACGCAGCCGCTGATTGAGCACGACAGAGAGCAGGTGGATCACTGTGGCGAACTTGCCGGACTCACGACCTTCACCGCCGTACGTCGAATAGTCGACTCCGCAAAGGTCAATCAGCGTATCGAAGCGTGTCTTCGGGTGGTCGCGCAACGTGCGGCATACGTCCAGCCAGTCGGCGGGAGCAACCACTACCGTCACTTCATCAAGGGCCGCGACGATCGAAATTGCCTTCGCGCCCAATACTTCAGAAACAATGTCTTTCAGCATTTATCGAGTCCCGGCTTCAGGTCCGGGCGATGGTATTGGTGCGGCGAATCTTGTTCTGCAATTGCAGGATGCCGTAAATCAGGGCCTCAGACGTCGGCGGACACCCCGGCACGTACACGTCCACCGGCACAATGCGGTCACAGCCACGAACTACGGAGTAGCTGTAGTGGTAATAACCTCCACCGTTGGCGCATGAGCCCATGGAAATCACCCAGCGCGGCTCGGCCATCTGGTCGTAGACCTTGCGCAGGGCCGGCGCCATCTTGTTGCACAGCGTGCCAGCGACGATCATGACGTCCGACTGACGCGGACTAGGACGAAACACAATTCCGAAGCGATCGAGATCGTAACGCGCTGCACCAGCATGCATCATCTCTACGGCGCAGCAGGCAAGACCGAAAGTCATCGGCCACATTGACCCATTACGCGACCAGTTGATGAGCGTATCCAGGCTCGTCGTGACAAACCCCTTCTCGAGGACGCCTTCAAGGCTCATGACTCAATACACTCCACTGCGCGTCAAAGCGCGGTCAAACCAAATACGAAAGTTCGCGTTCAATCATTCCCAATCGAGGGCGCCTTTTTTCCATTCGTAGATGAACCCGACGGTCAGAATGCCGAGGAACACCATCATGGAAAGAAAGCCCACGAAGCCGATTTCCTTGAGCGCCACCGCCCACGGGAAAAGGAAAGCGATTTCGAGATCAAACAGGATGAACAGGATCGCGACGAGGTAGTAGCGCACATCGAAACGCATGCGGGCGTCTTCGAATGCCTCGAATCCACACTCGTAGGGAGCAAGCTTGTCGGGGTCGGGCCGCGCTGGCGAGAGCAGCCAGCCGGCGATGAGCAGAACGCAACCAAACGCAAGGCCCACGATCATGAACATCAGGATCGGGACGTAGGTTTCTAGCGACATGACTCAAAAATCCCCAAAAAAAAGGCGGAACACTTAGTTGCCCCGCCTCCTTGTGCCTGGCGAAGCGTTGCCAGGACTGCTGTTGTTGGTGCCGTCGGCGAGACTCGAACTCGCACAGCTTTCGCCACTACCCCCTCAAGATAGCGTGTCTACCAATTTCACCACGACGGCTATACACGGGCCTTACGATTTATCAAGAAACCGTAAAGCTTCAACTATTTCGGAATATCGGACTTCGGTGCGGCCGGGGCTACCGGCGCCGGAGCGCTCTGCTCCGTCTTTGCCGGTTCGCCAGTTACACCCTGCATCACGCCACCACTGGTATTCGACCGATGTGCGCCAACGTAGGTCAACGCAACGCTGGTGGCAAAAAATACGGTAGCGGCGACGCCAGTGGCACGGCTGAGAAAGTTGGCCGAGCCAGCTGCGCCAAATACGCTACCAGCCGAGCCGCTGCCGAACGCGGCGCCCATGTCCGCACCTTTGCCATGCTGCAAAAGCACCAGCACCAGAATGGCAGCTGCTGCGACGACGTGAACTGCGAGAAGAACAAATTCCATAGCCAGCCATTATACATATTGCACTGCGGCAGAGTGGCACTTCATGACCGGTCAAACCAGACCACCGCGCACTGCCGATTGCGGGCGGAAAAGGTGATCAAAGTGCCGCCGCGATCGCCAGAAAGTCGGCTGCCACCAGTGAGGCACCACCGATCAGGCCGCCATCAATGTCGGCCTGGGAGAACAACTCGCGAGCGTTGCCTGCCTTGACGCTGCCGCCATAGAGGATGCTGGTGGCCTCAGCCTCCGCTCCCAGCACCCGCAGCGTAGCCCTGATGAAGGCATGCATGGCCTGCGCTTCCGCCGGGGTGGCCGTCTTGCCGGTGCCAATCGCCCACACTGGTTCATAAGCCAGGATTGCTGCGCCTTGTGCTCGTAGCAACACCTCCCTGCAGGCTGAGAGTTGCTGACCCACCACCGCCTCGGCGTGGCCGTCCTCACGCTCCGCCAGCGTTTCGCCCACGCAAATGACCGGAGTAACCCCGGCGTTCAGTGCTGCCGAAGCCTTGCGAGCGACCAGATCGCTGGTTTCCGCGTTGTACTGCCGCCGCTCCGAGTGCCCCACGAGCACGAGCGATGCACCGAACTCAACCAGCATTGCCGCACTCACCTGGCCCGTGTATGCCCCTGAAGCGTGCTCACTGACGTCCTGCCCGCCCCACACTGCGGCGCCGTCAGCCAGTGCCGACTGGGCCTGGCCAAGATAGGGAAACGGCACACACACGCCCAGTTTGCCGACACCGGATGGAGCCGCCGCAACCGCGCCAAGCAGCGCTGCGTTGCCCGCAAGCGAGCCGTTCATCTTCCAGTTGCCAATTACCCAACGATTTCGCAAGCCCATAGTCGCCATCTTGTTGTTTCAGAAAAGTTCAGAAATCAGGAAAAGTGACACATTACCCGCACGCCTTCGCGCTCGACAACGACCGGCGCTTCGACCGCACAGCGGGCTTCAGCTCGTGGGCAGCGAGGGTGAAAGTGGCATCCGCCGGGAGGGTGGACCGGTGATGCCACTTCGCCGCGGATCGCGGCGAACTGTTGCCTCCCAGTCTGTACTCGAGGCATCGCAGCCAGCAATGCCTGCGTATAAGGATGTCGTGGCGCCGAGAAAATCTCGGCCACCGGTCCGATTTCCACCACACGACCGAGGTACATCACGGCCACCCGATCACTCAAATGTCGCACGACGCCAAGGTCGTGACTGATGAAAACATAGGTCAGACCCAGCGCCCGTCTGAGTTCAGCAAACAGATTGAGAACTTGCGCCTGAACCGAAACATCGAGGGCCGCCACTGACTCGTCGCAGACCAGCAGCTCCGGTTTCACCGCCAGCGCGCGCGCGATACCGATCCGTGCCCGCTGTCCACCAGAAAACTGATGCGGGTAGCGATCGAGCGCCGAGTCATCCAGTCCGACCTGTCGCAGCAAAGTGAGGACGTAGCCCCGCATGTCCGTTGCGGTGACCAATCCATGGGCAACCGCAGCTTCGCCTATCTGGCCGACGACCCGCATGCGCGGATTCAGTGACGCCGACGGGTCCTGAAAGATCATTTGCCGGGCGAGTCGCGCCCCAACCCGAGCCCCTGCACCAACCGCCGACTCGGCAGCACCTACCACGTCGGACGCTGAAAAGATGACCCTGCCACTGCTCGGAGGCATTAACCCGGCGATGATCCGCCCCAACGTGCTCTTGCCGCATCCCGATTCACCAACAATGCCCAGCACCTCACCGTGGGCAACGTCCAGTGAGACGTCATCAAGCGCCTGAACCACAGTCTCGCGGTGGCTCGCGCCCAGCCGATTTGCCAATCGCTCCGCCCAGCCAAGCGGCTTGACGAAGCGCTTGGAAATGCCCTCAACGCGAAGAATGGGCGCCGAGCCAGAAGCAGCGCTGTTGCCAGTCATGCTTGCTGCTCCGCCGCCGCCTCGAATGCGAAGTGACAGCGCGCCATATGCGCCTGAACGCAATGCGGCGCCGGATCGTCCACGCCGCAACGCCGGCCTGCTTCTGCGCAACGCGGCGCAAAGGCGCACCCAAGGCGTTGGCCGATCAGCCGCGGCGGTGTGCCGGGAATCTGGGCCAGAGGCTGACCTGGTTGGTTTTGCGACGGCAGCGAGCGCAGCAAGGCTCGCGTGTACGGGTGCGCCGGCGAACCGAGCACCGCCGTCGTCGGCCCCTCTTCGACAATGCGGCCGCCGTACATCACCGCGATGCGGTCGGCGAGACCGCTCACCACCGACAGGTCATGCGTGATCCAGATGACGGCAGTCCCACGGCTGGCGGCCAGCGCCTGCACCTGGGCGAGGATTTGCCCCTGGATCGTCACGTCAAGCGCCGTGGTCGGTTCATCGGCAATCAGCAGCTTCGGGCCATGGAGCAAAGCGATGGCGATCGCCACCCGCTGCCGCATGCCACCGGAAAACTGGTGCGGATACGCCAGCATCCGCTCGCCAGGCGATGGAATGCCTACTTCGGCCAGTGCCTGCTGTGCCCACTCCCGGGCGCGCGCGGCACTGACGTCAGCATGGGCGCGAATCGCCTCGACGATTTGCGTGTCGATGCGCAGCACCGGATTCAGGGTCAACATCGGATCCTGGAAAATCATCGCGATGTCGCGCCCGCGTAGCGCTCGCCACTCCCGCTCTACGAGCCCCACCAGCGAGCGACCAGCGAAGCGGATTTCGCCGGCAACGACGCGACCCGGCGCATCAACCAGCCCCATGATCGAAAAGCCGGTCACCGACTTGCCGGACCCCGACTCACCAACCAACCCGAGCACTTCGCCAGCGCCGACGGCGAGATCGACGCCATCGACGGCACGGACTTCGCCGGCCTTGCTGGCGAACCAGGTCTGCAGGCCGCGTACCTCAAGCAGCGGTGCGGTCATTTCGCGAGCCTCGGATTCAGCACATCCCGAAGCTGATCGGCGACGAGATTGATGCTGACGATGGTGAGCAACAACGCAACACCGGGGAAGAAGCTGACCCAATACTTGCCGGAGAGCAGATATTGGTAACCGTTGGCAATCAATAACCCGAGCGATGGCTCCGTAATCGGCAAACCCAGCCCAAGAAACGACAAGGTTGCCTCTAGTGCTATCGCATGCGCCACCTGCACCGACGCCACCACGATCAGCGGCGGCAGGCAGTTTGGCAGTAAATGACGCAGCACAATGCGTCCAGCTGACAAGCCGAGCCCCTGTGCGGCGGCAATGTAATCCTTATTTTTCTCGGCAAGCGCCGCACCGCGCACGGTGCGCGCGTAGTAAGCCCATTGCACGGTGACCAGAGCTGCAATGATCTTGCCGATGCCCTGGCCCAGCACGGCAAGCAAAATCAGCGCGATCAGGATCGCTGGAAACGACAACTGAATGTCAACCACCCGCATGATCACACTGTCCCAGCGTCCGCCCTTGTAAGCCGCAAGCAACCCGACCAGCAGGCCCAGCGTCACGGCAATCAGGGTTGAAACCACGCCGACACCGAGACTGATACGCAACCCGTAGAGGATCGCCGACAGCAGATCGCGCCCCTGCTCGTCGCTGCCGAGCAGATAGTGCCCGCCATCCGCCGCCGCGCTACCCGGCGGCAGACGCGCATCAAGCACGTCCAGCTGCGACAGGTCGTAGGGGTTCTGCGGCGACAGCCATGGTGCCCCCAGCGCCGCCAGCACGATCAGCACAAACAGCACCAGACCGAACATCGCCATGCGGTCGGCCGCAAATTCACCGGCCTTTTCGCGCCATAGTGAATTGCCGGCCTGCACTGCATTGGCCATCAATGCGCTCCCGCATCGCCAAGCCGCACGCGCGGGTCGAGCGCGGAGTAAGCCAGGTCCACCAGCAGGTTGATGAACACAAAGAGACTCACGATGATCAACAGATAGGCCACGATCACCGGTCGGTCCAGCACATTGATTGAGTCAATCAGCAACTTGCCCATACCGGGCCAGGCGAACACGCTTTCAGTCACCACCGCGAAGGCAACCACCGAGCCGAACTCGAGGCCAATCACGGTGACGATGGGGATCATGATGTTCTTCAGCACATGCACACCGACGATGCGCGACGCCGACAGCCCCTTGGCGCGGGCGAACTTCACGTAGTCCATCGCCAGCGCCTCACGTACGCCGGCGCGCGTCAGCCGGATCAGCAGCGACAGTTTGAATAACGCCAGATTCACCGCCGGCAGGATCAGATGGGCCCAGCCATCTGCTGTGAGAAAACTCCAGCCAACGCCAAATATCGCCCGCGTTTCGCCACGGCCGTTTGACGGCAACCAGCCGAGAAACACCGCGAATAGCATTATCAGCATCAGCCCCACCCAAAAGGTCGGCAAGCTGAAGCCAAGAATTGAACCGGCCATGATGGTCTTGCCGATGACACCGTTCGGTCTCAGGCCTGCGATCAGGCCGAGCGGGATCCCAATACCGACCGCAAGCAGCATTGCTACAAGAGCCAGCTCCAGCGTCGCTGGCATGCGGTTGAGTATCAGTTCCAGCGCCGGTACGCCATGCGCAAAGCTGCGCCCGAGATCGCCAGTTACGGCGCCGAGAACGAAATTGCCGTACTGCGCCCACAGCGGTTTGTCGAGCCCCAGTGCAACGATCGCGCGATCGCGCTCGGTCTGATCGGCCTGACTGCTGATCAGGATGTCAACCGGGTTGCCGATCAGGTAGACGCCGACGAATACCAGCACGCTCATCGCCAGCAGCACCAGCAGTGATTGCGTCAGTCGACGGAGAAGAAACGCCAGCATTCAGAGTTTTGGTGGTGGCTGGCGGCGATATTTGCGCTACGCTACCAGTGAAAGATCGACTGTCAACGCGCCGATTCTAATCAGCGTTGGGCATCGATGTGCCCCGGCCGTCCGCTTCGCGTCAATGCATCGCGGCCAGGCCTCAATTACTCGCAGGAGGACGCCGTATGAACATTTCCAGCCGCACCCGACACGCTTTCGGCGGTGCGCCCAAAATTGCCGTGGGGGCCTTGCTGCTTGCTGCGCTGTCATCCGGCGTTGCCGCCGCTTCCGACGTCTGGCTTTACAGCGGGCGCGATTTCACTGGCGCCTTTGCGCGCATCTCGCGGTCCGAGGCCAATCTGCCCATCGGCGCTGCGCGCTCGCTGCGGGTTGCGACCGGCGTGTGGGAAGCCTGCACCGGCGCCAACTTCACCGGTGACTGCCGCCGCCTGTCGCCCGGCGACTACCGTGAACTGGGTGGCCGCTACGGCGACACGGTCATGTCGCTACGCGATGTCACCTATGCGTCGGCCGGTGTCGGCTACGCACCCGCCCGAATCCAGCTCTATGATCGCACTGGCTTCCGTGGCCGCACCATGACCTACGAGCAGAGCATTGCCGATATCGACGCCGGCAGCCGGTTCACCGCTGCGTCCGCCATCGTCACCGGCGGCACCTGGGAGGTCTGTACCGACTACAACTTCGGCGGCCGTTGCCAGGCCCTGCCGCCCGGGCAATACAACGATCTGGGCTCGCAGCTGAACTACCGCATCGTCAGTGTGCGCGTCGTCGATGGCGGTCGTCCGACGCCGCTGCCAGCGGTTCCACCGATTGCGGTCGCGCCGCCGCCGGTTGCGCCGCCACCGGCATGGAACAACGATCGCGTCCGTGTCGAGGTATTCACCAACCCCAATTTCACCGGCGCCGCGATGACGCTGGACAACGACATCGACAACCTGCGCAACAGTGGCTTCAATGACCGCATCCAGTCGATGCGCGTGTTCGGCGGCAACTGGGAGGCCTGCGAAGATCGTGATTTCGGTGGCAGCTGCATGGTGTTCGGGCCGGGCGACTACCGCCGTCTGCCGCCACAGCTTGATCGCTCGATTTCGTCGCTGCGCCGCGTGGGCGAGCCGAGCTGGAACGGCCTGGTACAGGGCGGCGGCGCCTATGTGGTGATGGACCAGGGCGCCGGGCGCAGCCGCCATCCGGTGTGGCTCTATGAACACAGCAATTTCAACGGCCGCACGGTGCGCGCCACGGGTGATGTTGCCGATCTTGGGTCAAGTGGCCTCAACGATGCCACCTCGTCGATCTTCATCAGCCTCGGTACCTGGCAATTCTGCGAGGATTCAAATTACCGTGGCCGCTGCCTCACGCTCGGCCCAGGCCAGTACAACGAAATGCCACCCGGCATGAACGACAGCATCTCGTCGTTCCGCCGCGTTCGCTAACGATCAGCTGCGGGTTCATTGCACCATGTCTGAAGTCAGCTACGACGATCTCTTCACCACCGCGAAAACGATTGCCGTGGTTGGTCTGTCCGACAACCCGAGCCGCCCAAGCTTCGAGGTGGCGCAAGTGATGCAGCGGGCCGGCTTCCGCATCATCCCGGTGAATCCGCGCGCTGCCGGACAAAGCATCCTTGGAGAGCCGTGCGTCGGCGCCTTGAGCGAAGTTGCAGCGCCGGTGGATATCGTGGATTGCTTCCGTCGCAGCGAAGAGATGGTCGAGGTGGCCCGCGCTGTCGCGGCCATGTCGCTGAAGCCGAAGGTGCTGTGGATGCAGATTGGGGTGATGAACGAAGAAGCTGCGCAGATCGCACGCGACGCTGGCATCGCGGTTGTGCAGAACCGCTGCATCAAGATCGAGTACCGCAGCTGGAAGGCTGGCCAGTAGGTTACGCTTCGTATCGTTCGGCTCCGATCTGCGACTTTTATCGGTGCCCTGTTCAGTTTGCGCGGGGGTTGTCATGCGATCAGGCTCATCACGATTTGGACTTGCTGCGGCGACCTTGCTCGCCTGTCTGTCGCTTCTGTCGGCCCCTGTTGCTGCCCGGGGTGCCTGCGCGTTGGGCCAGAGCATCACGGTCGCCGAGCTGCCAAAACAGGGACGGGACACCCTGGCACTGATCGCCTCCGGCGGCCCGTTTCCACATGGTCGGGATGGTGTCGTCTTCGGCAACCGCGAGCGGATTCTGCCCAAGGCTCCACGCGGCTACTACCACGAATACACCGTGCGTACGCCGGGCGCGCGCAATCGCGGCGCGCGACGCATTGTTTGCGGTGGCGACCAGCGCGCGACGGAGCCTTGCTACTACAGCGACGACCACTACCAGTCGTTCAAGTGCATCGTCCGTTAACCCGTACCGTACGCAGAACACCGAGGGGTTGCCATGAAAAACGCCGTGCATGATTTCCGCGCCGAGACCGTCCTCAAGGTTGACCTCAAAGGCGTCCGATCGAAGAAAGCCCTGCTGGAGGCGCTCGCCGCCGGGCTCAAGCTGCCCCGCCATTTCGGGCATAACTGGGACGCCCTCGCCGATTGCCTGATGGATGACGGCTGGGCAAAAGGGCCACCAGGCGCCTCGATCACTGCGCTGCTACTCGACAGCAAGGGGGGCGACAAGCGCTTCGGCGATGACTGGACAACGCTGCTCGATATCCTCGACGAAGCCTGTATCTGGTGGGGCGAGAAAGATCGCGTGTTCCGCGTGGTGCTTGCCTGAACACGGCCGCTGCTGGCGGTGTTGTATTGAGGCCGCCAAAAATCCCCCGTTCGGTTCTAGTCGTCATCTTCACTGACGACGGTCAGACGCTGCTGATTGAGCGCGCTGACTATCCCGGCTTCTGGCAATCGGTCACCGGATCGCAGGACGAAGGCGAATCGTTTGCCGAGACAGCTGCCCGCGAGGTCGAGGAGGAAACCGGCTTTCGTGCGGCCGATTTCGGCGGCTCGATCGACCTCGACTACGAGAGCGTCTACTGCATCTATCCGCGCTGGCGGTACCGCTACCCGCCGGGCATCACGCACAACCGAGAGCGCTGTTTCGCGTTGCGCCTGCCGTCCACGCTGACGCCGACACTCGCCCCGCGCGAGCACGTCGCCTGGCAGTGGCTGCCGTTCGCCGCCGCTGCGAAAACGGTGACCTCATGGAGCAACGCTGCGGTATTTGACGCTCTTTCAGTCAAAATCGCTGCGCTTCGTTGCTCGCCATCGTCTTAGCGTGCCGTGTTGGCTTTTTGCTGGAAGCCTTGACCAATCTGGGCTCAACCGGTATTTCGATGAAAAGTCGACTATTGATCATTTCGCGTCTGAAGCCCTGATCGTTCGCCATTCCCGAATAAAGTTGATTGCCTTTTGATGTCTCCGATTACCCGTTGCGCCGGAACTGCCCAATGGCCATGAGTTTGCCCCGCGCCGTTTTTTTTGATTTCGACGGCACCCTGGTCGACAGCGCGCCGGACCTCGCTGGCGCTGTCAACGACATGCGTGTCGAGGACGGCATGCCCGCACTGCCGCTCGAGTCGCTGCGGCCGTATGCCACCTATGGCGCCCGCAGCCTGCTGAAAGCCGGGCTCGGCCTGACACCCGACGACCCGGACTACGACGCGCAGCGCAAACGCTTTCTGGCTATCTACGACCGCCGCAAGCTGGACCACACCCACCTCTTCGATGGTGTGCTGGAGCTGCTGATCGCGCTGGAACGCCGCGGCCTGATCTGGGGCATCGTGACCAACAAGAATTCGCGCCTGGCCGAGCCGATGATTCACGAGCTGCTGCGCGATCGCGCGTTCACGCCAGCCGCCGTCGTCTGCGGCGACAGCACGCCAACCCCGAAGCCGCATCCGGCGCCGCTGCTGCTGGCCGCGCGCGATGCCGAGATTGAGGCGACCGACTGCTGGTTCGTCGGCGATGGCGAGAGCGACATGCGCGCGAGCCTCGCCGCTGGCATGAAGCCCGTTCTTGCTACCTACGGCTACGTGCCGGACATCGGGCACGCCCGCAGTTGGGGCGCGCATCACGAGATTGGCAAACCGCTTGATCTGCTCGGGATTCTGCCGCGCCTCGATTGGTCTTGATCGCCGGCGCCCCGCGCGATTACTTCTTCAGTTCTGTCGGGTGGTGCGACACCAGTTTCGCCGTGCTCAGGTAACGGTCCATCGCGTCTCGGCTGGCGAATTCCGGTGTTGTATCGGGCACACCGAGGTAGTACACCGTCACCGCCGGTTTGTCGGCGCGCCAGTCGGCCTCGCTCCGGTAGAAGTGGATTTCGCGGCTGGTGAAATCGGCAAAGCTGTCGCGGTCTGACTCAATGCGCGCCTCCGCCCCAAGCGCCACGCCTTTCTCCACCCGTTCACGCTTCTTGCTGAAGGGATCGACGCCGTCGATGGCCACATGACTGAACTTGCGCCCGGTGTTGACCACGCGCAGCCACACCGTCGCCCGGTCGGGCTTGTCTGCGGTCGGCTGTTTGAGCACCGCCCAGACCACCGCCACGTCGCCGGCAGCGAACACCGCGTCGGCACCGTGCAGCGCCACCGCCTTGCCATCGCCTTGCGCCGCAGCCAGGTTGATACCCAGCCCCAATCCGGCGACGGCGATCAGCGCTGCGCCATACAGGCACCAGTGACGTTGAAGCAGTTTTTTCATGATCCGGCAATCGCGTGATTCTGTTCCGCCGGGAACAGCACCTGCACCGCTTCGCCTGCAGAAAAGGCATCGCCGCGGCCTTGACCGAACAGACTGGCCTGAATGAGCTGATCGCCAATCGCAACGTGGTACTCGGTCTTCTCGCCAAGAAAGGTGCGGCTGACCACCTTGCCGGCGATGCCGGCCGCGCCGTTGCCAGCCCGTGCAAGACCCACCCGTTCCGGACGGATCATCACCCGCACGGCGTCACCAGCTTTGGCACCTGCCGGTGCCGCATGGGCACCCAGCGTCTGCCCCAAAACTTCGATAGCCGCACTGCCGCTGGTACCGTCACGTAACGTCGCGGGCAGCAAGTTGGCGCGGCCGATGAAACGGGCGACGAACTCGTTGCACGGATAGTCGTACAGGTCCTCCGCCGTTTCCACCTGCACCAGCACCCCCTTTTCCATCACTGCGATGCGATCGGAGATGGCCATCGCCTCTTCCTGATCGTGCGTCACGTAGACCGTGGTGATGCCGAGGCGTTTCTGCAAGTCCTTGATTTCGCTTCGCATCTGGATGCGCAGCTTGGCATCGAGATTCGACAGCGGTTCGTCGAACAAAAGAATCCGTGGCCGGAACACAATCGCGCGTGCCAGCGCCACCCGCTGCTGCTCGCCGCCCGAGAGCTGGTGTGGCTGCTGCCGTCCGTAGCCAGTCAGCCCCACCACGCCAAGCACGTCGTTCACCGCGCGTTTGATCTCCTCATCCGGCTTCTGCTGGACCCGCAGGCCGTAGGCCACGTTTTCGAACACCGAGAGATGCGGGAAGATGGCGTAGTTCTGGAACACGAAGCCGATGTTGCGTTCGCTCGCGCGCAAACCGGTCACGTTGTGCTCGCCGATGTACACATGGCCGCGCGTCGGCTGCTCGAAGCCGGCAATCATGCGCAGCGTCGTTGTCTTGCCGCAGCCGGACGGACCCAGCAGCGTGAGCAGCTCGCCCGGCTGCACATTGATCGACACATCCTTCACCGCGAAGATCTCACCCTTCACGGCATGGTGAAACCCTTTTGACACGGCATCGAGCCGGATCGGTACCGGCGTGTGCGCCGACGTGACTTGCGTTGTTGTGGCATCTGACACGCCATTAACCTCCAAGAATGCTTTCCACGCGCCCGCCCTCGCCCGTGCGGAAGTGCGCGAGCAGCTTGCCGATGACCCAGAGCACCACATACACCACTACCACGACGAATACCGAGAATGCCGCCGCCGGCCCGAGCGAGAGCTCGGTCATGTTCTCCAGGATGCGCACGGTCACCAGCGTCCAGTTGATCGAGATGAGAAAGATCGTCGCGCTGATCGCCGTCATCGAACGGATGAACACCACGCCGAGCCCGGAGAAGAACGCCGGCATGATCAGCGGCAGCGTGATGCGGCGGAAGGTGGTGAAGCTGCTGGCGCCGAGGCTTTCCGAGGCCTCTTCGAGGCTCTTGTCGATCTGGTGCAACAGCGCCACGGTCGCGCGGATGCCGGTCGGGCTGTAGCGGAAGATGTAGCAGGCGATGATGATGGTCGCGGTGCCGGTCAGCTCCAGCGGTTTTTCGTTGAAGGCCAGCAGATAGGCGATGCCAACGATGGTGCCGGGCAGTGCGTAGTTGATCATCGACACCAGCTCCAGTGTGCGGCGCCCGATGAACTGCTTGCGCGCAACCAGATAGCCCACCAGCACACCGTACAGTCCACCGAGCGGCATGCCAATCGCCGCGATGATCAGCGTGTCGCGGATCGCCGGGATGCCTTCGGTGAAGATCACGTGATAGTGCTTGAAGGTCAGCGAGTGATTGGCGCCGAAGGCCACCACCAGCGAGGCGAACAGCAGCACCAGATAGAAGTAGGCCACCGCCGCCGCCACCACACCACAGGCGGCGAACAGCATGTAGCGCATGCCCGGCGTGAGAATCTCGACGCTGCTCTTCGATCCGGCCTTGCCGCCGACCGTCACAAAACTGCGGCCGGCGAGCCAATAGCGCTGCAGGAAGAAAACGATGGCGGCAGGCACCAGCAGCAGGATCGACAGCAGCGCCCCGCCGCGCAGGTCAAACTGGCCAGTGATCTGCAGGAAGGCTTCGGTCGGCAGCACCGGGAAGCCATTGCCGGACAGGATCAGCGGCGTAGCGAAATCCGCCAGCGAACACGCGAACAGCAGCAGGAAGGCGTTGGCAATACCGGGCAGCGCCAGCGGCAGCGTCATGGTGCGAAATACCCTCCAGCGCGTCGCCCCCATGCTGAAGGCGGCGTTCTCGATATTGGGGTCAATGCTGGCGAGGATCGGCCGCAGCGTCAGATAGGCAATCGGGAAGTAGGTAATGATCTCCGCCGCCGCCGTACTCATGAAGCCGTAGACGACAAAGCCCTTGATGCCGAGCAGATCGTAGGTGATCAGCCCGCGGGCACCAAACGAGAACAGGATCGCCACCGAAATGGTGAACGGCGGCGAGATCAGCGGCAGCAGCGTCGCGGTGTCGATGAAGCCCATCACCCGCTTGCTGAGCCCGGCGCGCACGGCCGTGAAGGCGAACAGGAATCCCAGTGCGGTGCCACCCACGCCAACCGCCAGCGCCAGCAGCAGACTGTTCAGGAAGGCCTTGCGGTGGTTTGGATTGCCAACGACGTCCAGAAACGGCTGCAACACGAACGCGCCATCGTCGAAAAACGCCCGACCGAAGAGCCGTGCCAACGGATACAGCACGAAGATGCCGAGCAGCACCCACAGCACCAGCACGATGCCAGCGATGAACGGGTCGCGCTTTTGAGGCGCGGATGGCATCAGGGCGTCAGCAGACATTGGCAGCAGGACAAATTGAAAACAGCGAAACCGCGCTGCCTCGGGTAACTATGGCTGGTGCAACGCATAGGGCACGCCGGCGAGGAATGGCTTTCCGTGGCTTGAGGAGAGACCGAGTCACGGAAAGTCATCCCTCCCCGCGAGGGGAGGGTTGCAGTGATCGCAAATGCTGACGCCGGTTACTTGGCGTTCAGCACCTCGGCCACCCAGCGGTCAACAATGCGCTTGCGGTTGTTGCCGGCGTACTCGTCGTCAATCGGGATGATCTTGGCGTTCTTGAGAATCGCCGCCAGCGAGGCCTCGGTCTTCACCTGTGGGTGTGCCGGCACAAAGTTGATCTTGTTCGGCGCATAGAGTGACTGCATCGCCGGGCTGGTGGCCCAATCAATCAGCTTCTTCGCGGCTTCGGGGTTCTTGGCCCCCTTGACCATGGCGATACCTTCGGCGGCAGCGCCGATGCCCTCTTTCGGGAAACTGATCTCGACGTCGTAGCCCTTGGCCTTGGTGTCAAGCGCGTCGACGATGAAGAAGATGCCACCCGCCGCCTGGCCAAGCCCCACCGGCAGCGTGCCGCCGCCGCCGCTCTTGGTGTAGGTCTGGATGCTCTTGCCCATCTTCTTCATGAAGTCGAAGGCCTTGGTTTCGTCGCGGCCGTAGACCTCCAGCACCGAGAAGATGCGGGTGACTGCGGTGCCGGACGTGCGCGCATCGGCCATCTGCAGCATGTTGGCGTAGGCCGGGTTCAGCCAGTCGTTCCACGAGGTAGGCGCGGCAAGCTTGTTGTCGGTGAGGAACTTCTTGTTGGTCATGAACACCAGCGGGTCGTCGGCGATGGCCGTCCACATGCCGCCCTCGTGCTTGAAGCGAGCAGGCAACGCAGCGAAAGCCGCGGGTTTGTAAGCCTCGAAGATGCCCTCTTTCACGCCAGCGCCGAAGGTTTCTACCGGACCACCGAACAGCACGTCGACCTTCGGATTGCCCTTCTCGGCAATCAATCGCGCCAGTGCCTCACCGGACGAAAAACGCAGGAAGTTGACCTTGACGCCGCTCTGCTTCTCGAACTCCTGCAGCATCGGCCGTGCCCAGTTCTCCGGCCAGATCGAATAAACGTTGAGCGTTTCCGCGGCGTTGGCCGTCCCGAACGATGCGGCCATGGCACCTGCCAGCAGACCGGCGCTCGCCAGTCGGCGGAACCCGTTGGCGGCGTGGTGAATGAAACTCATGCGAACCTCCCTTACAACTTTTCAGGTCAATACAGATTTGTTAGGATAATCACATAGGACCTTCCGGCTGTCAATTTGCGTTGCACAAAAGTGACTCAATCCTCTGATCAACTTTTTTCTCAAATGGCGTGCGCGCTGGGCACGAAGCACAAATCGATCAGAAGTCGACTTTGCATTTTTCTCGCTCTCAAGCCCATTAATAATGCGGTATCGACGAAAAAGCTGATGGCCGAGATGTCATGAAAGCCGCCTCGCCACGTTCTCGACAGGGTGCCGCGATCCATGCCGGCTCTGGCACTGCGTTGAACGCAACGGCAGGCGCGATCCCGCGGCGCACGCAACGCATGAGCACGCTCGCCCGCGTCCTTGCAGAGCGTGGGCCGCTACACCTGCGGGACGCGGCCGCGTTGCTCGGCGTGTCCGAGATGACCGTCCGCCGCGACATCGCTACCCGCGCCGACCTGATCGCCTACCTCGGCGGGCACCTGCTGCCTGCCGGCGGATTGGTCAACGGCAATGTCGCCCAGTACGCCCTCAGCGACGAAGAACAGAGCCACACAACCGCCAAGATCGCCATCTGCCAGCGCGCAGCCGCCCTCATCAAGGATGGCGACACGGTGTTCATCGATTGCGGCTCGACCACCCCGCACCTCGCCGCCGGCATCCCGCAAGGCATCCGCGCCACGGTCATCTGCTACTCCTTGAACGTTGCCAATATTCTTTGCAAAAACAATGACTTGCGAGTTATTCTTCTCGGAGGACTTTGGCACTCCTCTTCGGCCAGTTTCAGCAGCGACGAATCGTTGGCCCAGCTCGGCCGGCTCGGCATCAACAAGGCTTTCATCTCCGCAGCAGGCGTGGATCTACAACGCGGCGCGAGCTGCGTGCAGTTTCACGAGGCGCCGGTCAAACAGGCAGCGATGGCGCGCAGCGTACAGAAGGTTCTGCTGGTCGACGCATCCAAGTTCGGCCAGGTCAAGCCCGCGTTTTTCGCCCGCGTTGACGAGTTTGACCAGATCATTACCGATGACGGCGTGACGCCCGACGTGGCAGGCCATAAGCCGCTGGCAGGCCGATTGACCGTTGCTTCCGCGAGCTAGGCAAGGCGCCGGCAAGTCTGTCGTCGTAATTCCGGCGCAATCCGCCAGACCGGCCGACCCTGCATCGCCATCACCAGCCGGTCGAGGGCATCTCGAAGCAAGAAAGCGTCAACAGCAACGGCCTTGAACCCGACCGGGGAATCTAGTATTCTTTCCAACAAATGTTAATTTTGTAACATTTGTATGACCAATTCAGCCGTAAGCACATCTCCAGCAGCGACATTCCCGCGCAATCCCGGCATGCCACTCGATCTCGACCGGATCGAAGGCGCACGCGTCAATCTGAGTGCCGTCGAACGCCGCGCCGCGACGCTCACCACGCGCCGCTCGGTCAAGAAGGAATGGCAGGCCGCCTGGCTGGTCAAGGCCATCACCTGCATCGACCTCACCACGCTGTCGGGCGACGACACCCCTGACCGCGTGGCGCGTCTGTGCGCCAAAGCGCGGGCGCCATTGCGGGCCGATCTGGTGGACGCATTGGGACTACCGGCCATGCCCACCGTCGGCGCGGTCTGCGTGTACCCGACGATGGTGGCGCCTGCCGTGCGCTCGCTGGCGGGCAGCGGCATTCCCGTCGCCTCCGTAGCGACCGGCTTTCCGGCCGGACTGATGCCGCTCAAGCTGCGCCTTGCCGAGATCCGCTACGCGGTGGAAGAAGGTGCGGACGAAATCGACATCGTGATCAGTCGCGCGCTGGTCTTTCGCGGCGACTGGCAGCAGCTCTACGACGAAATTGCCGCGATGCGCGAGGCCTGCGGAGACGCGCACATGAAGGCGATCCTCGCCACCGGCGAGCTGGCGAGCCTGCGCAGCGTCTATCGCGCCAGTTGGGTGGCAATGATGGCCGGCGCCGATTTCATCAAGACCTCGACGGGCAAGGAGCCGGTCAACGCCACCCTGCCAGTCGGTCTGACCATGGTCCGCGCGCTCCGTGATTACGGCGAAGCGACCGGCCATCTGATCGGCTTCAAGCCTGCGGGCGGGCTCAAGAGCGCGAAAGACGCGCTCGCCTGGTTCACGCTGATGAAGGAGGAAATGGGCAACCGCTGGCTGCAGCCCGACCTCTTCCGTTTCGGCGCCAGTTCCATGCTGGGCGACATCGAGCGCCAGATTGAACACTTCGTAACTGGCCGCTACTCCGCCGGCCACCGTCACGCTGTTGCCTGACCAGGCCGCCATCATGCCCAAAATCACCGACATTCTGAACACCATGGACTACGGCGTCGCACCGGAAGGCAATGAGCATGTGACGCGCTGGCTCGACCAGAACCAGCGCCGTTTCGGCCACTTCATCGACGGCAAGTTCACCGCGCCACCGAAGAAATCTGCGCAACAGATCGCCGTCGTCAACCCGGCGAATGGCGACGCGCTTGCAAGCATCGCGTTGGGCGGCGAGGCGGAAATTGATGCCGCCGTCAGCGCTGCGCGACGTGCGTACAAAGGCTGGTCCGCGCTGCCCGGCAATGCCCGTGCGCGCTACATGTACGCGCTCGCCCGCCTGCTGCAGAAGCGCGAGCGCTTCTTCTCGGTGCTGGAATCGATGGATAACGGCAAGTCGATCCGCGAGTCCCGCGATATCGACATCCCGCTCGCGGCACGACACTTCTATCACCATGCCGGCTGGGCCGACCTGCTCGCCAGCGAATACCCCGGCTACACATCCGTCGGCGTTTGCGGCCAGATCATCCCGTGGAACTTTCCGCTGCTGATGCTGGCGTGGAAGGTCGCGCCAGCGCTGGCAGCCGGCAATACGGTGGTGCTCAAGCCGGCGGAGGACACGCCGCTGACGGCATTGGCCTTTGCCGAGCTCTGCGCCGAAGCCGGGCTGCCGCCTGGCGTGGTCAACATCGTCACTGGCGATGGCAGCACTGGCGCGTTGATCGTCAATCACGAAGACATCGACAAGATCGCCTTCACCGGTTCCACCGAGGTCGGCCGCATCATCCGCCAGGCCACAGCAGGCAGCGGCAAGAAGCTCTCGCTCGAGCTGGGCGGCAAATCGCCCTTCATCGTGTTCGACGATGCGGATCTCGACAGCGCCGTGGAGGGTGTGGTGGACGCCATCTGGTTCAACCAGGGCCAGGTCTGCTGTGCGGGCTCGCGCCTGCTGGTGCAGGAGTCGGTCGCCAACCGCTTTCATGCCAAGCTCAAGGCGCGCGCCAGCAAGCTGCGCGTGGGCGACCCGCTCGACAAGTCCACCGACATTGGCGCCGTGGTGTCGTCGGTGCAGTTGCAGCGCATCGGTCGTCTGGTTGAACAAGGTCGTGCCGAAGGTTGCGAATGCTGGCAACCGGACGGCGCGGTGCCGGGCAAGGGCTTCTACTTTCCGCCAACGCTGTTTACCGGCGTCAGCCCGGCCGCCACCATCGCGCAGGAGGAAATTTTCGGGCCGGTACTGGTCAGCACCACCTTCCGTACCCACGACGAAGCCATCGCGCTTGCCAACAACACGCGCTACGGCTTGGCGGCGTCGGTCTGGTCGGAGAACATCAATGTGGCGCTTGACGCTGCGGCCCGCATCAAGGCTGGCGTGGTGTGGATCAACTCCACCAATCTGTTCGACGCTGCTGCAGGCTTCGGCGGTTACCGCGAGAGCGGGTTTGGTCGCGAAGGCGGTCGTGAAGGGCTTTACGAATACTTGAAGCCGGTGTTGTCGGCGGCGTCGCGCAAACCTGCCGAGGCAGCGACCCGCCTCGGTGCGTCACCAGTGGCCACCATCACGGCCGCGCGTGGCAACACACCCGAGCTCGACCACACCGCCAAGCTTTATGTCGGCGGCAAGCAATCCCGCCCCGACGGCGGCAACAGTTATACGGTGTTCGGCGCCAACGGCAAGCCGTTCGGTCAGGCCGGGCTCGGCAACCGCAAGGACATCCGCAACGCTGTCGAAGCTGCGCACGCCGCCAGCGGCTGGTCCGGTTACACCGCCCACAACCGGGCGCAAGTGCTGTTCTTCCTGGCGGAGAACCTGGAGCAGCGCAGCGACGAATTCGCCGCAGGCCTGCAAGCACTCTGCGGCGGCCCTATCGCGCGAGCGGTCGAGGAAGTCGCCCAGGCCGTCTCCCGCATCATGTTCTACGCCGCACACGCCGACAAATTCGACGGCGCGGTGCATCCCACCCGCAGCCGCAACGTGACGCTGGCCATGCCCGAGCCCTGGGGCGTGATGGGCATCGTCTGCCCGGATGAAGCACCGCTGCTCTCGCTGATTTCGCTGACGATGCCGGCGATCGCAATGGGTAACCGTGTGGTCGCCGTGCCTTCCGCTGCGCGTGCGCTGATCGCCACCGACCTATATCAGGTGCTCGAAACCAGCGATGTCCCCGGCGGTGTGTTCAATATCGTCACCGGCGAGCGGGATGTGCTGGCGAAGACACTGGCCGAGCACGACGACGTGGCGGCGCTCTGGTATTTCGGCGGCGCCGAGGGCGGCAGCATGGTCGAGCACGCCTCGGCCGGCAACTTGAAAGCTACCTGGGTGGAGACCGCCGGCTCGCGCGACTGGCGATCCACTGCGGCACAAGGTCGGGAATTTCTGCAACGCGCCACGCAGATCAAGAACATCTGGGTACCGTACGGGGAGTAATCTCGCCGATGAGCCGGTCGCGGCCAGCAGAGTGCAGCCGCACTAAGGAAACGCTGAACAAGTCATGGCGATGCAGCGCGCCGCGATTTGGGATGCAGTGCGTGGAGCAAAGCGCAGCCATTGCCGGGGCTATGGCGAGCATTTGCGACAAAGCAATGCGCGCAAAGCGCGGATGCGAAGCGCGCCAAGGACTTATTCAGCGTTTCCCTAATTAGCTGGACATGACGCTGCGGAAGGTTTGAATCCGTCTATGCTGGGTAGCCGAGGTCGCCGGGCGGTTGTCTGCCGGTGACCATCCACTTTCGCGTTCAGGAGACCCACATGAATTCCAGCATCCATCGTCACAGCCACATTCGCCGCGTTGCAAGACTGGTTGCCGTCGCAACCACTCTAGCGGTCGGCAGCGCCGCACTCCCAGCCCTCGGGCAGTCTGCAGGCGCCCTCAACGCCGCGGCAGTTGAGGAAATCCTCAACACCAGTCTGGCGCAGAAGAAGGGAATGTCCATCTACATGGGCGGTCAGACCATCAACTGCGTGTTCGTCAAACGCATCGACGGCAACACGATCGAGGTGCGCAACCAGCAATTCGGTCGCGTCGTCCTGCGCATTGACCGCATTGACGCGATCGCACTTTCCTGAGCAGAAAGTATTCGCTATGAGGAAGTTCATCGCTCTGCTCACCACCGCCTCAGCGCTGGCGGCAGCCACTGCGTTTGCCGCCAGTCCCGCGCAGGAAAAGGCCTTCGTCGACGCCTACCGCGGTGCTTTCGAGAAGAAGGATGCCAAAGCGCTGCATGCCCTGCTCTACAGCAAGGGCGCTGACCCGATGGCGCTCGACTTCTACAAGATGCTGCTGACTGCAGACTTTGGTGCCACCATCATGTCGATCACCTTGGCCGATCTCAACGCCGAAGACCTCAAGCGCCTTGAAGACGCCAAATCGCCAGACGGCCGCCCAACGAAAATGACACTGAAGCCAATCAAAAAGCTCATCCTAAAGACCACAACCAAATCCGCCAACGGTAGCTCCTCCGGCAGCAGCGAGTCGTTCATCGCAGAGCATGAGGGCAAGCTGGTTATTCCGGTGCCAACAAGTAAGTAGCAAAGTTCGCAAAGTTACTGCTATACCCAGCATCGCCTTGATGACCCTACACCAGAAAACCGGACACATCAAAAGTAGAGATTTCGGCATGATTGACCTTGAAGGGAAGGACACATGCCATGAGGAAGAGCCGGTTTACGGAAGAGCAGATTGCGTACGCGTTGAAGC
>Ga0208695_1000683_pt1 | contig 34606 bp, 26 predicted proteins | sample AD_UKC111_MetaG_FD_184449 | JGI IMG/M metagenome (GOLD analysis project Ga0208695, IMG submission 184449) | Active sludge microbial communities of municipal wastewater-treating anaerobic digesters from Hong Kong - AD_UKC111_MetaG (SPAdes)... | ecosystem: Engineered > Bioreactor > Anaerobic >...
GACAGGCTATAATCATTTTGGTGAGTCATTGGGTTCTCCTTATTTGGTTTGGTCGCCGTTTAAGGATACTTCTGACTCACCTCTTTTGTTAAGGTTCATGATTTTACAGAAAGAATGATACACCTACTGGCAATAATGGAAATTATGTAATTATCCTGGAACGAACAATCACATAAACAGTTTATGTAATATACAATTTGGCCAGTCAATAATATAAATTGCAAGGGATAACACCAATGTATATCGTCCGCTCCAATATTTTTCAGCCCGGATCCGACGTTGCCAGGTATTTTGAAAGGTACTCCATTCATGTTTCCACCCTAGATCGTCGAGGAATTCCCATAAGAAGAGCAATCGCATATTCCTTTCCCCATTCTTTCTTTGCGTCCTTCCTTTCTTCGCGGTGAATCCTTATTCAGCATTCATACTTCAGCATTCACCATTTCTTTTTCATTTTGCTGTAAGATATTCCCATGTCCACAACCGCTTCCCCTTCCACACGCATTTCGCCGCGCGCCTGGTTCGTCATGGCCGCGCTGGCCATCACCGGGCAAATCGCCTGGGCGGTCGAGAACTCCTGGTTCAACACCTTCGTCTACGACACCATCACCCCCGACCCGCGCCCCGTGGCCTGGATGGTGGCGGCCAGCGCCGTCACCGCCACGCTGACCACGCTGCTGATGGGCACGCTCAGCGACCGCGCGCGCACGCGCTGGGGCCGCCGCCGCCCGTTCATCCTGTTCGGCTACATCCTGTGGGGGCTTTCCACCATCCTGTTCCCCACCGTGGCCTACGTCAAAGCCGCCAGCGCGGCCGTGGTGCTGGTGGTGCTGGCTGATTCGCTGATGACCTTCTTCGGCTCGACGGCCAATGACGCGGCCTTCAACGCCTGGACGGCCGACATTGCCTCCAGCGACCAGCGCGGCCGGGTGGAGGGCGTGCTGAACCTGGCCGTGTTCATCGCGCAGATTGTGGCGATGGTGGCGGCGGGCATGCTGATTGACCGCGTGGGCTACTTCATCTTCTTCTATTCGCTCGGCGCGATTGTGCTGGTGGTGGGGTTGATCGCCGGCACGCTGCTGCGCGAGCCGCCCGCGCCGCCTGTGCCCGCCGACCGGCCCCCCTTCTGGGCCGAGTTCAAAGAGCTGTTCAGCCTGGAAACGCTGCGCCAGAACCGCGAGCTGTTCATCCTGCTGATTTTCATCATGATCACCTCGATCGGCATGCAGGTCTCGTTCCCCTACATGATCGTCTACCTCGAGAATTATGTGGGCGTGAGCAAGACCGAATTCAGCGTCATCGGCGGGGCAGTGATGGTGGGCAGCGCGCTGCTGGCGGTGCCTTTCGGCATCCTGGCCGACCGCTGGAACAAGCGCGCCATGATGGCGGGAGCGCTGGTGATCAGCAGCCTGGGCGGGGTGCTGCTCTCGCTGGTCAGGGGGCTGGCGCCGCTGGCGCTGGCGGGCTTTTTGTGGCAGGGCTTTGCCGTGGCGGTTTCGGTGGCCTCGGTGGCCTGGCTGAAAGACCTGCTGCCCGAGCAAAACCGCGGCAAGTTCCTGGGCATCCGCATGATTTTCTGGATTGCCGTCCCCATGATTGTCGGGCCGGCCATCGGCTCGGCGCTGATCCAGACCTTTGGCATCCCCACCGTCACCAACGGCGAGGCCGGCTTCATTCCGGTGCCGATCATCTTTCAGGTCGGTTCGGCGGTGGCACTGCTGGGCCTGATTCCGCTCTTGTTTGTCGGGAAACACCATGCGGGCCGTCCTGCGGCGTGATTTCTGGTTTGAGCGGCAGCGGGTCAACGCGCAGCGGGCCATTTTTCACCAGTGGCAGATGCTGGAGGATTCTGGCTGCATTGAGAACTTTCGCATCGCCGCCGGGCTGAGCAGCGGGCTGCGCGAGGGCTGGTTCTTCGCCGATTCGGATGCCTACAAGTGGCTGGACGCGGCCGCGCGCATCCTGCGCGACTTTCCGGATCCGCGCCTGGAGGAGCTGGCAGACGGATTCACCGCGCTGCTGGCCAAAGCGCAAATGCCCGACGGTTACCTGTTCACCTACAACCAGATTCACTTCCCCGGCACGCGCTGGCAGAATCTGCAGATTGAACATGAGCTGTACTGCCACGGCCACCTGATCGAGGCGGGCGTTTCGCATTATCAGGCCAGCGGGCGCACCCGCCTGCTGGAGATCGCGGTCAAAGCCGCCGACCGCATTGTGGCCGACTTTCGCGGCAAGGGGCCGGCCTTCACCCCCGGGCACGAGGAAATTGAAATCGCGCTGCTGCGCCTGCACGAGGTCACCGGCAAGGCAGCCTACCTGGAGCTGGCGCGCCAGTTCCTGGAGCAGCGCGGACGCGACCCGCTTTTTCCGCTCAGGATTCTGCGGGAAAATGCCAGCGCGCAAAAGCGCGGCCGGCTGGTTCGGCAGCAGAAGCAGGCCTACCTGCAGGCTCACCCCGGCTGCCCAACGCACCGCCTGCCGCCGGGCAACGCCGCACCCGGGCCGCGCAGCGCGCACCTGCGCTGGAACCTTTCGGCGCTGAGCGGCAAATATTTTCAGCAGCACGCGCCCATCCGCCGCCAGACTGTGCCGGTGGGGCATGCCGTGCGCTTTGCCTACCTGCAGACCGCGGCGGCCGTGCTGGCGCGCCGGACCGGCGACCGCACGCTGCTGCCCGCCATGCTGGCGGCCTGGGAGCGCATGGTGACCAGACGCATGTTTGTCACCGGCGGGGTGGGTGCGCTGCCCGCGCTGGAGGGCTTTGGCAACGACAGCGAGCTGAATCCCGAATATGCTTACGCCGAAACCTGCGCTGCGCTGGGCTGCCTGTTCTGGAACTGGGAACTGGCGCAGATCACCGGCGAAGCGCAGTACAGCGATCTGTTTGAGTGGCAGCTTTACAATGCTGCGGCGGCGGGCATGGGGCTGGCCGGCGACACCTACCTGTACAACAATCCGCTGGCCTGCTGCGGCGGGGTGGCGCGCAAGCCGTGGTATGCGGTGCCGTGCTGCCCTTCCAACCTGTCGCGCACCTGGGCCGACCTGGGCAAATATATTTATTCGGCGCAGGACGGCGAACTGAGGGTGCATCAGTACATCAGCAGCGAGCTGGATGAAGGCCCGCTGCGGCTGGAGATGCGCTCGGGGCTGCCCTGGCAGGGGCATGCGCGCATTGAAATCACCGCCGCCGGGAACGCGCAGCCGGTGAGGCTGCTGCTGCGGCGGCCTGCGTGGGCCGGGGCGGTGCAGGTGCGCGTGAACGGCGAGCCGCTGCCCGAACTCGAGCCCGCGCCCGCCGCGCCGCCAGAGCCGACCGACTCGGGGTACGATCCGCGCGCGGCAGGCTGGATTGCGGTTGAGCGCGCCTGGCAGGCTGAAGATGTCGTCGAGATCCGTTTTGAGATGCCGGTGCGGCGGCTGCGCGCGCACCCGCGCGTGAAAGGGCACGCCGGCAAGGCGGCTGTGACGCGCGGGCCGCTGGTCTACTGCCTGGAGAGCGTTGACAACCCCGGCACGGACATTTTCGAAGCGCGCGTTGATCCCAATTCGCTGAAGCCCGCGGCGGATGACGCGCTGCTGGGCGGGATTGTCAAGATCGAGGGCCAGACGGTTGACGGCCAGCCGCTGACGCTGATTCCCTATTACCTGTGGGGCAACCGCGGCGAGTCGCAGATGACGGTGTGGGTTAAAGAGGAATAACCACAGAGACACGGAGGACACGGAGAAGAAATATAGAAGAGAGGAGAAAGAAATGATTAAGAGCGGCGAGTCGCAGATGACGGTGTGGGTTAAAGAGGAATAACCACAGAAAAGATAACCACAGAGACACAGAGGTCACAGAGGAGTAAGCATTAAACGAGAAAAGAAAGAGAAGAAGCGGATAAACTAATCAGTGTATAGAATTTTTCTTTCCTCCTAATACTCTTTCACCTCCGTGTTCTCTGTGTCTCTGTGGTTAATCTTCTTCCTACGGGCATGATGTCTTTGTGGTTAATCCTCCATCATTTCTCTCCCATTTAGAAACCCTCAGTGACCTCTGTGTCTCTGTGGTTAATCTTCTTCCTCTCAGGAGTCAACTTTGCCAAACTACCCCTTACGCACCCGCTGGGAACCGGAAAGCCCCATCCCGCTGCCCGAATACCCCCGCCCGCAAATGACCCGCCCGCAGTGGGCCAACCTGAACGGCCGGTGGGAATATGCCGTCCGGCCCAAAGATTCCGCCGCGCCGGTGAACTTTGACGGCCCAATCCTGGTGCCGTACGCGGTCGAGTCGCTGCTTTCGGGCGTGCAAAAGCCGCTGCTGCCCGACCAGAAGCTGTGGTATAAACGCAGCTTCAGCGACCCGCGCCCGGCGTGGGGCGGTGGGCGCGTGCTGCTGCACTTCGGCGCGGTGGATTATGAATGCGAGGCCTGGCTGAACGGCGTGCGGCTGGGGAGCCACCGCGGCGGCTATTTACCCTTCACGTTTGACATCACAGATGCGCTCAAGGACGGCGAAAATGAGCTGCTCGTCTCGGCCTGGGACCCGACCGACACGGGCATGCAGCAGCGCGGCAAGCAGGTGCTGCGGCCCAACGGCATCTGGTACACGCCCGTTTCGGGCATCTGGCAGACGGTCTGGCTGGAGGGCGTGCCGGCCGTGAGCATCGAATCGCTCAAGCTGACGCCCGACCTGGACAGCAGCACGCTGCAGATCGAGGTGCGGCTGCGCGGCGCAGCAGAGGCAGAATTGCGCCTGGAAGCCGAAGCTTTCGACGGCGGCAAGGCGGCCGCCAGCGGCGCGGGGCCGGCCGGCCAGCCGCTGCGCCTGCTCATCCCCGACCCGCACGCGTGGAGCCCGGATGACCCGCACCTCTACGACCTGACGGTGCGCCTGACGCGCGCCGGGCAGACGCTGGACGAGGTGGGCAGCTACTTCGCCGTGCGCAAGTTCGGGCTGGCGCCGGATGAACACGGGCACCTGCGCTTCATGCTCAACAACCGGCCGCTGTTTTTATACGGCCCGCTCGACCAGGGCTACTTCCCCGACGGGCTGTACACCCCGCCAAGCGAGGAGGCCATGCTCTTCGACATCGAAACCGCCAAACGCCTGGGATGCAACCTGATCCGCAAGCACATCAAGGTCGAGCCGCTGCGCTGGTATGCCGCCTGCGACCGGCTGGGGTTGATCGTCTGGCAGGACATGCCCAACGGCGGGCGCATTGACGGGCCGGTGGTGGCCTTCCTGGCGCTGGCCTTCAACTTCCGCCGCCCGGATACGTTCTGGCTGCGGCGCGCCGGCCGCGGCGACCCGGCCAACCGGGCCGAGTTCCGCGCCGAGCTGCAGGGCATGCTCGACCATTTGCACAACACCGCCTGCATCGCCGCCTGGGTGCCGTTCAACGAGAGCTGGGGCCAGTTCAACGCCGCCGAAACCGCGCGCTGGGTCAAGGGCTACGACCCCACCCGCCTGGTGGACCATGCCGCGGGCTGGTTCGACCAGGGTGCGGGCGATTTTCTCAGCAAGCACATCTATTTCAAGAAGCTGTTCCGGCCGCGCCTCGACCGGCGCGCCTTTGTCATCTCCGAGTTCGGCGGATACAGCCTCACCGTCCCCGGGCACGCCTGGAACGAGAGCAAGAAGTTCGGCTACCGCCACTTCGAGAGCCGCGAGGCGCTCACCGCGGCCTACCTGAAGCTGCTGGAGGAGGAAGTGCGCCCGCTGATCCCGCAGGGGCTGGCCGCGGCGGTGTACACGCAGACCACTGACGTGGAGATCGAGGTCAACGGCTATCTGACCTACGACCGGGCGGTGGAGAAGATGGATTTTGAGGCCGTGCGTAAAGCGCACGAGGGGTTGATTGATTCAATGGGGTAAGGAATTCACAGGATGGGCAGCGAGGCTCGGCGGCTAAGGGCTGAACCTACTTGATTCTTCCCGCCTCGCCCTTACCGGGCATCAAGCCGCCGAGCCTCGCCCCAGAACGGTATTTTTAATGCTTCCCCGCCACCGGCAGGAAAACCATCTTCGCCTCGCCGATCCAGGCGGCATACAGCGCCTGCGTGCCCCACAAATCGCTGCGCAGCGGCTCGATCTTCAGGCGGTATTCGCCCGCGGCCGCAACCGTCCAGCGCAGCAGCGCGCCCTGCCCCACGCCGCCCGACTGCGCCGCGGCGATGGGCGCGGTGCTGTCGCCCGGCGCGTACAGGCTGAGCTTCACCGCCGCGCCGCCCGAAAGCGAGTTGACCATCACGGCCAGTTCCTGCCCGGCCGCCGCCGTGAACCTGATCCAATCGGGGTCGTTCAGCCCGCACAGGCTGCGGTTTTGCGCCGGCGCGCCCAGCGCTGCGTCCACCGCGCCGCCAGCGGTGTCGTCGCCGTTCTCAAAGCCGTCTCCCGTGCAACTGGCTGCCAGCGTGGTGGCGGCCTCGGCCGCGCCCGGCCAGGCCTCGACGTTGCCGGCCCTGTCAACCGCGCGCATGCGGAAGGCATAATTCCCGCCCGCCTGCCCGACGAACCAGTAAGATCGCGCATCCGCGGCCAGCGCGCTGCTGGCGGTCTGCCATGCGCCGCCGTTGAGCGCGTACTGCAATTCAAAATGGTCCAATCCCACCCCGGCATCCGAGCCGCTCCACGTCAACTGCACCGCGGTCGACTGGGTGGATGCCGGCAGGGATTGCATCTGCGAAACCGGCGCGCTGGCATCCACGCGCAGCCCAAAGCGCGCGGCGGTGTAGGAATTGCCGGCGACATCAAAGGCCTGCGCCGCCAGCGCCGAACCCTCGATGTTATTCATCGAAGCAGGATCAAATCGCCAGGTCCAGCCGTCTGCGCCGTTTGTATCGGAACCGAGCAACTGCCACGAATCGTTCGCCCAGTCGGCCGAATGCCACAAAAAATCAACCCGCGCCACGCCCGACCCCGCATCGCTGGCCTGCGCCGAGATCACCGCGCCGCTGGCCGGCAGCCAGACCCCCGCCGGGGCGGTCAGCGCAAGGCTGGGCGGCTGCGAGTCGCTGATCAGGCGCAGCGAGTAGGTATCGGCTTCGCCGCCCGCGCCGGGGTGGTCGGCGGCGCGCACGCGCAGGTAATACGTCCCCGCGGCATACGTCACCAGCCCCACGCTCTGCGAGCCGCTCTGCAGCTCCGAGCGGCCGTCGCTGCCCAGCAGGGCCAGCGTCAACGGCGCGCCGTTCGCGCTGACCGCAGCGCCGATGTACTGGCCGGCCTCCGCGCTGAAGGCATAATAATCTGTATCCCCGGGCGGACAAATGCCCGCCTGAACCGCCGCGCCGACGCTGACGGCCGCTGCCGAGGCAGGGGTATCGTTGGCGGCTTCGGCGCAGGGCGGCAGACCGCCGGTGAAGACGCGCACATTATCCACGGCCCACCCGCGCGCCGTGCTGCCGTCCGGCAGTACACCGTTGTAATTGGGATCCACAATATCAAAGTGAAAGCGCAGGCGCACCCGCTGCCCGGCATAGGCCGAAAGGTTGATTTGCGGGCTGGAAAGCCAGGCATCCATGCGCTCGCCGTGCAGCTGCAGCAGGTTTTCAAAGCGGCCGCCGTTGACCGAAATCTGCACCCAGCGCTGATCCCAGTAGGGGGTATCGCTTTCGGTCTTCGTGTTGTAATCGAAGGAGAGCCAGGCCCCGGCCGGAACGGTGAAGGGCGGCGAAGTCAGGTCGCTGGCGCCCACCGTTGACGAGCCAATGTTGCCGTCTGCAGGGTCGCTGAACAACCAGCCGGTCAGGCTGCGCCCGCCCAGCGGGTAGCCGGAAACAGGATGCCACATTCCCGCGCTGGTGGCCGTCCAACCGGGTGCATCTTCCATCTCCGCAGCCGGCACGGCGATCTCCGGTGAATCGGGCAGGCCGGCATCGGCCACCGTGAAGGCGTAGGAATTGGAGACCTCGGCACCGCTGACAGTTTTGGCCTTCACCGTCCAGGTGTAATCGCCGGCCGGCAGCGAGCCCGCCGACCAGCCGTTGAAATCCGTCCAGCCCGACGAGAGCGCGAGCGGCCCCGCCAGCGCGGATTGGAAGCTGACCGCGCCGGGGGCCTCCCAATCCAGCACCAGCGAATCGGCGCTGGTAACCGCCGCGGTGGAGACGTTGAAAGGCTTGTTCAGCTTTGGCGGCGAAATTGTCAGCGTGCGCGCCGCAACCTGAATGGAAGATACCCGATCGGCGCCGATGCGGTTATCGCTCAGGTTTGGATCGTTTTGCACGATGGTTTCAGAACGTCCTTCCAGGTTGCTTTTATCAAAAAGCAAGGCCTGCACGCTGCTGCCCACCAGCAGCGAAGAAAGCGCGTTATCCGGCACCGGCGCGAACTTGCTGGCGGTTTCGTACGTGCCCGCGCCCAGCAGCTTGCAGGCGCCGGTGTAATTCGGACCGCTGTAGAGCGCGACCTGATTGGCGGCCGGCTGGCAGGACGGCGGCTTGGGCGCGCAGGCGGTGTTGTTGATCACCCCGCGCGCGCTCTGCGGATCGGGCGAGGCGTTGCCCTCGTAATCCCACACGCGCACGGCCACGTCCAGCGGGCCGGCCGGCGCGCCCGCCGCGCACAGATCCACATCCAGGATGTAAGAAACCTGTTTTGCGCCGCTCAGCGTCTGCGCTGTGCCCGCCGGCACCCAGGCCCCGTCAATCTTGACGATGGCCTGCGCCTTGGTCACGCCCAGGTCGTCGCTGGCGGTGCCCGCCACCAGCAGGCTGCCGTCCGTCACCACCTCGCCTGCCGCGGGCAGGGTGAGCTGCGCGCCGGGCGGGTTGGTGCCGTGGTTGCCCGAGACGTACCAGTCGCCGGGCACGCACTCATCGTAGGGGTCGGGCACGTTCCAGGTGGTTTCATCGCAGGTGCGCGGCCGCCCGCCGTTGACGCTCACATCCTTGAAGGTAATATCCACCGAAGGTCCCCAGTAGTAGCCGCTGGTGGACATATAGACCGAGTCGGTGACGTGAAAGTGCAGGTGGTGGCCGGTGGAATAGCCGGTATCGTCCACATTGCCGATGTACTGGCCCTGCAGCACCGGCGCGCCGGCCACCTTGAGCGCGGCCGGGATGGAATTTTGCGCCAGGTGCAGATAGATCTGGTAGGTCACCGGCGTGGTGGAGGTATCCTTGATGGTGATGTAATTGGTGCAGCTGGTGGAGCCGTTTGGACAGCCGTCGTAGGCCCCCAGGATGGTGCCGCCCTTGGCCGCCAGCAGCGGGAACATGGTGCCGTCGGCAAAGTCGAAGGCGTACAGGCAGGCGGTCGGGCAAGAGGCGCCCACACCCCACACGTGCCAGATGCTGCCCGAAAGCCGCACCGCTTTACCGTTGGCCCAGGGCAGCAGGTAACCGCTGAAGACCTGGCCGGCGGCCTGCGGCGCATCGGGCTGGTTCACGCCGGCAAACATTTCCAGTTCCGGCGTCACCAGGTCAGCCGGCAGTGCTGCAAAGGTCTCTGCCCACCGCTGCGAGGCGGGCAGCGTTACACTCCAACCGCTGAAGGAAAGCGGCTGCGCTGCGCCGGCAGCCGTCCGGCGCGCCAGCGCCAGCCCCGGCTCGCCGGCGATCACCTCGCCGGTGGCGGCATCGCGAAAGCCCAGCCACAGCACGGCCGAGGTGCCGTCTTTGGAATAGATCACATTGTCAATAAAGGCCTCGTAAGGCAGCTGTGCAATCTCTTCCGGGAGCTGCGCCAGGGAGGCCTGAAAAGCGGCCTGCAGATCGGCCGGAATTTCAACCGCTGCAAGCGCTGGGGCCGGTGCTTCGGGCGGTTCATCCTGCGCCCGCACGGCTGAAAATGGACTGAAAATTCCCAACAGTAAAATTCCGCACACCAGTACTGTGAACCAACGTTTCATCCCGACTCCTGTAAAATACCGCCCGCACCGCCCGCCCTGTTTCGCGGAGGCGGCAGGTTGATTGGGCTGCGTTGACGGCTGCGGTGAAGGAAACTGTAAAAAAATTCAGTTGCAATCCGGATGCCAGCCGGCCGAACCTGACAGTTATGCAAATTCGGCGGGCAGGCCCAGTCCGGCCACAAAGGTATCCAATCCGGTGATCAAATCGCCCTGGCCGCTCTTGGACTCTTCGTCCAGCAGCGCCAGGCGGCGGTAGATTTCGCGCAGTTCGTCCATTGTAAAGCGGCGCACCTGGCTGGCCAGCTTGTTGGCGACAAAACCCTTCTGGTTGAGCGTCTGGCCAATCTGCGCCGCGCCGCCGCCCTCGTCTACGATCTCGCGCGCCTGAATCAGCAGGCGGTACTGGCGCACCAGCATACCAAACACCAAAGCCGGCTCCTGGAACTCCAGCAGGGTGTGCAGTTCGCGCAGCGCAGCGGCGGTGCGCCCCTCGGCGGCCGCATCCACCAGGTTAAACACATTGCCCTGGCCGATCGGCGCGCACAGCCGGTCCACGTCCTCGGCCTCCACCGTGCGGCCGTCGGCATAGATCAGCAGCTTGGCAATCTCCTGCGCGGCCAGTTCGGTGTTGGTCTCAATGGCAGCCGCCAGCGCGCGGGCCGCATCGGGCGTAAAGCTGCCGCCCTGCCGGCGCACCTCTTTTTGAATCCAGCCGGGCATGTCATTGGGCGCGGGCAGCGCGCACACGCGCTCCATCGCTTTGGGACCGGCCTCCTGCACCCACTTGCGCAGCCAGTGGCCGGCGCGCAGCGTATCCCAGTCGCCGCGGACGATTTGATCTTCCACCAGCAGCACCAGCGCGGTTTCGGCCGGCACGTACTCCAGCAGCGCCTTGAAGCGCTCGCGCCCCTCCTGGCCCTGCGCGCGCGCCAGCGGGTTGGTCAGAATCACCAGCCGCCGCTCGCACAAAAAGGGCAGCGACCCCACCGCCGTGCGCAAATCTTCATCGCTGACTGCCTTGCCGTCCAACCGGGTGGTATTCAACTCGGCCATGCCGGGGTCGCCCATGCGCGCGGTCATCTCGCGCACAAAGGCTTCCATGGCGTGGGTATCGTCGCCAAAGAGCAGGAAAATGCGCGGCTTTTCGGCCGCCGGGGCAGGAGCAGTCATGCGGGCGCTCAGGATTTCAACAAAACGCGGTGCAGCGGCACGTTCGAGCCGACGTAGCGCGTGATCTGGTGGGCGTGCAGCGTGCCCACGTCCGGCGAGGTGGTCACGCGGGCCTGCAGCCAGGGGCCCAGCGGCTGCGAGAAGATGGTGCCCAGCGTCACCAGCGCCACCACCAGCGGCAGCCGCTCAGAGCGTTTGCGCCCGCGCGAAGGCAGCATGGCCAGCCAGGCCAGCAGCCCGGCCACCATCCCGCTGGCCACGAAGTTGGTGCCGCAGTGCGGGTGAACGGCCAGCGACTTCTCGCCGGCCTGCAGGCGCGCAATGGCCTGGTTCACCGCCGAGGCCAGCTCTTCGGTGGGCACATCTCCCACCACCCAGAAGCCCTCGGCATCTGAATAGCCCGCCAGGTTACGGTTGGGGAAGCGCCCGGCCAGCACCTGCAGCGTGGCGTGCTCAATGCCGTGGTGCCGGCGAATGCGCCCGAAGGGGAAGATGGATAACGCACTATCAAGAGTGGTCATAGGGCCCTCCCTGAATCATATCAAAGGATGGCTTGATTCTACATGATATTCGCCCATCGGCGTGCAATCAATTTCGAGCGCGGTTCAGCGATTCACCTGCAGCGCGGATTTCTTCAGCACAACCACCTCGCCGCCCGGATAGACAACCTCGTACCCGCGCTTCAGCCATTCCTCAACGTTGTATCCGCTGGGATATTCAGCCAGGCGCACGTCGCTGCTCAGCAAAACATACTCAAAATCGCCGCCGCGCCGCTGCAGATAATCGTCCAGGCAATCGGTCCAGGGGGCCAACAGGCATTTGCGCAGTTCAAAGTATTCCACAATCCGCCATTTGAATATGCGCTCAGGCAGCCACTCGAGGCCTTGAATCGTGAGGATGTTGACGCGCTGCGTGAGCGTTGGAAACCATTCCATCAGCGAATCTTCACCCCAACTGTCGGAGACCGGCAGAACCAGGAAGGCCGCATCCGCGGGTACATTGTCCTTCACCCATGCCAGGGCCGCCCTTTCCTCGCCGTTCAGGTTGCTGCTCAGCGTTTGCGGTTGGATGCTGCCCTGCACGGCCATGAGCATCGCCTGGAAAATGAAAAACGCGGGGACGAAGCGGGTGATCACCCGGCTCCATCGATTCCGGGGAAGCGCGGCCAACCCTTTCACCACCACATCCTGGATGCCGTAAGCCGCAAACATGGCCATCAGCACGCTTGCGCTGCGCGAAAGGCTGCGCGGAGCGAAAATGATCAGGATCAACCACCAGGCCAGCAGCAAAAAGGAGCGCACGGCCAGCAGATAAATCAACCCCAGCAGCATCAACACCGCAAGCAATGAAAGGGCTGTTTCTTCGCCAATGTTGGGAATCAGCAGATTTAAGGTGCGCGTGGTCCAATCAAAACCGCCGTTCGAAAGCGCCGCCAGGAAAGGCTGCGGGCCGTGATAGCGCAGGACGGTCAGCCAGTAGGGCGCAGAAACCAGCACAGCGATCAAACCTGCCGCAGCAATCAGTCCAAACCGGCGCAGCGCTGACCGGCGAAACAGCAGAAAAACCAGCATAGCCAGCGCGGTTGCCATCGTGATTTCAAGGTGCGTGCCAACCAGCAAGCCAAAGCAAATGCCTGTCCACAGCCAGCCCAGGCGGCTCCTGCCGCTCAACCAGCGCATCCAGAATGCCAGGCAAATGATCGACAACGTGAAGGCCGGCGAGCGCGTCAGGCCGCCGCCCATAATCAGCCACTTGAAGGCTGGTTTCAGCAGCGCAAAAACAAAAGTGGCCAGCAGCGCCTTCTTTCGGTCTTCAAGTATTTCACAGGCCAGCCAGAAAAAAGCCGGGATGGCCAGCAAGCTGAAAAAAAGCGGGAAGAAGCGGAAAACCTGCAGCAGATCGACGCCCAGGTCATTGATCAGCCCGGCGGCGTAGAATGCATAAGGCGGGTAAGCAAACGGAATATTCGCAGCATTGTAGCTGGTGAATTCTGGAATACGGTAACCGTTTGCTTGCAGATCCTGCACCATGGTGAAGAATAACCCGCCGTCGGTGACAGGGAACGGTGTTGCCAGTACTGGCATGGTGCGAACAAAACCGCCCAGCACGACGGCCAACTCCAACAGCAGTACCATGCCCAGGCGGCGTCTTGATTCAGGAGTCCAATGGTTCAGCAAAATTTAATCCCCAAAAACAGTATCACTCGCAGCCATTATACTGGAAACCGCCGTCCCGGCATTTTTCATTTTTGATAGAAATCGCGCCTCACGGTTCGCGTTTCTCCATTTTCCCCCTTGACAAACCCCTTTTTTCTATATACAATTCATACAATGATACATTGATACAATTTTACCGGAGGTGATTATGCCCTTTTCGCCGCTGGCGCTGGATTTTCGTTCGGGCGTGCCCATCTACACCCAGATCGTTGAGCAGATTCAGGATCGCGTGTGGAGCGGCGCGCTGCGGCCGGGCGACCAGCTCCCCACCGTGCGCCAACTGGCCAGCGAACTGCGCGTCAACTTCAACACCGTCGCGCGCGCCTACCGCATTCTGGATGAAGCCGGGTTGATCTCCACCCAGCAGGGACGCGGCACCTACATCCTCGAGCAGCCCTCCCCCGACGCGGCAGCGGCGCTGCGGCACGAAGTGCTGGCTGCGCTGACCCGCCGCTGGCTGGCTGAAGCAGCCCGGCTGGGCTACGCCCCTGCCGAGGCCGCCGCCGAAGCTGCCCGCCAGATCGAAGCCTGGCAGCACGGCCAGCCGCCAGACGAACCGATCGAAGAAACCGCTCGATGATTCGGTATCAACGTCCGTTGATCTTATTCATCATTCATTGATTTCGCGAGGACACCATGCAAAAGAAAACCATTTCTGACGGCACACTCAACCCCATCACCCCGGCCAGCCCGCTGCGCCCGGAGAAAAAGGGTCAGCAGAGCCTGGAAGAGGCTCACCTGAACGGCGTTGCGCTCTTCCTGTGCATCTTCTTCATCCTGGCCGGCACCGGCCTGGCCATCTACATGGACGAGACCGGCGCGCCAATCGGCTGGACGCTGGTCGTCAGCCTGGGCTTGATGTTAGTCGGCATCATCCTGCTGTACTCGCTGCGCATGGCGCGCCAGTGGGAAAAGGCCGTGGTGCTGCGCCTGGGCAAGTTCCACGGGCTGCGCGGGCCCGGCCTGTTCTGGCTGATGCCGCTGATTGATTCGGTCACCATCTGGGTTGACCAGCGCGTGATGGTGACGCCCTTCAGCGCCGAAAAGACCCTCACCCGCGACACCGTGCCCGTCAACGTGGACGCGGTGCTGTTCTGGGTGGTGTGGGATGCCGAAAAGGCCGCCCTGGAGGTCGAAAACTACAAGGTCGCCATCGCCTGGGCCGCCCAGACCGCGCTGCGCGAGGTGATCGGGCAGATGACGCTGGCCGACATCCTCATCGGGCGCGCCAAGATGGACGCGGATTTGCAGAAGATCATTGACGAGCGCACCACCCCCTGGGGCATCACCGTGCAGTCGGTCGAAATCCGCGACGTGATCATCCCGCAGGACCTGGAAGACGCCATGAGCCGCCAGGCGCAGGCCGAACGCGAGCGCCAGTCGCGCATCATCCTGGGCGAAAGCGAAAAGCAAATCGCCTCCAGCTTTGCCGAAGCCTCGGCCGCCTACGCCGACAACCCCACCGCGCTGCACCTGCGCGCCATGAACATGCTGTTCGAGGGCCTCAAGCAGAAGGGCGCGCTGGTGATTGTGCCTTCCAGCGCGGTCGACACGATGAACCTGGGCGGTTTGAGCGGGATGGTGTCGCTGGCGCAGAATGTGCAGGAGAAACGGGATCGCGACGCAGCAGCGTGAGGCGTGCATCCTGCGCCGGAAAAATATCGCATCACGGTTCACCCATCACGATTTGACAGGTTTCACGTGAAACATCACCGCAATCACGGCAACATCCCTGACCGATACCCTCGTCACGGTTCACCCTTCACGGTTCACGAAAAACACAAGGAACCCACCCCATGACCCCTATCCTCGATAAAAAACGCATCCTCATCTTCCTGGCCTTCGCCTTTGGCATTGCCTGGGCGGCCGGGCTGGTCATCGCGCTCACCGGCGGCATCGCCGGCAGCCCCATCCTGGTGCCCGGCCTGCCCTACACGCTGGCGCTGGTGCTGATGGCGGTCGTCTACATGGGCGCGCCGGCCATCGCCAACGTGCTCACCCGCCTGATCACCCGCGAGGGCTGGCAGAACGTGGGCCTGCGCCCCAGGCTGCGCCGTGGCTGGCCGTTCTGGCTGGCAGCCTGGTTCCTGCCGGCGGTGTTCACCATCCTGGGCGCGCTGGTGTATTTCCTGATCTTTCCGCAGGATTTTGACGCCAACTTCACCTACGTGCGGCAGCTGCTGTCTTCCGCCGCGGCCGCGGGCATTACGCTCACCCCGGCGGCTTACTTCCTCATCCAGACCGCGCAGGCGGTGCTGATCTCGCCGCTGATCAACGGGCTGTTCACCTTCGGCGAGGAGTTCGGCTGGCGGGCCTACCTGCTGCCCAAGCTGATACCGCTGGGCGGCCGGCGCGCCGTGCTGCTCTCCGGCGTCATCTGGGGCGTGTGGCACTGGCCGGTGATCGCCATGGGCCACAACTACGGTTTCGACTACCCCGGCTTTCCCTGGCTGGGCATGGGGATGATGGTGCTGATGTGCATCGGCCTGGGCGCATTCCTTTCCTGGGTCACGCTGCGCAGCGGTTCGGTCTGGCCGGCGGTGATCGGGCACGCCGCTATCAACGGCATCAGCGCGCTGGCGGTGCTGGTGCTGGTGGAAGGCGCGGGCAGCCCGCTGGTGGGCCCCCTCCCCACCGGAATCCTCGGCATGGCGGGCTGGATTGCAGCCGCTGTTGCAATCTTCTTGAGCAGGCGGGCGCTGCAAACAACCAGCGATTAACTGGCAGCAGGCAGTTCAAAACAGAGGTGGAATTTAGCTTCCACCTCTGTTTTTTTCCTTTGTAACAATGTTTCACGTGAAACCTGTTTTTCCGATTCACGCTCTTTCAGCCAGGTTTCACGTGAAACATTCGCTGGTTCAGTCCGCTGCCTGCCCGCCTCACGCTTCCCGCCTCACGCCTCACGCCTCACCGCTCTTCCCCCATGCTATAATCTTCTCAAAGGGAGTTTGCCATGCCCATTTCTGAGCTTGAAATTCTGCTGCGGCTGCTGCTGGCGGCCGGTCTGGGCGCGCTGATCGGTTACGAGCGCGAGCGCCACGGTCAATCGGCCGGGCTGCGCACGCACATGATCCTGGCGGTCGGCGCCGCGCTGGCCATGACGCTTTCCATCAACCTGGCCAGCGGCAGCGGCAGCGACCCGGCCCGCATTGCAGCACAGGTGGTTTCGGGCATCGGTTTCCTCGGCGCGGGGGCCATTTTGCGCTACGGCACCTCCATCCGCGGCCTCACCACCGCCACCTCGCTGTGGACGCTGGCCATCGTCGGCCTGGCGGTCGGCGCCGGGCAGTACCTGGTGGGCGCGGCCGCCGCCGTGTTCCTGCTGATCATTCTCTCGCTGCTCGACCTGATCGAGAAGCATTTCATCCATTCGCGCATCCAGGTGCCCCTGGTGGTCAACGGCAAGGATGATCTGCTGCGCATCGACGCGCTCGAAGCGCTGCTCAAACGCCACAAGCTGAAAATGAGCAACGTTTTTGTCAGCAAAAACATCAAAAAACAGACCGTCACGCTGCGCGTGATGGTGGGCATGACCGAAACGACGCCCATCGAGCCGCTGATCGAAGACCTTTCGACGCTGCACGGCGTGCACACCTTCCAGTTGGGCGAGCCGTCGGCGCAGAGCTAGCCGCTGCGCGGCGTGAATCGTGAGGCGTGAAGCGTAAACCGGCTGATTTGACGGTTCACCATTCACGGTTCATGTGCTTACGCTCATCATCCTCGCCCAACGCGGCGGCACTGTAACGGCCGCTGTTAAATTTTGCACGCGAAATTCTGCGCCCGGATTGAGCAAATCGATTAAGCGGGCATTCTGGAAGGGCAGCCGCAAGGGCAGCTCGACCGGCTCATCGGCGGCATTCAGCGCCACCAGCACCTGCTCATCGGGCAGGCTGCGCAGAAAGGCCAACTGCTGCGCGGCCACATGCACCTCGCGGTAGTCGCCGCGCTGCAGCGCGCCCGACCCGGCGCGCACATCCGCCAGCCGCCGGAGCGCGGCGGGCAGGTCGGGCTGCGCGGCATGTTGAGCCGCCTGTGCCAGCTCCAGCGCGGGGCGCAGGGCCGCATCGGAGTGCGCCGTGCGTAAACCGGCCAGCCCCCACTCGCTGCCGTAATAGATCGAGGGAATGCCGGGCATGCTGAACAGCAGCGCGTAGAGCGGGTAGAGCAGCGCGGGATCTTTCAACCGGCTGGCCACGCGGTCCACGTCGTGGTTGTCGGCAAAGCTGTACAGCCCCCGCCCGCGGTAGATGCCCTGCGGCCCAAACTGCCGGTTGAGCGCGTAGGCGATCTCGTAGTAATTGCGGTCGTTCAGGCTGGAATACAGGCCCTTGTAGGCCTCATAGTTGGTGGCCGAATCGCAGCGCCCCGGTGCCAGCAGGCGGTGGTATTCGCCAAAGACGATCTCGCCCATCAGCCAGAAGTCCGAGCGCAGCCCGCGGCAGTGCGCGCCGAGCGCATCCAGAAAGCCGTCCGAAAGCTGGTCGGCGGCGTCCAGGCGCAGCCCGTCGATGCCGAACTCCTCCACCCAGCGCGTCACCGCGCCCAGCAGGTGTTCCTGCACGCCGGGATGCTCGCCGTTGAGCTTGACCAGGTCGTAATTCCCGGCCCAGCCCTGGTAGGCGAAGCCGTCGCCGTACGGGCTGCGCCGTGAGAAATCCAGCCCCGCGAACCAGCCCGCGTAGGCTGAAGCCGTGCCGTTGGCCTGCACGTCGCGGAAGGCCCAAAAATCGCGCCCGACGTGGTTGAACACGCCGTCCAGCACCAGTCGCAGCCCGCGGCGGCGCAGCTCGCGGGCGAAGGCCGCCAGCGTCTCATTCGTGCCCAGGCGGCGGTCCACGCGGTAGTAATCGGCCGTATCGTAGCCGTGCGCGCTGGATTCGAACAGCGGGCCCAGGTAAAGCGCGGTCGCGCCCAGCGACTGGATGTGGTCGAGCCAGGGGGGAAGCTGCTCCAGGCGAGCAGCCGGCGGGGCGGCGAAGTCATTGCGGCGCGGCGCGCCGGTCAGCCCAAGCGGGTAGATGTGGTAGAAGACGGCCTGCTCGGCCCAGGGATGCGGCATGGTGAGAACTCCTTAGTGGTGTAGATACTTACCGGTAAGTAGCTTGTTGGCGATTAGCTGTTCGCAGGTAGCTGTTAGCTATAAGCTAATGGCTAACCGCTACTGAGCTACCCGCTGTAGATTCCATACTGGAACTGCCGCGTGACGCGGCGCACCAGGTCATCGTTCAATTCAAGGCGGCCGTTCAGCCACAGCGCGATGCAGTTGTTCAGCGTGCCGGTGTAAATGGCGGCGAACAGCTCGTGCCGCCCGGCGGTGTTGCCGTGATCCTTCGCGGCGGCGGCGAACAGGCCCGCCACGGCCTGGTACTGCTGTTCGTTGCGCTCGGCCACCTGCTGCCAGGCCTCGCTCTCCTGCGGGGCAAAGTACATGCCCAGCTGCATGCGGTAAAACAGCGGGTGGGCGCGGGCAAAGTCAAAGTAGGCGCGCGCCAGGTCCTCCAGCGAGCGCGGCAGGTCGCCGTGATATTCGGCTGCCGCCTGCACCGCGCGGGTGAGCGGCGCATGCTGCTCGTCCAGCAGCGCCTGCAGCAGCCCGGCCTTGCTGCCAAAGTAGTGGTACAGCGTCGGCTTGGTCACGCCAGAAGCCTCCGCCACTTCCTGCACACCCACCGCATCGTAGCCGCGCGCGGCGAACAGCTCCAGCGCCGTTTGTAAAATCGTCGATCGGTTATCCATAGGAGTGATTATACCGATCGGTATAATGATTGTCAAGGGAAAGGAATTGATGAGTGCTGTGGAAGAATCAAATTGCGGTCTTTTCCTTACCGCAAAGCCCAATTTTACAGAACACATCACCCATTGTTGATCACTTCTTTCGCCTCACCATGCCCAGCGCCTGTGCCCGGCTGACCGACTGCGCCCGGCTGCGCGCGCCCAGGCGGCGCTTGATCTCGCTGACGTGATATTGCACCATGCGCGGCGTCACCCCCAGGCGCGCCGCAATCTGCCGCGTGGTCAGGCCCTCGGCCAGGCCGTGCAGCACCTCCAGTGTGCGTTTGCTCAGCAGCGGCCGCCCCTCGGCGTTCAGCGGCCCGCCGGCAGGCTCCGCGCCGCCCGCCGAAAGCATCACCACCACCAGCGAGCCTTGCCGGCTGGCGCGCAGGCGGTTTTCCCGCCGGTCCAGCCCAAAGCCGCTGCGGTAGGGCTCCGGCGGCAGCCAGCGCCCGGCGTTCACTGCGCTCGCCAGGTCTTCCGCGGGTTCAGCCGAGTCGAATTGTAAAATGGTGCGGTCGTCGGGCAGGAAGAGAATTCGCGTCATGGACATCATTTTGTGTTTTTTATAATAGAAATATTGTTCTAAAATTATTATGCGTCTTTTTCACAAGGTTGTCAAGAGATTTCGGAGAGGGAATCAGTCGACAGGCACCGAAACAATTGTCAGGCTGTTCGGCAAGGATGCGCGCCTTGACGGCCAGGGGGCGTCATTTTTGTTTGATTCTCACCCTGCAAAAAAGCAGCGCAATGGCTGGCGATTTGCTGCCGCAGTTTTGCCGGCGCCGATCTTCCACGAAAGGATGGCTTAAACGGTTTTGGTCTGTGGCCCGGGTAAAAAGCGCAATGCCACAAAAGCCAGAAAAGCCATCACCGCTCCAAAAGCGAATGGCGCGGCAGCAGAGATATTCCACAGGTAACCCGCAATTAGACTGGCCGGCAATGCCATCACGCCGATGGCCGCATTGAAAAGGCCGTATGCGGCGCCGCGATTTTCCTCTGGCACCAGTTCAGCCACCATGGCCTTGGCTGAACCTTCGGTGAAGGAATAATACAGCCCGTAGAACGAATACAAAAACCAAACCACCCAGGCGCGGTTGACTAACGCAAAACCAAGGTACACCAACGCGTATATTCCCCAACCAATTGTGATCGTCTTCCGCCTGCCTATTTGGTCAGAGAGTTTTCCAACCGGAACGGCAGCAAGCGCGGACACTAAATTAAACAAAGCGATAACAAGGGGAATGGTCGCGACTGGAATGCCCACATCCTCAGCTCGAAGGATTAAAAAAGCATCGGATGAGTTTCCCAACGTGAAAAGCAGCATAATGATGAGAAAACCGGCAAACGGCCCTCGAAGTGCTTTTAAAGAGATGGATAGTTTCTTAATGGGCTGTTTGCGTTCTTTGACCCACAACCCAATGATGATGAGGGGGATAAAGGCAATTGCACCTGCCGCCATGAAGATCTCTCGATATTTGTTTGGGTGATCGCCCCACAGGCGAAGCAAACCATACGTGATTAAAGGCCCCGCCACTGATCCCAGTGTATCCAACGCGCGCTGAATTCCGAAAGCAAAACCCAGTTTTCGGTTTCCTGTCGATCCCGCCACCAGCGCGTCGCGCGGCGCATCTTTGACCCCTTTTCCAACGCCGTCAAGCAGCCTGAGGCCAAAAACCGCGGCGCCGCTGTTGGCCAGGCCCAGACAAAAACGCCCAATTGCAGAAAACAGGTACCCGATGAATACAATCTGTTTTCTGATGCCCAGCACATCCGAAATGTACCCGGCTCCAATTTTCATAATGCTGACGATGGTCGTCAACGAACCTTCAATTAATCCAATAAATTCCTTATTCAGGCCCAAAACAGATGCATAGAAGGTAGGCAGGATCGGTTGGATCATATCCTGGGCCATTCCGCCAAAAAAGGCAACCCACCCTAACGAAACCACATTTCTTTCAAGATGGTGGTTGTTCTCGGTTGGGTTCAATTCGCTCATATCTTCACGGGGTGTTTCAGCGGATGGTTTCATTTTTCTCCTGGAATATCCAGATTTGGCGAATAAAAAAGCCTCCACCAAACCCATCATTTGGTAGAAGCTATCAGCCGAATGGCATTTCATCTTCACTTGCAGCGAGCTTCATCGCTTGAGAGATTATATAACCAAAACGTCTGATTTCCAACAGGTGTTTTCCTGGCGCTTTTCGAAACACAGGTTGTGATGAACTGCTTGAGCCGCGCAAAACGGAGGGCCTGGATATTCTCCAGGCCCTCCTCCTCGCCGCTGTTAAGCCATTGACTTCCCCTACAGCTACGGCAGCATCACCACCTGCACGCCGGGCGTCAGGTTCATGATGGCCGCGTAGACCTGGCGGGTTTTGGTCACCGCCACGCCGATTGGCATCATCAGCCCGCCGGCCAGCCGCGAGCGGAAACAGAGCGGCAGGGATGAAACCTCAATCAGCGTGAAATTATTTCGATATTTTTATCTTATTAGTCAATAATGCGGCTATCCTCATTTTACACCGCCTGTCAACTAACAGATTTTAAGAATTTCGCGCATTCTTTCCGCGCAGGGTTGTGTGGTATAGTATCAGCAACACATCACTTTGCCCCTGCCTTGCCCGGCGGGCCAACTTCGACGGAGCTGCCATGTATTTTGCGATTGAGGGTGTCATCGGAGTGGGCAAAACGACGCTTGCCCGCATGTTACAGCCGGCCTTCCAGGCCAATTTGCTGCTGGAAGTCTTTGAAGAAAATCCCTTCCTCTCCAGTTTTTACGCTGACCGCGCGCGCTACGCCTTCCAAACGCAGATTTTCTTCCTGCTCTCGCGCTACCACCAGCAAAATCGCAACGTGCCCGCCATGATCTCCGACGGCCAGCACCTCATCAGCGACTACACCTTCGAAAAAGACTCGCTCTTCGCCAGCATCAACCTGCAGGGCGACGAACTGGAGATGTATTACCGCGTCCACGAAGCCCTGGCCGAGAAGATCCCATCACCCAACCTGATCGTCTACCTGCGCGCCTCCACCGAGACACTCATGCAGCGCATCGCCATGCGCGACCGCCCCTATGAGCGCCAGATGGACCCGGAATACATTGATATGCTCAACCGCGCTTACGATAAAGCCTTCCTGGGCGAAGACCGGCGCGTGCCAGTGCTGGTGCTGGATGCCAACCAGATCGATTTCGTCCGCCGCCCCGAGGACCTGGCCTACGTGGAGAACCGCATCCGCCAGGCGCTGCTGCTGGCGCCCTTCCAGCCGGAGCTGCCCATTGGTCATTAGCTGTTGGCTGTTGGCAGTTAGCTTTTCGCTAAGAGCTAACCGCTAATCGCTAAAAGCTATATAATATTCACAAGGAAACTGCAACGTTTATGCGCATCACCCGCGAAACCCTGCTGAAGATCGCCCGCGATACCGCGGCGCAGCGCGCCCGCGCCAGCCGCGACATCCTGTGCATCTACCTGACCGGCTCGCTGACCACCGACCAGCCGCTGCTGGGCGGCGTGACCGACATCGACCTGATCATCGTGCACAGCAGCGAGCCGCCCGTGGAACGTGAAGTGGTGCGCCTGACCGATGAGATCAGCCTGGATATCGCCCATTACTCGCAGCGCCTCTACCAGCGCCCGCGCACCCTGCGCACCGATCCCTGGATCGGCTCGTTCCTGGCCGAGGACCCGCTGCATCTGCACGACGTGGCCCACTGGTTCGAATTCACCCAGGCCTCGGCCGCAGCCCAGTTCTACGAGCCCGAAAATGTGATCGAGCGCGCCCGCCCGCTGGCCGAAAGCGCGCGCCAGGGCTGGCTGGCGCTGGAAGGCGTGCCCGCATCGACCCAGCGCCTGCGCACCTACCTGAAGATCATCGAGCAGGCCGGCAATGCCGTGGCCTGCCTGAGCGGCCCGCCGCTCACCGAGCGCCGCTTCCTGCTCGGGCTGCCTGCGCGCGCCGCCGCCATCGGCCGCCCCGGTCTGGCCGGCGGCCTGGCCGACCTGTTCACCCCGTCTGAGCCGCTTGCAGCCGAGCAATGGAATGAGTTAAACCTCGCCTGGGGGCAGGCCCTGGCCGCCGCGGCCGCCCTGCCGGAACCGCCCGCGCGCCTGCACGCCGCCCGCCGCCTGTACTACGAACGCGCCGCCGCCGCACTGCAGGAGGAGACCCCCGCCGCCGCGCTGTGGATTTTGCTGCGCACCTGGACGCTGGCCGTGCTGGCCGGCGTGCCGGAGGACGGCTTGACCTCTACCTGCCGCGCGCTGGAGCTGGACGACGCCCATTTCGAGCGCCGCCTGGCCGCGCTGGACGGCTACCTCGACGGCGTCGAAGAAGCCCTGGACGAGTACGTGCAGAAAAACGGCATTTAGAAGAATTTTGGATTTGAGATTTTCGATTTTGATGGTGCCGCAACCTGGCACCATTTTCTGTAATTTCGATTGGAACGGGCTTCCTCGCAGGTCAGTCACGCCCTTTCCAGGGCAGGCAGGGCCGGATCGCAAAAAACAGGGCCGCCCGCGGTAAAAAACACAAAGCTGCACCACGGCAGCTTTGTGAGTTGGACAAGCCCGTATCCAGTTATCTGTAAATCACGCGTTACAGGTCAGCGCGGCTCAACGATGAGCTTGATAGCCGTGCGGGTCTTTCCGTCGATATCCACATCCACAAATTCAGGCATGCACACGACTGGAATGCCGTCCTCCGCCAGGTATCCCTTGGCAAGCACCAGCGCTTTGATGGCCTGGTTGACCGCTCCAGCGCCAATGGCCTGAACTTCAGCCCGTTTGTGCTCGCGGATAACCCCGGCGATTGCCCCCGCGACAGCGGCAGTGCGGGAGTTTGCTTTGACCTTGATGACGTCCATAGAATGCCCTCCCTTCAGGGTGTTTCAGATGTGGCAATCTGCATCTTCAGGGGCCAAGATATCCACTACCTGTCAATTTTCATTGATAAAGTAGACTATCTTGATGAGAAAATTGTACTGGAAACATTGTGGAAAAACAAGAATTCAATTCTTAACTCTTTTTTAGAAAGTGTAGATTCTAGTAGTGAATAGTAGAGGCTGTGGATATGTGGATAAATGCCCCGCAAGGCATATTTTGCCGCATATGCGGGACTTTCCTCTTCGCCGATCCCACATCTTCTGATTTTCTCCCCCGGCAATTGTCGAATAAACCTGTGGATAACGCTGGATAAAAAAATCGTTCTGCTCGGCCTTCAAGGGAGGACTGCCGTCTATTTTGGTTATTTGCGTCTGGAACAAGTGTACCCCCCAGATATGGGGGTAGGCATTCGATTCGGCGCGCGCCATTATCGAATAGACGTTCGAAGTTATCCACAAACGAGTCAAGTTATCCACAGTTTTCCCCAGGTTATCCACAGTTTTTGGGGATAAAGCGGCTGTGCGGGGGAAAAGTTGCATTCGCATAGCAATCACTCAAACCGGCATATCTGGGGGATTCCTTGATGCAAAGAGTCAAGAGATCGCATGTCTGGAAGCGGCAAAACGGGGGCAATTTCGCGATTCTTCACCAAATCTGAATAATTATAGGATACACTTAGCCAGGTTTGCGCGCGCCGGATGGCATTGTTCGCTGCGCGCGGGCCGAATCTTTGCGATGCAAGTGGAGTTGAAAATGAAGTTGAACCGAAAACAGCCGACCCGCATCCTGGCGGCCGCGGCATTGGGTGTGCTGATTTTTGCGCTGGCAGCCTGCCAGACGGCGGCCGCGCCGACCGCCACCCCCACCCCCACCGGCCCCACCGCCACCCCGACCGTTGCGCCCCTGGTGCTGGAAGGTGCCATCACCACCGCCAGCGGGCTGCAGTTCCTGGAAGAGACCCCCGGCACCGGCGCTGCCCCGCAGCCCGGCAACCTGATCACCATGGATTACACCGCCACCCTGGTGGACGGCACCGTGCTGGTGGATACCTACTCCGAAGGCAAGCCGGTGACCACCGTGTGGGGCAAAGACTGGCTGCTGCCCGGTTGGGAAGAGGGCATGGGCCTGATGAAGGCCGGCGGCAAGGCCAAAATGGTGCTGCCGCCCGAACTGGCCTTTGGCGCCGAGGGTTACGGCAGCTTTATCCCGGGCAACGCCCAGGTGATCATTGAGGTGGAGCTGCTCAAGGTCGAAGAAGCGCCTGTTCCGAGCGAAGTGAGCGCGGATCAGTTGACCACCAGCGACACCGGCTTGCAGTATTACGACCTGGTGGTGGGCACCGGCGAGGAAGCCGTGAAGAGCGCGACCGTTTCGACGCATTACACCATCTGGGTCAAGACCGAGACCGGCTTCGATTACATCGACACCTCGCTGCGCGATGTGCCGCTGGAATTCGTCGTTGGGCGCGGCGACATGGTTTTCCCCGGCTGGGAAGAGGGCGTCACCGGCATGAAAGTGGGCGGCAAGCGCTACCTGGTCATCCCGCCGGACCTGGGCATGGGCGATCAGGAGAACGGCATGGTGCCGGCCAATTCGACCCTGGTGATGGAGATCGAGCTGACCAACGTGGTGCCGCCGCAGGTGGCCACCGTGGTGGATGAAGCTGATTACACCGTCACCGAGAGCGGCCTGAAGTATTACGACCTGGTGGAAGGCACCGGCGACCCCGCCGTGGCCGGCCAGACGCTGGTGGTGAATTACACCGGCTGGCTGGAAGACGGCACGCAGTTCGACTCCTCGGTCGGCGGCAGCCCCTTCACCTTCTCGCTGGGCGCGGGCAACGTCATCGCCGGCTGGGATGAAGGCCTGGTGGGCATGAAGGTGGGCGGCAAGCGCCAGCTCGTCATCCCCGCGGCGCTGGGCTACGGCGACAGCGGCTCGGGCATCATTCCCGGCGGCGCCACGCTGATCTTTGAGGTTGAACTGGTCGAGATCCAACCGACGGAGTAAATAAGAAGCAAACAGCATAAACAGGGTGAGCACGATCATGTGCTCATCCTGTTTTTATTTTTGCTGCGCCCGGCCTGGCCATAACCGCGTCTCGGGCGGTGATTTGTGACTTCCAGCACTATCCAATCCGTCCAATCGGGGATAAAATGAGAATAATTCTCATTCTCAATAATGTGGGCTCAAAAATTGGCCCAACTGATCGGGCAGATCCTATGACCCCTGTCAATCCACCCCAGGCAAAAAACCGCTTCCTCACCCGCCAGCGCAGGCTGGTGCTGGAGATCCTCAGGCAATCGCCGCACCACCCCGATGCCGGCATGATCTACCTGGAGGCCAAACAGCGCGGCGAGCGCATCAGCCTGGCAACCGTCTACCGCTCGCTCAGCTACTTGAAAGAAGCCGGTCTGGTGGCCGAAAACAGCTTTGGCGAAGGGCACGGCCACTTTGAGCCCGTCCAGGGAGCGCACCACTTCCATTTCACCTGCATCGACTGCGGCGCGGTCATCGAACTGGAGGCCGGCGAGATCAACCGCCTGGCACGCGCGCTGGGGGAAGTGCGCGGGCTGCAGGTCGATGATATCCACATCCACTTGCGCGGCCGCTGCCCCGATTGCCAGCAAGCCCCCGCGCTGTCTGAGGATTGATCGCCATGTTCCGACACGGCCGATCCAAACACGCTGCGCCGCAGCCCATTGACGGTCAGAACGCGCCGGTGCTGCTCAGCGACCTGTCCGCCGGTCAGGCGGGCATTGTGCTGAGCCTGCAGGGCGGCCGGCACTTCATCCACCGCATTGCCAGCCTGGGCTTCACGCCCGGCGCGCGCGTCACCGTGATTGAAAACCGCGGCAGCGGGCCGCTGGTGGTTTCGCTCCTTGGCGCGCACCTGGCCCTGGGGCGCCGCGAGGCCAGCTTCATCCAGGTCCAACCCGAATGAGCGAACCCTCCCCCGCATTCACCATCGCGCTGGCCGGCCAGCCCAACGTCGGCAAATCGACCGTCTACAACTTCCTCACCGGCGAAGCCCAGTACGTCAGCAACTGGCCCGGCAAAACCTCCGAGACGCGCGCCGGAACCTTTGAGTTTGAAGGCGACCTGATCCGGCTGGTGGATTTGCCGGGCACCTACAGCCTGTCGGCCAACTCGGTGGAAGAGCAGATCGCGCGCGAGTACATCATCGAGCAGCGCCCGGACGTGCTGCTGGTGATCCTGGACGCGGTTACGCTGGAGCGCAATTTGTACCTGGTGGCCGAGCTGCTGCACCTGCCGGTGAAGCTGGTGCTGGGCATCAACCGCATGGACCTGGCCGCCGGGCAGGGCATGCACATCGAGCCTCAGGTGCTGGAGGCTGCCCTGCACGTGCCGGTGGTGCCGCTGGTGGCCCAGCACGGCGAAGGCATTCGCGAGGCGGTCGCGGCTGCCGTGCGGCTGGCGCGCAGCCCCCAAAGCTGGCAGCCCAACCGCCCGGTGATCCGCGCCGACCACCAGCAGGTGCTGGCCGCGGTTGAAGACCTGATCCGCGGGCATGTGCCGGCGCATTACCCGCCCGGCTGGATCGCCATGAAGCTGTTGGAGGGCGACCGGGTGGTGACCGATACAATGAAGGCGCGCCTGGGCGCAGCCTGGGCGCCCGTGCACGACCTGCTGGTGCAGCACGACGACGCTTTCCTGGCGGTGGCGGGTGGGCGTTATGATTGGATCGCTCGCATGGTGCGGGCCGCCGTCGTCCGGCCGCGCTCCGGCGAAGTTTCCCAGACTGACCGCATCGACCACATCGCCACGCACCCGTTTTGGGGAGTCGTCATCCTGCTTGCGGTGATGGCCGCGCTGTTCGGCCTGACCTTTGCGCTGGGCGTCCCGCTGCAGGGCTGGCTGGAGCAGCACGTCGTCCAGGCGGCTGCCGCGGCCGTGCCCGCTCTGCTGCGCGGCGCGCCCGATTGGCTGGTCAGCCTGGCGGCGCACGGCATCATCGGCGGGGTGGGCACCGTGCTGACCCTGCTGCCGATTCTGGTGCTGTTCTTTGCCGGCATGGGCGTGCTGGAGGATTCGGGCTACATGGCGCGGGCGGCTTTTGTGATGGACCGTTGGATGCACCCCTTTGGGCTGCACGGCAAGAGCTTTCTGCCGCTTTCCTTTGGGGTGGGCTGCAACGTGCCGGCGGTGATGGAAAGCCGCATCATCGAAGAGCCCAGCGCGCGCCGGATCACCATCCTGCTGACGCCGTTCGTGCCGTGCTTCCCGCGCCTGTCGGTGGTGGTGCTGCTGGCGCCGATCTTCTTCGGCGCGAAGGCCCTGGCGTACAGCCTGCTGCTGTTCAGCCTGCCGCTGATTTTCATCGCGCTGTACGGCAAAATTTTCCACGAGCTGTTCCAGAAAGGCAAACACAACGCCTTCATCATGGAACTGCCGCTCTACCAGAAGCCCTCGGCGCGCGCCATTCTCAAAAGCGTCGGCGCCCGCGTGGTCGACTTTTTGCAAGGCGCCAGCACCATCATCCTGGTGGTGTCGGTGGCGATGTGGGCGCTGTCTTACTTCCCCGGCGGACAGATCGAGAGTAGCTACCTGGCGCTGTGGGGCCGGCAGTTGGCGCCGTTGAGCCGCCTGCTGGGCATGGACTGGCAAATGGCCGTGGCGCTGATCACCAGCATGCTGCGCAGCGAAAACACGCTCTCAACGCTCTCGGTGCTGTACGGGGCCGGGGCGCAGCACGGTCTCGCCGCCGCGCTGGCCGGGCAGATCGCTCCGGCAGCCGGGCTGGCCTTTTTGTCCATGCAGGTGCTGTTTGTGCCCTGCGTGGCCACCCTGGCGGCCGTCCGCACCGAAAGCAAATCCTGGGGCTGGATGTTTGCCTACGTTGCCCTGCGGCTGGCGACCGCGCTGGCGGTTGGCGTGTTGGTCTATCAGGTCGGCCGGCTGCTGGGCTGGGGAGCGTGAGCATGCTGGAAAAGCTGCTGAAACGCATTTCGCAGGGCGGAAATTTGACCGCCCAATCGCTGGCGGCCGAATTCGGCGTCAGCCGCGCGTTGATGGAGGCGATGCTGGCCGACCTGGCGCGGGCGGGTTACCTGCGCGCGGTGGAGCGCTGCGGCAAGGACAACTGCCGCAGTTGCGGCGAGGCACCGGTGTGCAAGGTGCAGGGCAAGGTGTGGGTGCAGACGCAAAAGGGGTCAGGCGAATAGGCCGCTGTGCGCGCACTTCTTTCCGGCCAACCGCTAATCGCCGACTTCAAACTTGACCGCCGGCGATTCGCCCACGTTGCCCGCCAGGTCCTCGGCTTTCACCACCAGTGAATGGCTGCCCGCTTTGGCCGGCGTCCAGGGCAGCGAATAGGGCGCTTCGCTGCGCTCGCCAATTTTGACGCCGTCCAGCCACCAGCTCACCTGGCGCAGGCCCACCGCATCGCTCACTTCGGCCTGCAGCACGGTCAGGCTTCCCGCTTCCAGCGTCTGGCCGGGCAGCGGCCATGCGCTGCGCGCCAGCGGGGCCGTATTGTCCACGGTCACCTGCGCCACGGCCACGTCCACGCTCTGGTCGCTGCGCACCACCAGCAGGCGCAGCGCGTACAGCCCGTCGGGCGCGCGGGTGGTGTCCCATTCGCCCAGCAGCCCGGCCGAAACCGGGGCCGTGCCCTCGCCGATCTGCAGCCAGGTGGCCGGGTTAATGCCCTGCCCGACCTGCATGCGGAAACTGGCAAAGCCCGCCCCGCCGGCCGTGCCGCGCACGCGCACGCTGCCGCGCACCGCGCTGAACAGCGCCGGCTGCGCAATGTTGACCGCTGGATCCGGCGCGGGAACCAGAATGGTGTCGTATTCCTCCGGCGGGCGCGGAATCTGCGCCTCGAAAGCCCATTCCTGCGCGGCCGGCGGCACAATCATAAAAGTCTGCTCAATCACCTGCGCCGGCGGCGTGAAAACGGTGGCCAGACGGCCGGTTTCGCGGTTGATCTGGTACGTGCGGTAAAGCGTATCGCCCGCGGTGGGCTCGTTGCCGTTTAAAAACAGCTCGCTCACCACGTTGGGGCAGTCGCGGGTAGGCAGTCCGCCGGAGGGGTCGCACACGTCCACGCGGCTCAGGCCGGCTGGCTGCGTCCAATCCTGCGAGGGCAGCCCGCGGTGGGCATATTGCATCAGCGCGTGCCACAGCCCGGCCGCGGCTAGCGGATCGACGGCGGCCGTTTCACCGGCGGGCAGGCCCAGCCACACCGCAGTCAGCCGCTGGGGGGTGTAGCCCACCGTCCAGGCGTTCAGCCCGGCGGCGCTTTGCCCGGTTTTTGCCCCGGCCGGGCGGCCGATCTCCAGCGGGTTGGGGTAACCCAGGCTGGGCCAGCGCGCGGCCTCATCGGCCAGCACATTGTGCACCAGGTAGGCCAGCGCCGGGCTGAGCGTGGTCTGCGAACGGGCTTCGGGTGCGGCGATGCCGCCCAGCCCGGAAAGATCTTCCACCGAGCGCACCAGGATGGGCTGCAGTGCCGATGTGCCGGCCTGGCTGACGCCGTATTCCATGCCCAGCGTGGCAAAGGAACTGTACCCCTGGGCCAGCTGCAGCAAATTGGCGCCGCCGCCCGCGTAGAGCAGCGCGCCGGGTTCGCGGCTGCCTTCCACCCCGGTCAGGCCCAGCGCGGCTGCCGAGCGCCACACCGCCGTTGCGCCGATCTGGTCGACCAGTTGGCTGAGCGGCACCAGGTAATCGTTGGCCAGCGCGGTGCGCAGCCGCTGCGGGCCGTGATAGGCGCCGTCCGGGTTGCCTGCCAATCCAATCGCCGCCGGGTGGCTGGCGGGCACATCCCACACCAGGCTGGCCGGGCTGTAGCCGCGCGCGAAGGCCGCCACGGCCACGAATGGGCTCAGCAGCGAGCCGGGCGCATGCTCGCCCAGCGTGCTGGATTCTGCGCTGCGCGTCGATTCGCCCACCAGCGCCAGCACCTCGCCGGTCGTCGGGTCGGTCACCAGCGCCGAGCCGGTCAGCGCGGCGGGCAGGTTCGCATCGCCGGGCGTGAAAGCCGGCAGCAGCAGCGAAGCCTGGCATTCCGCTCCGCCGGGCAGGCTGGCCTGCGGGGTGCGTCCCTGCAGGCGGGCCAACTGCGTGCGCAGCGCGCACGAAACCTGCAGTTGCAGCTCATAATCCAGGCTGGTGAGGATGCGCAGCCCGCCGCGTTCCAGCCGTTCGCGCCCGTACAGGCTGGCCAACTGGTTGAGCGCAAGGCGTGTGAAGGCCTGCGCGGTCGGGTTGGGCGGGTCAAGCGGCTGGCGGAAGGTCAGCACCTTGCGCTGCGCCTGCAGGTAATCTTCCTGTGAAATGGCACCCTGCGCAAACAGCCGCCCAAGCACTTCCTGCTGCTTTTCCAGCGCGGCGGTTGGCGCGTCAATCGGGTTCAACGCGGGCGCTTCCAGCGCGGCGGCCAGCAGCGCGCTCTCGGCCAGGTCCAACTGGCTGCCGGGCTTATCCAGGTACAGGCGCGCGGCGGAATCGACGCCGTAGGCCAGGTGGCCAAAGGAGGCGCTGTTGAGGTACCACTCCAGCACCTGCGCGCGGCCGTACTGCGCGGTGACCTGCGCGGCCAGCAGGCGCATGCGCAGCGCGCGGCGCGTGCTGGCGGGCTCGCCGCCCAGCAGCAGGTCGCTCACCAGTCGCTCGGCCAGCGTGCGCGGCTCGGGGTCCAGCAGGCTGCCCGGCCGGAAGCCGGGGTTTTGCCAGAAACCGGGTTCGTGCAGCACCAGCACGGTTTGAATAAAGATCGGGCTGATCGAATTGGGCTGCTGCGGATCGATGGGCAGCAGGTTGCGCGGCACGCCCGGGTTCTCCAGCGTCTGCAGCAGGTGCTCGCCGGTGCGGTCGTAGATGCGCGTGGGTTCCAGCAGCGCGCCGGTCTCGGGGTCCAGCCAGGCCGGAAGCTGGCTCACCGGCGGCAGGTCGCGGGTCAGATTGGCGTAGCCGATGCCCAGGCCGATCAGCGCGGCCATCAGCGCCAGCGTCAGCAGGCTGCCCAACCCAAAGGCAAAGCCGCCCGCGCGCCGGGCAGGGGCTGCGCGCCGCTCCAGCAAGCGGCGGCGGCGTCTGACCAGCAGGGAGATGGGTTGCGGTCGCACGGCGGCGCAGGGTTACGGGGCGGCGGTGCCGCCCGCTTTGGGCGTGGGGGTGGTGGCGCGCGGCGTGGGGGTGGGGCTGGCGCGGCGCGTGGCCGAAGCCTGCGGCGACGGCGAGGGCGTGGGCGAGATGATCATATCCATGCGCCCGCGGACCTCCTCCCGCCAGGCCGCCGGCACCAGTTCGGCGGGCATTTCCAGCAGCGCGCGAAAATCGCGCAGCGCGGCGCTGAGGCTGCCGTATTCGTGCTGGGCGATGCCGCGGTAGTAATACACCTGCGCCAGGTCGGCATCTGAGCGCGACAGGTTTTCGCTGGCTTCAAACAGCGCAAAGGCTTCCTTGATCGCGTTCACCTTCAGATCGGCGCGCGCCAGCGCCAGGTTGGCGGCGAACGAATCCATGTTGATCACGTAAGCATTGGAGAGATCGCGGCGCGCCTGCTCGTATTCTTTCAGTTCCAGGTTGATCAGCCCGCGCTGGTAGAGCGCCTCGAAGGATTCATCATCCAGCGCCACGGCGCGGTCGAGCGTTTTGAGCGCCTGCTCAAGCTCGCCCTGCCCGGCATAGGCCGCACCCAGCCAGGCCAGCGCCTCGGCATCGGGTTCGGAATATTGAATGTAGAGTTGCAGCGGCTCCAGCGACTCGTCGTACTGGCCGTTCAGTTGCAGCGCGCGGCCCAGCAGCTTGTAGGCGGGCAGGCTGGCCGGGTTGCGCTCGATGCCCGCGCGCAGGGCTTCAACCGCCTCGGCGGGCTGCCCCTGTGCCAGCAGCACCTCGCCGCGCAGCAAATCCACCTCGGCTGAATCGGGCAGCAGCAGGGCAGCCTCGTCCAGCGCGGCGCCGGCTTCATCCAACCGCCCGGTCTGAATCATGTCCAGGCGCGCCATCTCCAGGAAGACTTCGCCCAGCAGGGGGTCGAGCGCGGCGGCCTTCTCCAGGTCGGCGCGGATCGAATCGGCGTATGCCCGCGGCGCTTCGGCCAGGCGCAGGCGCGCGCGTCCCAGGTAGGCTGGGGCAAAATCGGCGGATTTTTCGATGGCGGCGTTGTAGGCTTCCAACGCCTCCTTGAAGTTGCCCGCCTGGCGCTGTGCCTCGCCGATGAAGTAATCCAGGTCGGGCGCGTCCGGCTCGACGGCGGCGACCTGCTCAAAGTAGCTGATGGCATTGGCCCACTCGCCGCGCTCATAGGCGCGCACGGCCGCGCGGTAAGCCTCGGTGCGCGGGTGCGGGGTTTGGGCATACAGCGGCGTGGACGAAAGCTGCAGCTCGCCCCACGGCGGGGTGGGCGTGGCGGTGATGCCGCGCCCGGGCAGCGGCGTGGGGGTGGGCGATGCCGTGGCCGTGGCGTTAACGATGAACACGCCCGAGGGGCCTTCCTGCTGCGCCCTGGGCTGCAGCAGCTTGCTGGCGCCAAAGGCCGCGCCGGCGATCAGCATCACCACCAAAACCGCGCCGGCCGCGTACAGCGCAATCGACCGCCAGGCTTTGGCGGCCAGTTTCTTCTGCTCTTCGGCTTCTTTTAACAGGGAAGGCTGCCAGCTGCGCTTCTGTGCCGCGTAGGGCACCACCAGGCTCTCATCTACGGGCAGCTCACCTATCACGATCAATCCGCGGCGGGCCATCACGTTTTGCGGGTCCAGGCGCAGGGCTTCCTTCAGGCAAAAGACGCGCTCCTTGGGGGTGTCGACCACCGTGCTCATCCACACCCAGTAGTCGACCCGCGACGGGTTGAGCTTGATCAGGCGCGCCAGCAGGTCGCGCGCGCGGTTGCGGTCGCGCTGCTGCAGGGCGTTATAGGCTTCATGCGCCATTTTTTCTTCAGGCGTGGGCATAGGCAAAGTGTAGCACAGGCGCGAATGGCGGGCAAGCGCGGGCCGGGCGGGCAGGGTTGACAGTTTAGTAAGGAGGAAAGAGGAGAAATGAAAAGAAAAGAATAGAGAAGATGAAGAAAGCTGATTTTCGATTGATAAGGAACAGTCGCAGACAGCCTGGTAAGGGCGAGGCGAGAAAAGTTGCCCCGGCATGCCCGGGCATCAAAAGCCTCGCCTTGATCGAATACGCTTCGCAAATCAACGAATCAACGAATCACGAATCACGGATCAACGAATCGCGCATCACGAATTTCACTTTTTCCTGCACGAATCTTTCCAAATCCCTTGACTCTTTTTTGGTTCTGCATATAATTAGCGAGCTGTCAGAAACAGGGCAGCCCGGTCGCAGAAATCCGACCGCTAAAAATCGAAAACGACCGCAAGCAAGGCCTGCAGCCGATGAGCAAGCGATAACATCGGCAAAAAATATGCAAATGGGGGTCTTGACAAGCCGCGAACTTCGAGCTAAAATAAAGCTCCTGATTGAGAACGGATTTAGCGCAAGCAAATCCATCAAAACAGAATAGTCGTGGCAGAAGCGCCGAAGACATCGCTGTGAGAGCCGATGTTGACCAGAGGATACGAAGGGAAACATCGGTTTTTTGCGCCTTTTTTTCGGCCGGTCGCGACGAAGAGCAGCAGAACCTTAACAACTGAAGAGTGATAGGAAAGCGAGCCCTTGAGAGAGAAGGAGTCCAAAACGACTGAAAACAGCCGCAAGGCTGAGAAAGTTGTTGCGGAGAGTTTGATCCTGGCTCAGGATG
>Ga0208695_1000685_pt1 | contig 34522 bp, 29 predicted proteins | sample AD_UKC111_MetaG_FD_184449 | JGI IMG/M metagenome (GOLD analysis project Ga0208695, IMG submission 184449) | Active sludge microbial communities of municipal wastewater-treating anaerobic digesters from Hong Kong - AD_UKC111_MetaG (SPAdes)... | ecosystem: Engineered > Bioreactor > Anaerobic >...
GATGCCGGAGCCTCTTGCGTGGATAATTGTCCCTCCTCTGGCACCTGCGTCCCGTGCTGCTTCAATTGCAGTTTCCGCTTTGCCTCTCTCAACTATTGCCATAATAAGATTATACATAGGATTCTCCGCACCTCCGCTTTCATTGTCAACCTTACAGCCGCACCTGTTAATACCCATTATACTCTTAATCGAAGTAGTAAATGCAATGCCATGGTTCGGCTTTGAAAATTTAAACTTCTTATTTAGCTCTTCAAGTACAATATCCTCTATAGCCGCTTCTGCTGCCATCAGTACAATTTCTTTCCTGCTCTCGGACAGTTCCAAAAGCTCCAGAATAGCACTTTTCACCGTTCCTTTCCCCAGGAAAATGGTTCCTCCGGTTACTCCGTGCTTCTTGGATAGTCTCAGAACATCACTGCCCAATCCGAAATTGACGATCACACAGATTAGATTAAAGTCTTTATTCACAAGGCAATTCTGCATTTTTACCTACCTCCCTTTTGGCCTTCATCTTAAATACCAGACCCAATATTTGAAGAGTGATAATGGGGGATAAAGCCACCATGGAAATCATTCCGAAGCCATCCCTCATAACACTTGCCCATTCAATGGCATCCGCAACACCTTGAATATAAGCCAGTATAAAAGTTGCAGTCATAGGGCCGGTTGCAACCCCTCCTGCATCAAAGGCTATGCCTACAAAGAGCTTTGGTACAAAATACGTCATGACAATCGAAATTATATATCCGGGTAAAAGATAATGCCATAATTGAATCTCAGGAATCAATATCCTTATTACCGATAAAGCAATGGCAAAGCCTACTCCAAGAGAAAGGGGAACTAATACGGCTGCTCTCTTAACATACCCGGCAGTCACCTCTTCTATCTGATACGTCAGTACATGAACTGCAGGCTCGGCCAATATTGTCACCAAACCGATGACAAAACCGACAATTATAACATACCACTTATTGTCAAAGGAAGCAAGGTTATATCCTACCGTACTTCCCAGCTCCATAAAGCCCGCATTGACACCGATCAGAAATACCACAAGCCCCAGGAATGTATATCCGAACCCTATTAGTATTCTTTTATATGCTCTCCGCTCCAGCTTGAAGGTTATTCTTTGGAAAACCAGGAATATCACCAGCAAGGGTAAAATCGCTATGAAACTCTCTTTCAATATACTCGGTACTAAATTGAAAAAGGGCCCAAAAATTGAATCTGACTGTAATATATTAAATTCAAGGCCTTCAGCATACTTATTCTCTTTTGACAGTATATCCAAAATCATTACTGAAATAATAGCACCAATAGATGCTATGGAAACCAATCCAAAACTATCTTTTTCTGCAGACTTGCTATCCTTGTTCAGAACAGCTATCCCCATGGAAAGCGCAAGGATAAATGGTACGGCAAGCACACCGGTGGTAGCGCCTGACGCATCAAAGGCTATTGCTAAAAACTCAGGTGAAGTAAATAATGCCAGGATGAAAATAAATAAATATGATACAGTCAATATCTTATACAGAGGTATATTAAAAACAACTCTGATAAAACCAAATGAAACTAATATCGCCAGCCCAACAGACACCACTATAACAATACTGCTGCTTGATATCCCGTCTAGTGTGACCAAAGCGACTTGGTTAGCCAGGACAAGCAATCCCGGCTCTGCAATCGATACAAAAAAACCGAGAAGTAAACCGGAAACAGCAATAATCCAAAGTTTATTATTTTTAGTAAGACTTGTTCCTATTAGGCCGCCAAAAGGAGTAACTCCAATGTCCACGCCAACCAGAAAAACAGTTAATCCAAAAATTATCAGGACTGAACCGATTAAAAATCTAATGATTAAATTGGATGCAATAGGCAAGATGGTAAAGTTTAGTATCAATACGATAAAAACTATTGGAAGCACTGATACCAATACCTCTCTAAGCTTTTGACTAAATATATTCATAGGTACTTCACTTCCTTTTCATTAACTTCAAGAGCAAGAATTAGTGCCTGCACTACTATTTATCTTAAACAGCAGTGCCTTTCGTATCTTGTTGCATGGGAAGTGAGCCCTTATATTTTCCTCCTTCAAAATGACTTATTATTAATGCTATTATCTGTTTCCGCCTATCAAATGCCAACAACTGCAAGGCAAATTGCAGTGCTAACATAAATTTCGAAGTTTCATTTATGCTGAATATATTGTTATTAGAATTTACATTATATCTCAACTTATACTGCGCTCTTGGCAGCATGATCGATGCGCCGTTAAAGTTGTCTTCATCCATTTGGAGGCTCGGTGTTTCATCATGAAATTGAGGACTCGATGTTTTATCGCTGTAAATATATCCGGAAAAATCGCTGCAAGGCAGAATTGTATTGCAAACAACCAACAATATAAACAATACTGATATATAAAATTTTCTATTATAAATATACTTCATAATGAAACTCCACTTTACGGCATTTCTAATAAAATTCGCTTAAAAATTTTAATAATCAACTGTTTATTATAAATATTGATTAATTTGAAACAATATCTTTATAAATCTCTCTTTATCTCGACTTTATAATATCATAAATCCAAACTTAATACAATTAAAGTCAGTATATATATAAAAAAAAGGCGGCTCAGCCGTCATTTTTCAAAATTCCTGATTCATACACCCTCAAAGCATCAAGCTCCTTTACAGCATCACTGAGAGAGGCCTGTATCAAATACAGTCAATGTTATAATCGTTTTCCCTGCTGCACCTTGAAGAGCATCGGAAGCCGATACCAGCAGAATATATTCTCGTGTATCTATCTGTATGGACTTTGAACCGTCACTTTGTATAGGCATTATGGTATTGAGCCCTTTATACAGACTCCTATTGCTGTAAAATTCAATGGCTTCAGCTACACTGCAATTGGTAGCATAGATAAGCACTCCGCTGCGGTCTACTATAAAACCTTCTGCCGTATTAATAACGGCATCCGGAATAATCGGAACAGTCCCGGGAAAGTTTACCGGAAGCTCCACTCCTGTATCTTCTTGTCCGGCAGTCTGGGAAGATACAACCTCTGCCGGAGCTGCTGCATTATCCGCGTACTTTTCATATACCCTTGCTGCAATGATTACAGCCATCTCTCTGGTGCAAATCCCGCCGGGATCAATTTTATTATCCGAGCCCTTCAGGAAACCATTCTTATTCATAAACCTTACAGCTTCAATGGCCCATGGTGCAATATCCTTTTCATCTGCGAAGGTGCCTGCTCCTGAAGCCCCCAAATCAGCCTCCGGGCTCATTGCGCTTATGGTACGGAACAGCATGGCCGCAACCTGCTGACGGTTAACCAACCCTTTGGGTGAAAAGAGTTTTCTTGCTGCATCCGTTCCGTTTACAATTTTCAGGTTAAATGCCTTGAATACTTCGGGATTTGAGGTATCTGAAAAAACACTCATATCTCCTGCCGCAGCCTGCTTGCCGGTATATTTCTCATAAAGCTTTACAGACACCTCCGCAAATTCTTCTCTGGTTATGGGAGCACTCATATTATCCTTTATACTGTTTGTTATGAAACCATATACCGATGCTTTATCCAGCTCAGGCTCAGCCCATGGGCTGGCATTTTGATAACCGGGGCCCTGTCCTGCAGAAACAGCCTCCGAGAATGGAGTATAAACAAAATCCGCCCTCCCGATACCGGTAAAATAGCTGCACATGAATCTCACCCGGAAGGTTAGGGAAGTTTTCTCATTGCCATGGTAATAGACAATCCTTGTCAACTTCCCGGTTATACCATCTTTCCCCATTTGAAGCATGGGGGCACTGGTTTCTGATTGCCATCGGCCGCCGTCCTCTTTATAGTCCACTTCATATATTACAGTATAGTTCTCACGGTTCAAAAAAGGTGCAATACTCTTAGGAGTACTGCAGGTAAGCTCAAAATACAAATTTCCGTGTTCATTATATTTGGTTCGTACGACCAATCCTGTCGGAGCATCAGGATTTACCGGAAGGTTACGGGCATAAACCGACAACGGAAAGAGAAAAACAATGCATAATATAAAAGCTGTAAGCTTTCTCAAGTATTATTCCTCCTATCTCTTCCTTATCCCGTTCCACTCCGTCCACTCATCTTCTCCGGTATAACGGTACTGGCCGGTAAAGGACTTTCCGTCGCTTTCAAGGTTGAATCTGAACTCTCCGGTGAATTCTCCTTCCTTAATTCTGCCTGTAAAAGCATTTCCTGAAGCTGTCCCTTCTATCTGAAAAACAGGTACATCGCAATATGGCCTGTATACCCCTGTGATGCTGGAGCCGTTCTGGGTCAGCACCATAGGGCCGAAGTCAGTGTACCATACTCCTCCCCATGCACTGCCAGTGTTTCCGAAGGAATCGGATAATTTAACTCCTACCCATTCGAAGGATTCCTCCCAAGCTTCATAACCGTCAGGACGGCTCCAGCCGCTTATGCTTCCGTCATCAGCAATTGTAAATTCAAATCTGCCGGGGCCAAAGCCGGTTTCCATAGTACCCGCTAGCCTGTTTCCGCTTACCGTACCGTTTATCACCAAGTTGTCTTCCCATTCACCGTAAGTGCCGGTTACACTGTTCTCCGTCTGTGAGAGCATCATCATGCCACTGTCTATTTTCCATACACCGTTCCATTGAAGCGCTGCCTGCTGCTGGCCCGAAGTGCCTGTTTCAGTTGTTGTACCAGGTGTTGTACCGGGTGTTGTACCAGGTGTAGTTCCAGTTGTTGTTCCAGGTGTTGTTCCGGGTGTTGTGCCGACAGGCTGCATATCTGCCGCAGGCTTCGGAACTGTTCCAACGGACGTATCCATAGTACCCGCCCATTTTTTCGGTGCGGCAGACACCTCATTGGACCTTACCCCTATACTGTTATCGCCGTAAACAGGCCTGACGGTATAATAATAAGTCGTATCGATGTTTATGCTCATGTCGGTATATATGGTACCATTAACTAAAGAAGCGTTTAGGGGCACCTCTGTCTGCCCTCCCGGGCTTGTAGACCTGTAGACATTGTATCCCAATACCCCCCGTGAATCGGTAACTCTGGTCCAATTCAGCTTAATATGCCTGTTTCCGACCTGTGCCTGCAGTGTTAACGGAGATAGCTGGCCCTCAAAATGTCCTGCTGTGACCTCACGATCATCTTGATGTATCTGGCCTTCTCTACCCAAATCCCCTATTACAGGGCCCTGATTGTCTTGCGGCGCAGCAGCGGCTCCCTCAGCCACTTCAAAGGAAGGGCTGGTTGAAAGATATATGGTGTCGCTGCCCTGACTGAATACCCTTACGCAGTATAAATTCGGATTAATCGGCGCAGGGCCGTTGATAACCCCGCTGTTGCTGTTGCTCAGTGAAACCAGAAATCTCCAATAGGTATCATATCTATTGCTGTTCAGAGGGTATATACCTGCCCAGGTACGCTCACCGTAAGGTGCATTTTCAATCTGTATGTTCAATTGCCCTCCCGGGTTTATTTTGTTTGGTATATTCCTGAATACGGTATTATGGGGCATTACATAAAGCGGAGAGCTAACGCCTGTTCTTACATATGCCCCGTTTACAAAGTAACCGGATCTGAATTGATATACCCCCGGTATCATAGGCATGTCAAACAATACATTGCCGGTTGTATTATTTCCGGTGCTTTGTATATCCGTCCAAAGCTCATCACTCGCACCAATACTGTACAGCCCAATATAAGAGTTGCTCTTTTCAGGTATGCTTTCATAACTGACATTTATCGGGCCTCCTGGCTGGTATGAAATGGTTGCCCATACCCTTGCCGAATAATCCTTGACTTCCAAGGGAGGGCTCTTGAAGAGCATAACCGGCTCTTCTTCGCCTATACCTAAAAGATTATTTATATAAGCACCAAATTCCCTTATAGGTCCCCGGAATACATCATATAAAAATTCATTAATTTCATGAAATGACAATGCAGTAAATGTATGATCGGTTACTTTAGCTACAATAATATTGATATCCGTAAATATACGTGCCGCTTCCACTGCCGCATGAGTTTCTTCAGTCAACCTGCCATATAATTGAAATTCGTATTGCCCTATATCTGAAGGCGCAGCAAACTGATGATAGCCTATTATATACGGGCTGTTGGGCTGGCATGTCAGATCCCAGGACTGATATACCGTACCGTTTGTATTTTTCAAGTACAAAGTATAGTTTTCACCGTTTATTCCTGTGAAATGATAGCGTATTTGTATAGGCTCCCCCGGTGATGCCTCCAGTGTATTGATAGCGAAATAATCCTCATTGTCAGCCTGAACTCCTATTGGTATCAATAGCTGCATAAATACAGCCAATACCAGAATCCATGAAAATATTTTTTTCATTCACATATACCTCCTTTAGATTTCTCATTTTTGCCCTCTTTATCCATGGGAGTAGATGGCTGTTTTTCCTGCTTTGGTTAGACACTGTTACTATTTATTTTATTAGCCGGTTAACTGCAATTATAGGTAAAATATGATCAAAATCAGTACCAAAAATGTTATTTTAATTCTTGTCGCAATTATCACTGACATTTCTCTTGTGCAGATCCGATTACAATCTTCAAATTATATGCCTTGAATGCTTCGCATATTATCCTGTAATTTATTTGTTATATTCCATTATATAAATATAGTACTCAACCTTCTTCGGGTCTTCGTCCGATATGGATCCGTTGATAGCTACATCATAGCCCTTTATGGTCCCGCCAAGTTCAAATGCCGTGGCACTTACCGATTCATATTTGTCTTTTATGGAGCCCCATTTACCTTCATAATATTTAACAATCTCCTCAGTACCCATTTGCGACTCCAGAATCAAGCTGTATTCTACTCCGCTTTCGAATTCATGTTCCCGGGCAACCGTTATAATATCCTCCTTGTTTATGGGAAAGATATCCTCCGGGTAGTTTTCCGGCAATTTTGCTGCTTCTGCCGGATCGGACGGGTTGTATCCCGATGATCCGGAAGCGGTATTCGGTATGTCAATACTCTTGCTCAACCCTTCCGGATAATATGCAATTAAACCCTCCTTATCATCCGGACTATACTGAAAGTGTATCGAAGTATCCTTATCAGTATCTCCGCTGAAAACAGTTAATCCTATATCCTCTGACAGGTTCCCTCCCTCGGGGCACATTTCTTTAAGCATATTAATATATTTTGCCGCATCATCAGGCTCAAGCTCTGCTATAGTTGCAGTGCAGCTTTTGGCTTTCTCATCCTCCATAACGAAAGTGATCTTGCCTTCAGGTTTTGGCAGATCCCCCATTGCTTCTTTGGGCCATGGAAGATTCTCCCCCGATTCCATAGTCCCCCCGTCAACCTTGATTTTGCCGCCATCCTTCGTAATGTCGACATCAACCCCGAGGGCTTCCTCAAGAAGCTTTTCCGCACCCTTTTCAGCTATTTTTTCTTCAACCTTTCTGCATGCACATAATGAAAACACCATCGCTGCAATTAACAGCACGACAACCAATCTAACAGCTTTCATCAACTGCTGCCCTCCTTTTTTATTTATTCATATCACTTTCCAATGTCCCTGTAATTGATGATTAGTTCATCTCTTTCCTTAACATTCAGCTTCCTGTAAATTTCCGTCATATGGTTTTTGACCGTTGAATATTCAATACCTACCTGCTCTGCTGCTTCTTTAAGCGTGAAACCTTCAATCAGCAAGAGGAAAACTTCCCTTTCACGGGCTGTTAAGCTCTGCACCTTTTCTTCCTTTTCCTTATCGCTTAAAGGGAGCTTCTTTGAAAGTTTATCGAGCAGCCACATTTACTCACCTCCTTTGGTCCGGTCCGTCTCCAATTAACATTTTCATGCAAGGTATCCGATTTGCCCATCCATTAGTTCCTATGAGAATATAAAAAAAACCCCTCATTAGTTCTAATGAGGGGGGGTAAAAGCTGCTGACAAAGCTATTTTGATAAATACTCCCTGAACATGACTATCAGTTCAGCCTTGCTGTTAACTCCCAGCTTGCGGTAGATTGAAGTATTGTATGTATTTACGGTAGAATAGGCAATATTAAGCATCGCTGAAATCTGCCTCATTGTATATCCATCCAGAAGCAATATGCATACCTCAACCTCCCTTGGGGTCAGCTTAAGCTCAGAAAGGCGTGCGGTCAGCCTGCTGGCATGGGTAACATCGAGACGATACTGATCATCTGCCCATTCAGCAGAATAAAATATTTTTGTCAATAAGGGAGTCAATGCAAAAACCGTCAGTATGACAGCAATGGAAAGAAGGGCAGTAACAGAAAACAAATCCTGAGAATTTACATCCTTCAATAATCCGGTTATGAAAAAACCGAAAACATAGAATAAAGAAGCCGATAAAATACCTATCCTGAAAAAAAGCAAGCTTCGTGACCTTTTTGCAATAATACCTATCATATAATATATACTGACAAAGCCCATTGCATAAGAGATACCGAATAATAAGACCTGGAACAAAATCCATTTCATACTGTGGTATCCCAATGCACCGATAGTAAATCCCATTGCAAGAACAGCAAATGAAAAATTAAGTACATAGCAAATATTACAGCGCAAAATTTGCTGCAAAGCAAGTGTAAGTATAATTCCCAGAAATACGCCTGATATATAATACATATTGAGGGTAAGAAATGATGCTGCCGTAACCGATCTCCACAGGGCAGGAGCCAGAAAATCGTTAAACAAAAAAACAAGACAGGCAAGAATTAATACCGTGTAGTCCTTGAGAGGAGGCCTTTTCCCCTTTTCAAAATATTCCAGGTCAGCTGCCTTTCGATAAAACCATACGCAAATAAGAAGCGGCACAAAACCCACTATCTGCATTATATCGAAAAGCCTGACACCTGTACTGCTGCCTGTGGAACTAATTCTTAATAAAAAAATCAGTTTGGAAATAAGTATGCCTATACTAACCGAGTAAAGCCTTTCCATATTGTTCATTACAATAAAAAAACCATAATCCGTAGATGCAATAATATGCCCGACAGCAGCTGCCGCAAGAATAATTCCTATATATGAAAGCAAACTGTTCCCCAAAAAAGTATTGACTAATATCCCTGTCATAGCAATTATTACGCTAACCCTCACATACAGCAGCAGATTTCTTATATCAGACAGGCATATAAAAGCAGCTGCGACTAAAGGATATAGATATGAGAAAATACTTGTAGGTGAAATTCCGGATTGCTGGCCAGCCTCGTCAACCGTCCCAACAGGCAGTGCATAAGAGTCCAGCCATATAATAACAGCGATCCAGCCGATAAAAAAAGGCAGGTTTTTTTTGTTATCTGATTAATACTTAAACTTTCACCTTGATGAAGCGTATTTGAAAAATAACCTTTAATTTTGCTGAAAACTCTATTCAACTGATACACACCCTCTTACATCAGTCTGCCATTACAGTAATGACCATTAGAATTTACAATTATATCATATCATAATGCTTCCAATAATTGAAGGAGCACCGGGAATTCAGGCCCTATCCTGAATAATTGATATCCGCAAATCAAATAATATTGCTTAATAAGGCACATTTCTGCTGAATTTCCTATTTCTTTTATGTGCTGTATTTAAAAGTAAAGCAGGTATAAAATGTCAAACTTAATGTGGTATGTTTCTTTGGCAGGCATCAGCATAGGTATTGCAGCCTATGCCATATATATGAAAAGAGACAAATATCAGTTTTCTACATATATGGTATTTTATTTATTTTCAGCAACCATTACATGGATGGGTGAATTCATCGTACTTGGCCTGTTTAATTCTTATGCCTATAAAACGGGTGTGTATCAAAATCCCTGGGCTCAGAACCTGCTTGGCCATTTGTTTCTCAATACAAGCATGTTCCCCGCGGCAGCGACAGTAATGATAGCGTATTCCTTAAAACTCAGCGGAATTGTTTTAACTGCAGTTTTATTTCTGCTTATAGAGTATGTATTTGCTGAACTGGGGCTATATGAGCAGCATTGGTGGAACTATTACATGTCATTCTTCAATGTTATTGCCTTTATGCTGATTTCCGGAAAATGGTTTTCCAAAATGTATGAAGAACGCCGCGGGCTAACCAGGGCTGTAACGTACTTTTTTATTGCATTTATATGCATACACTTTCCGTCTCCCATACTGCTGCTGGCAGGCAGACAGCACTACAAATTAAGCTTTGTCAGGAATCTATATGATGATTATTATCTGTCAAGCGTTATTGTTTCATTTACACACCATCTTGTCTTATGCCTGGTATTTGTATACTTTGTATGCATACTTAAAAAATGGTACTGGAAAATCGCACCTTTTATTACTTGCATCACCGTTCTGACAATATTCGAAAAAATGAACATCCTGATTATTCATAACAATTGGAAATTAATTTATACCATACTATTGCAGCAAATCAGCATAGCAATATTTATTCTGATTGAAAAATTCACCTTAAAACCGGATTAATGCTGAATTTATGCTTTCGTTGAAACATCCCTGTTCCTGAATCCAATCAGTCCGATTCCCGTCAATATGGCAGAAAGGCAAAGCAAAACAAGCAGCGGAAGCAGCGGTAAATTAGTTATATCAATGGTATAGTGGGCATATGAGAAGGGAGAAAAACGCATAAGCGACCAATCAATAACCTGCGCTTCCCATGCAAGCTCCAACATGCCAAAGGATGCCCAAACCACCCAGCTCAGGGCTGTTATTCGAGGCCATAAACCATACAATAAAGCCGTTATGCCTAACAGTATCCATACAGGCGGGATCTTTGAAACGTTCATGCCAAAAATCCGCCAGAATCCATTGCTTAAATCGCCTGCTGCGAGCCCATAAGCCAGCCCCCCGGCGATGCCCGTGGCCGTCAGCAATGCAGCAGAACATAAAGCTGCTGCGATTAAATGGCTGCTCATCCATCGAATCCGGCTCACCTGCTTATCCACCAGCATTTCCGCTCTGCCCTCGCTTTCCTCCTTTTTCAGGCGCAATACAGCTGTTATGGCATAGGCAGCCACAAAAAGTGACACCAGGTAGATACCGATACTAATAAAGACATAGCCCAAACCCACTTCACCAGTCCAATCCGTACCTCCCAAACCGGACAGCCAGCCGCTTATCCCGCCGGATTTGGATAGGCCGGGAGAGAAGGCTGAAAATACAACAATATACAATACTGTCCCCGCCAGCCAGCCGATAAAGCTTCCCTTATGCAGCCTCCAGGCTAATGCCAAAGGGCTGGAAAAATGCGGAGCCGCTTCCGGGAGCCCGGGACGGGCTAAAAGAACACCTGCCCCCAGGTCTCTGCGGGCAGAAAGTACATATGCAATAATGACAGGTATGGCCGCAAAAGCAGTAAAATATATCAGACTCCAGCCATGGTTTCCGGCAAAGGGCTTAGTCACCCGCTGCCAGGCCATGGGAGTAACCCATCTTAATAATGTATAACCCCCTCCCAAGTTATTTAAAACCATCATCACTATTCCCAGCCCTAAGACTGCCATACCAATTCCCCGTGCAGTTCCGCTGTTTTCCCGCAGCTGGACGCCTAAAGCACCTATCCCGGCAAAAAAGCACCCAACAACCGACATGGTCCCTCCTAACAGAAAGGAACCCGCTGCAGCGCCCCCAAGGGCAATGTTACTCAAAGCGATAAGCACTCCTGACGATAGATTTAAAATAACAGCAAGAAGCAGTGCCGCAGTCAAATTGGCATAAGAGCCTACTACATAGGCACGAACCAGCTCGCTGCGGCCTGTTTCTTCGTCTCTTCGGGTGTGCCGGATTACGGTAAGCAGGCTGCCTATTCCCAGTACAAGCGCTATTTGTGAAGTGCCTCGCCATACAATAGCTCCTGAAAGGTCAAAGGACATGACCGGGCCAAGAACTGCAGAAACTAATGGGTCTTCATCAAATTCAGCCAATACGCTCTGCATTCCCTTATCGGCCATAGCGGTGAAAGTTACTGCCACAATCAAACCCAGAATCACAGGGAGGAATATCCATAGGGGCAGCAAGTACCTGTCCCGGCGCAGATACAACCTGATAAGCGTTCCGGTTCCCGAAAAATCACTGATTCTCATCTCGCATATCCTCCTTTTTCGCGAATATCGTCACCGTAATGGCGCATGAACAGCTCCTCCAAACTGGGCGGCTCAACCGTCAAGGACTTGATTCCCAATGGCAGCAGCATCTCCATCACCTTTGTCATGGCATCGGAATCTACTGAAAAACTATATTTAAGGCCCTTCCGAGACATATCATAAACTCCATATAATTTTCCCAGCCCAATAGCAGCGGTGCCGGTCTCCACATTAACGGTAGAACGGGTAAGATGCCGAAGCTGTGAAATGGTTCCCGATTCCATAATCTGCCCTTGCCGGATAATGCTTACCCTGTCGCACAGAGCCTCCACCTCCGACAGAATATGGCTCGACAGCAGCACGGTCTTACCGGATTTTTTTATTTCCGCTACGCATTCCTGAAAGACTGCCTCCATTAAAGGATCAAGCCCTGAGGTGGGCTCATCCAAAAGATATAATTCCGCTTCACAGGAAAAGGCTGCCACCAAAGCTACCTTCTGCCGGTTCCCTTTGGAATAGGTTCCGCTCTTTTTGGCCGGATCAAGCTGAAAGCGTTCCAGCAGTTGCTTTTTCCTTGAAACGTCAAGGCCTCCGTGCAGCCGTCCGAGAAGGTCAATGATTTCACCTCCGGACAGATCGGGCCACAGGGTAACATCACCCGGGACATAAGCAAGCCGGCGATGCAGCCTGACAGCATCCTTCCATGGATCACCGTCAAGCAGTGAAATTTCTCCCGATGTCTTTCGCAAAATCCCCAGCAGAATACGGATAGTCGTGGACTTCCCGGCTCCGTTGGGGCCGATAAACCCGTGTACCTCCCCTTGCCGCACTGTGAGATTGACCCCCTTTAATGCCTGAGTCGAGCCAAAAGACTTGGTCAGCTTTTGAATATTAATCACATTCATATACTGCCCTCCTGTTTTATATGTTTTATAATATTTTGTTATTATATCTCTATATTATCTAATCTAAATTCTCCTGTCAATGAGTTTTATATATTTTATATTGATTCGTTATAAAACTTCTAGTATAATTGAGACGGGGTGAAAAACCATGAACGGATATGAGCGCAGAACAGAATTAAAAAAAGATAAAATACGTGCTGCCGCATTAGAGCTTTTTTGCATGTACGGTACGGAAAAGACCAGTATTAATGAAATCGCTCAGAAGGCGGGGGTTGCACCGGCCAGTATTTATAATTATTTCGGAAGCAAGGAAGGCTTGATGAAGGATACAACCATAAACCTCCTTGAGAATGGCTGGAGAGCAAGAAAAGAGCTGTGGGAAACCGACTTGCCTTTTCCTGAGCTGGTGAAGCGTGCCGTATCAATGAATTATGATTTTATTGACCACGTCAATCTGGATACACTCAGCGTATTGTTTAACACCGACCCGGAGATAAAGAAGCTGGCGGATGATTATTACAAGCACAGGTATCCTTATATCGTAAGCCAATTCATTGAAAAGGGCCGCAGTGAAGGGTATATTCGCAAGGATATTTCCATTGAAGCAGCCACTATTTATCTTAAAATGTATCAGGATCTATTCCAGCAGCCTGAAATACTGCGGAACAGAAACAAGGATTTGTTGAAGGAATTATGTGATTTAATGCTGTACGGTTTGGCGGGACAGCCTATTACCTCCAAAACGGAGTAAGAAAAAAACACTAAAGGGGATATCGCAAATCTTCTTGGCAAGCAGACAGCGGTATCCCTTTTCCTATTCTTCTTCTATTGTACAAAAGCCTCTCTATTTTAATCAAAAAATGCAGCTTTGGGACAAGGCAGCTGTCACCTTGTCCTACAATTTTCCAGTTTTCAGACAAGGCATATGCGGAAAGATACTAACATACAATGATAGTGACATTCTTGGCTACGGGAGATGATTGAAGCTGTGAAAAAATACCTGATGCTAGGGCTTCTTTCGCTGCTGATTATGGTTTCAGATCAGCCGAAGCAATCGGAAGAAAGCATAAAAATTGTACTTGGCGGCGATGTGCTTCTTGACGGGTCTGTGGGCTGGCTTATAGAAAATCAGGGATACAGCAGCATATGGGGAGATATGATTAGTATCCTTACTTCCGCTGATATTTCAATGGTGAATCTTGAAAATCCCTTAAGCAGCAGGGGCAGCATGGAAAAAGACAAGCAGTTCATATTCCGGGGAAAGCCCGCATATGTAAAAGCTTTGGAATCAGCGGGAATTGATATGGTTTCACTAGCTAACAATCATGTCCTGGATTACGGAAAAACTGCCCTCCTGGATACAATGAAGCATCTGGATGATGCCGGAATTCTTTATGCCGGTGCGGGACAAAATGAGGATGCCGCAAGCATGCCGGCATATATTGATAAAGGAACAATTAGTTTGGCTGTTCTGTGCTCCAGCCATGTTATTCCCTTTGTGCACTGGCATGCAGGCAAAAACAAGCCCGGGGTTGCAAGCGCATATGATCCTGCAAGGCTTATATCTGAGGTTGCATCGGCTTCAGAAAAGGCAGATATAGTTCTGGTATACCTTCACTGGGGAAAAGAAATGAAATCCCAGCCTGTCCAATACCAGAAAAACATTGCCCGGATGCTGATAGATGCCGGCGCTGATCTTGTAATAGGTTCACATCCCCATATTGTTCAAGGCCTTGAATTTTATAATGGTAAACTAATTGCCTACAGCCTGGGTAATCTTGTCTTCACCAACAGCTTCAAAGAAACAATGCTGCTCAGTATCAAGTTTTCAAAAAAGGAAATGTTGGAAGCTTATGTGATTCCATGCATAATTAAATCCTCGAAAGCAATGCTTATTAAAGATGATATGAAAAAGCAGGATTTTATTAATAAGCTGAATACGTTGTCTCCGGATGTGCTGGTGCATAAGGACGGGAAGATTGAAAATAATAGAATGGATAGAACCAGCAGAAATAAGGCAGACTAATAATACAAAAAACAAATTTTTAAGGATGGTGGCAACATATGAGAAATCTATCAGACGCTGAAATATTATCTCTGACCGGACTGCTGAAATTGGAACAGGACAGCCTGATAGTATCCAGAGCTTTACATTCTCTAATCAGCAATGAAGAATTAAAGAAGCAAAGCGAAGCAGGCATGCTGGCGGCAGAAGGCAGGGTCAAGGGCATTCAGCAGTTTATCGTGGAAAATGGTGTAACTAATATACAGGAGGTACAGTGATATGGCTTCAATGATTGGGAATATTGTAAAGAACAATACGAACATAACTGATGAAGTTATTCTGACAAGCATGCTTGGCTCTTCAAAAGCAATTGCCACTGCATATTTTACTGCAATAATGACAGGTACCACACCGGAGATGAAAACAATGCTTTCAAGCGCTCTGGTACAAGTAATGAATATTCATTCCATACTGACCGAGCTGGCCGTAAAACATGGATGGGAAAGGCCCTACAGTTCACCTGCGGAACAGCTGGCAGACGTATATAAATACTCAATAACGGAAAAGCAGTAAGCATAAATATAAGGGAGTTGCAATAGCTCCCTTTATATCTTTTAGGGGCTCTTCTCCTCCCACGTTCTGAAAATCATAAAGGATTCATTATCACACTCGCTGCATTTCCGCTGAATCCCTTCCCCGTATTTTATTCTGCCTCCTACCCACTCCAGCCGGTTCCTGCTGTATTTCTCAAGAACATTATCCGACTTGCATTGACAGCAGATTACCTTGAATTCACCCAAATTCATTTACCTCCTTTAATTTGCGAAACAATTTTTTTCTCAGAAGCTGCCAATCTAAGGCCTATTGAAAGTATTTTTATAATGTCAATATTCGTTCTGTATACTAACGACCTGAACCCCGGAGCCTTCATAATTGTCATCAGCCTGTCAAAATCCTTGTTCTCGGCGGCGTTTAACAGCGGTCTCAGGGCGCCAAGCTCCCGGCTCTTTTTGTGAATATCCTTCAACAGCAGGTTAACATCGGTTCCTTTTGCAATACTTCTGCCTATCATTACGCCGGACACTACGGCATTGAACTGTCCAAAGCCAAGGAAAGGCTCAATTCCGCCCCCTGCAGCACCTGCAAAATAGATCTTCCCCACCCTGTTGGTTGTAACACTTCCTGCATGGTGAGGCAATTTCCATGTTTCCAGCATATCATATTTTTTTAATATATCCCTGGACTGAAGAAAACGATGCCAATAATCATTCAATTCCTCCTGTCCGATACTTTGAACAATATGAGCTATGACCCCCTTGTTTTTACCGTAGGGAGCCGAGTATATGTATACCCCTTTTGTAAGCTCATTATCCAGCCACATCTGCAGAGTATCCTCTTCAAAATCACCTGCAAATATCCCTCCCATTACCCATGTCCTCATAACCTCCTGCCAAATGCCATACCGGGCAGGTACTGACCAATGGCCGTCAGCCACTACGATATAATCAAATTCATTTTCCAGATCTTCCGGCTGCACAAAACTGTTGAAAATGATCTGTGACTTGACTTGTGAACGGAGCTGGTTTTTTACGGAGTTCTCTTCTTTCCCGCGAATCAGAAAATGGCCCAGAGGGCCGGTAACCGTTACCTGATTATTGGGCGAGTGGTGAATGACTTTTCTGAATTGATTCAAAGGCTTCAGTTTGATTCCCAGTACTTTGTTCAAATACTTAACCGGATCTGAGGCCGGACGGGTTATAAGCCCCAACATGGCTGATACATGAGGATGATACTCCCCAATGAAATCATTTCGCTCAAAAATAACCGGAGATATTCCGTTCCTCTCCAATTCAATTGCACAGGACAATCCGGAAGTTCCTGCCCCTATTATAGCAACTTTCACATACAGCACCCTCATGCACTAATACTTACAGTGTTATTATGCATAAAAACAAAACTATCATTCATCCAATCCTATAGCAGTATTTTAATGATGCGTGAGGCATTATAATATACCATGTTTTCGTAAATATATCAGCGAAATCATGATTTACATAATTAATGTATACAAGGCTTTTATTACAAGTGTATTGCTCCCTCTCAGATGCTATAATTACTATGTTATAAATTATAAAGTCTTCATTTTAGAAGGAGCTGATTCTGAATGAAAAAAATCAGCGGCAAAAAATCAAGACTTTATATTCCGGTATGGATAAAATTTTGGCTTAGTCATTTATTCGCCATATTGTGGACAAGCCTTTCAATTTATATATCTCTCCCCTGGCTTGAAGATTTCTCGGAGGTTGTTACCTTCTCGGCGGCGTTGATTATCATTTCGGGAATAGCATACCTCCCAGGCTATCTCAATGCTTTCCTATTTGCCGGCCTGATGCTAGACCGGCAGCCGCCCTTCAAGGATGAATACCCTTCAAGGGATATTACTGTTCTTATAGCTGCAAGAAACGAAGGCGAGCGAATAGCGGACACAATTTATTATATAGCAAAGCAGGATTATACCGGGAATATTAAGGTCTTGATAATCGATAACGGTTCGGAGGACGATACCGCTGTTAATGCCCTCAAGGCAGGCGAAGCACATAATCTGGATCTATCAGTTATCAGGGAAGAAATCCCCGGAAAATTCAATGCCCTGAATGCCGGACTTGAGCATGCCTCAACCGATTTAATAATTACACTGGATGCAGACACTCTTCTGCATAGGTCTGCCATAAGATACCTGGCAGCAAGAATGGATAGTGCCCCAAAGGAGGTCTGCGCGGTTGCCGGATCAGTACTGGTCAGGAACAGCAGGCATGCTCTTCTTGCAAAGATCCAGGAATGGGACTATTTTCTCGGTATTGCATCAATCAAAAGGCTGCAGGGACTATATCAGGGAACTCTGGTTGCTCAAGGCGCTTACAGCATTTATAAGGCTGAAAGCATTAGGGAAATAGGGGGATGGCCTGATGCAATAGGTGAGGATATCGTACTTACATGGAATCTGTTAAGAAAAAGCGGGCTCATATACTTTGAACCCCTGGCAGTGGCGTTTACCGATGTGCCGACAACAATTCACTCCTTTTCAAGGCAGCGCTCCAGATGGGCCAGAGGAATGATTGAGGCGCTAAAGCAGGTGAAACCTTGGCAGCAGCCGCTGCTTTACACCAAATACCTGACAGGTATAAATCTTATTATGCCTTTCCTGGACTTTTGCTACACGTTCTTCTGGCTGCCGGGATTGATACTGGCTTTCTTCGGGTATTACTGGATTGTAGGTCCAATGACATTGCTGGTAATTCCGCTGACCCTCCTGAATTATTCAATATTATACGCTTATCAGTTATACGTATTCAGGCACTTGAACCTAAGGGTAAGAAAAAACACGCGGGGTTTCATATTATTCATAATTGTTTATCAGATGATAATGTCTCCGGTTTCTGTATGGGGATACCTTCAGGAATTCCTGAGGCTGAAGAGAAACTGGAAATAGCAGGATTCCCCGGGCTGCTGCAAAACCACATTTTGCAGCGGCTACATATTTTTTTGCAGGTTTGAACAAAATAACAGAAATGAAAATTCTTGATGCCGGGGAGTGGTTCCATGCCTGCAGTCAATGAAGAAAACAACCTCTACAATAAAACTGCCGATGTATCAAGTGATAATGTCCGCTCGATTCTTGGAAGCAATGCGGATTATGTATCCCGTGTCATTCTTGTCAGGGATAAACCTGAAATACCCTCTGTTCTCGTTTATATGGAAGGACTGGTAGACATCAAGCTGATAAATGATAATATACTGAAACCCCTTTCCCAGGAGGGGCAGTTTGATTCCTGCAACACGGAAGAAGATGCTGCAAGGCTTATAAGCATGGGAAAGATATATTCCTCCTCAATGAAGCTAAGGACAAATATGAAAGACCTGACTGACGATATACTGGCAGGTAGTGCGGCTATAATACTCAATGATGCAAAAACAGCCTTTACCTTCGAGGCCAAAGCTTCTCTAAGCCGAGCCATCTCCGAGCCTACAGGAGAAAACGTTATTAAGGGTGCAAAGGATTCCTTTATTGAGGACTTAAGGACCAATACTGCTCTGTGCCGTATAAAGCTTACCTCTCCATACCTGGCAATTGAACAGATTCGTTTGGGAAAACAGACAAAAAGCAATATTGCAATATTATATGTAAAAAACATAGCAAAAAGCAAATTAATAGATGAAGTGAAACAGAGACTTGAATCCATTGATATTGATAGGGTGCTTGACGCAGGCGTTATTGAGGGGGCAATCGTTGATGACAAGTATTCCGCATTCCCCCAGATTCAATATACTGAAAGGATTGACAGATTCTGTTCAAGCCTGGTTGAGGGCCGTGTGGGAATACTGATTGATGGCCTGCCTACGGCTTATATAGTTCCTGGTACACTGCTTCAATTTTTGCAGGCTCCGGATGACTACTCCTTTCAGTTCATTATTGCGTCCATTGTCCGCTTTATCAGGTTTATGAGCATGTTCATAACACTGGTGCTTCCCGGCTTCTATATATCCATTACCTCCTTTCACCCGGAAATGCTGCCTGCGGAGCTGGCCTTCTCAATAGTTGCATCCAGAGTGGGAGTGCCCTTCCCGATGTTTGTGGAAGTACTAATACTGTTGCTGGCCTTTGAGCTGTTGATTGAAGCCGGCGTAAGGCTGCCAAAGGTCATAGGCCAGACAGTATCTATTGTCGGAGGCCTGGTGGTAGGCCAGGCTGCCGTTGAAGCCAAGCTGGTATCCCCGGCTACTGTTATGATTATAGCAATTACTGCCATCGCAGGCTTCCTTATGCCCAACCAGGATTTCAGCAATGCCATAAGGCTATGGCGCTTGATACTGGCTATATTCGGCAGCATAATAGGCATGTTTGGTCTCACCTTCGGGTTGATATTCCTTCTCTACCATTGGTGCAAGATGGAGACCTTCAGTGTCCCGTACCTGGACCCCTTTGTCGCCAGTGAGGATGAACAGCTTCAAGACACAATTTTCCGGCTTCCCCTTTTTTCAATGAAGAAGCGGCCCAGCAGCCTTGACCCTAAAAACAAGAAAAGGATGGAGTGAGAGCTATATGCGGAGATTTGCTATTCTGACAGCCCTTCTGGCTTTAATTACGGCTTTACCCGGCTGTGTGCAGATTGCCATGGGAAGAGCGGAAATTGACAAGCTGTTTATTGTGCGGCTGTTTTCTTTCGATGAAACAAAAGAGGGCAAGGTTAGGATAACTATTACTACAAAGAACCTGTCTACGGGAGAAGGGGGGGGAGAGGCGGTTCAAAAAGGGGAAAGCGTTGTATCCGAAGGAGAAACTGTGTTTGATGCTGCACGAAACCTGTCAACATATGCAGACAGAAAATTTAATGCAGGCCATACGGAGTTCATACTCTTCGGAGAATCCCTTGCCAGAAAAGGCGTACTCCCCTATCTTGATTTCATAAGCAGGCATCCGGAATTCCGTTATAATGCAAAACTTTATGTAGTCAAGGGTGATACAGCAAATTCCCTGGTCGAAAAGGCAAGCACTTCGAAATACTTTGTAGGGGACAGGTTAGCCCGTATAGAAGAACATATCGCCAGAACATCCATAGTAAGTGCGGTCACCCTTAATGAGGCACTGCTTATATTTGATGAAAGGTATCTGGATACCTTCATCCCATGTATTGAGCCGGTTCCTACAATGGCATCAGGGGAAAAACCCGGCACCTGCGATATGATACTTAGCGGCTATGCAATTTTTCGGGAGGATAAGCTTTTCTACTTCGCTTCGCGGGAGGAATCCCGGGGGATAAACTGGATGCTGAACCGCATCGGTTCAGGGACAATTGTGCTAAAGGACCAAACGGGTCAAGAAATCTCCATGGTGATAGTCCGTGGGATTTCCAAGATAAAGCCAAGGATTGAAGGAGGAGAGCTTCACTGTACAGTTGAAGTATCCTTCGTTACCAACATAGCCGAAATAATGGGAGGCAGAAGCATATTTGACAGAGCTTCATTGGATTACCTTACTGAGCAGCAGGAGAAATCTATAAAACGCGAGGTGGAAAATGCCATAAGGATAGCACAGGAGAAGAATTCGGACCATTTCTGCATAATTTCAAAATTCGGAATTAAGTACCCTTTACTTCGGGACTATTTTCAGGAAAACTGGCAGGAGCTGTTTCCCGATATCAAATTTGAAGTCAGTGTTGATTCCAGAATAGACGGAACCTACATGATAAATGAGCCGGTTACCGCCAGCAAGGAGGCTGTGGGTGAATGAGAGCATTTCAGCTGGTGCTTGTTGTGATAATTGTCGTAATAGCAGACATAATACCAATAATAAAAAAGAAACAGCATAAGGAGGCAGCAGTCCTAATAATGCTTGGAGCCGTAACCCTGGCCTACGGCTATTATTACATTACCCATGTGCACATCGCCAGCCTGGTAAATCTGATGTTTGACATATTCCGCTTAAAGTGAGGAGATTCATGTATGAAAACAGGCAAAGACAAAATATCGGTAAAACAGCTTTTTTTTGTATTTACGATAATGGTGTCCTCTCCCACAACAAGACTGCTTCCCAAATTTACGGCAGCTAAAGCGGAGCAGGCAGGCTGGATATCTCCCATAATAAGTACAGTACCTTTTATCATGCTGATACTTGTTATTGACTCTCTGCTGAAGAAGTACAAGGGGCAGAGCATGTCTGATATTATCAGCAGTATTATGGGAAGATTCCTGGGAAAGCTGGTACTGGTGGTTTATTTTCTGTGGGCTCTCTGGCTCACGGCTATGTACACCCGTTATTATACCGAGCGGCTTACCAGTTCGATTTATATTAACATCGATATTAATGTATTTATAATATTAGCCCTTATACCTATAGCTTACATACTGCATTCCGGCTTCACCCCCATTGCACGGATGAGCGAAATACTGCTGCCCTTCATAGGGTTAATGCTGATTATGCTGTCACTTTTTCTGTTTCCCAAGGTTAGAGCAAATAACCTGCTGCCGGTTTATATCAACGACATAGTGCCTATATTCAATGGGAGTATCTCTATAACAGGGTTACTGTCCTATCTGTTCCTTATGTTCTTCCTGAGCGACAAGGTTGTGAATCTTAAAAGCCTTCGAACATTTGGCTATATCTCTGCTTATGTGAATATCTCAAGTATTATGATGGTGAATTTCATTGTAATAGGCGTGCTGGGCAGTTCCCTTGCCAGGAGGGTTTACATGCCGGTTCTGACTGTTGTCAAACAGATTTCCATAATGGATGTTATAGAAAATATTGAGGCTGTAGTCGTTGCCATATGGATTTTCGCCGACTTCACACTTATTGCCACTCTGCTTGTTATTGTGCTTAACCTTATTAAGTCAATATTTAACCTATCTGATACAAAGCCCCTGATTAATATTCTTGCCGTTTTGGTATATTATCTCTCCCTGGGAATAAGTGCCGGAAGGTTTGAGCTGGAGGATTTCACCAACAACCTGCTCATGCCGATAAATATAACCCTGGGATATGGATTTCCCTTTGTTTTATTCGTTTTATCAACGCTTAAAAAAAAAGAAAAAACCTCAAAAAGCGGCTAATCCTTCCCGATAGTTTGGGAAGGATTGGCTGACTTACTGCGGATTGTACAAGCCCATGCTCTCCATATACTTAAAGACACTCTCTCCATGCTGCTGCTCTTCTTTCTGTATATGGTTCAGGGCTTGGCGGATGTTCGGATCCCTGAATTCAAATATTGCTGTATCGTATGCTCCTGAAACATACTTCTCAGTCATGAGAATATCGTTGCACAGGTCCCCGTCACTTTTGCTTCCGATTCCTGCTCTTATGGGCTGCTGACCCTGTGCCCCCTGCTGACCTTGTTGCTGATTCTGGTTCATGCTCGGCATCTGTCCGCTTAACAACTGGTTAATGGTATTAAGATGCTGCTGCTCGTGTTTTGCATGAGAGCTGAAAAGCTGCTTCAGCTGAGGGTCTTGGGCCTTGTTGGCATAATCATTGTATTTCTTAATGCATATCTCCTCATGGGTTTTCTGGTCCTGAAGCAACCCCTTTTCCTTTTGAGTCAGATTGTTCATAAAATCACCTCCGGCTTTAGTATTTTTCATTATAAGTAAAATATACTAAAAGCCTTTGGCTTCATCTTCCATAACTGTTACAATTACCGTATACTCAACATAGGAGCCGTCATTTGCCGTTATTTTGTAAACAACCTCGCGGCTGAAATCATTAGGTGTTATACCGCTGTGCTGCTGCACTTCTCCAACATATACCGACTTTCCCAGATAAGAGAATGAAGCAATCAAGTTTGACACATTTGTAATAGATGGAACAGATACTTTGACTGTATGGTTCTGCTGATCGATAATTCCTCTTGCCTTTGGTTTCAAACCTGCAAATCCAAATTTTGATAATAATATTTCATTTTCAGCTGCAACTCTGACTGTTACAGTATAGTTCCGGGTTGATCCGTCCTGTGCTGCAACAGTATATATTACCGGATTGGTAAAATCCTTTACTGTCTCTCCGCTTTTCTGCTCTTCGCTTCCAATCAGGACTTTACTGTTTTCCGAACTTACGAATACTGCCGCAAGTCCATTCAGTGAAGTTCCAAAGGGTACTGTAACGTTTATTTGGCTCTCAGCTTCATTTATAACTCCTTCCGCTTCGGGAACAGAGAATCCGAATTCCTTAATTATCTTTTCACTGCTGGGAGCAACAGTGACTATCACAGTATATTTCCTGGCTGTACCGTCCTGTGCCGTTACAATGTACTCTACCGGGTTTGTAAAGTCTTGCTCTGTCTCTCCGCTAACCTGCTCCTCTCCTTCCACCTTGACAACAGCTTCCGGCGAAACCCTGAAGGATGCAACAAGTTTAGTCCTGTCTGTACCAAAGGGTACTGTCAGTTCTATAGTCTCTTGCTCCTTGCCTACTTCTGCCCTGACAACAGGTTCCAATGCTCTGAATGCGAAAACGGTTATACGGTTTTCTGAGTTTGGTGCTTTTTTCACGATTAAAGTATACTCCTTTGTTGTTCCATCCTCAGCTGTTACTATATATACTACCGGTCCACTGAAATCAGGCTCTTTACCTGACTTAACGGATATTGAGGTATTGTCCGGTATATCTATAACAGGCACCAGCTTGCTCAGATCTGTTCTGTACGGTACTGTAACAGTTATAGTCCCGTTTTCCTCATCTATCACCCCGATGGCGGATTCAGGCCTTTCAAACCTGAATGCTTTTATGGATTTATCAAGCTCCTTTGCAATGGCCACCACTACCTTATAATCCTGTGCAGATCCGTCCTGGGCAATAACGGTATAAGTAACCTCACCGGAAAAGTCATTGACAGTTTCTCCGCTGATCTGCCTCTTTCCTTTCACCTCTACCGCAGCATGCTCCGAACACTTGAAGCTTGCAGCCAGATTCTTCACATCTGTTCCATGGGGCACAGTCAGGCTGATTCTCCTGGCATCCTTATCAATATTTCCGTCTATTCCGCCTGCAATATTCTTGAAGCTGAAGCTCGTGATTTCCTTTAAAGAGGACGCAGGCGGAGGAGCCGGCTTATTGTCATCATGAGCTATGCCGCGGAAGGTATATGATATCCCGTCAGCTGTTATTCTGTATTCAACATTCTTATACAGCGGTTTTTTTGATGTTACTCTGAATACGTTATTACTGACCCTCGAAGTACTGTCAATCAGATTTTCTCCTACGGCATTCCCGTCTCCATCCAGCTTATACAGGCTGCTTACCCCGGATATCCTGCTGCTCTTGTAAACCCTGAGATTGTATTCATTCAGTATATCCACACCCTGGATGTAATCACTGCTCATGATGCTGGATCCCTCAAAATCTATCTCCAGGCCATCAATATCCAGTTCGTTTCCTGCAATATCCACCGCAGCTGACTTAGGCTCCAGGATATAATAATATTCGTCACTCATCTTATCCTTAGTATATATATTTACCCTGGTATTGTCTTCATGATCAACTTCTGCAAAGTCAATACTTATTGTTCTAAGATCTCCGTCATCATCGTCATAAGTTATCTTATAGCTCCCCGGCTCTCTTATAGCTTCGCTGAATTCCACCTGAACCTTTTTGCAGTTAATGGCTTCAACATCTTCAATATACGGCTCGTCATCATCCTCCTCATATGATTCAAGAATTGTGCTGTTTGAATCTCCGTGGTCATCATCTTCATCATATGCGCCTAACCCCGCATAGTCTTCTACCATTTCAGTAAAATTGAATCTGAATTCTTTGTCAGGGGGTATGTTTCTATTTTTTGCTATATAGTCCACAGTGCAATAAGCTTCATCATCATCCTCATCATCGGGATTTAGCACTGCTTCCCATTCTATACCTACCCCTCCGGGATTTTTGATTCCTGATACTCCATCTCCTATAAGCAGTACCGGCTCCGTGAAAACTACCCGGAAGCATCTCACATACATCTGATCCCAGTCATCCACTTCCGGCGGGTCATTCTCATCGTCAGTACCATAGAATTCCAGGCCGTACTCAAATTCATATTTATTGCCTCTCATGTCCCATATGTCTGTAAGTTCGGTTACCTCATACTCTTTATCATCTTTCAGCAATTCATTTCCATCTATCACCATCACAACCACAGTTCCGTCATCCAGCACACTTCCTGCCTGTCTGAAATCAATACCTGACGCTTCCATCTCAGCGTTTTCCGCATACACTTCCTCTTCAAAATGTATCCAGACCTCTTTCCTATTTACAGCTTCTATATAATCCACTACCGGAGGATCATCGTCATAGACGCTGCCGTCATAAAGTATATCCACGCTTACATTTGAAAGCCTGTTACCTGATAAATCCTTAATATTATTCATCAGTACGGTATGATTTCTGTCTGAGGACAGTGAGCTGACCGCAAGCCTGACCGTTTTTCCGTCCTCCTGCAGTACTGCCTTTGTAACAATAGCAAGCCCGTCTATCCTGTAGTTGACTATGTTCTCCGCCGATTCCTCATCCAAGGTATCGTCGAAGTATAACTCCAGAGTTCTGCTGTCTATACACTGAACAGAGGTTATATATGGAGGAGTTCTGTCCTCGCCTATTCCTCTGAATCTGTACTTTTTATCGCTGCTTGAAGACTTCATCTCATTTCCGAATTCATCACATATACCGCTGATTCTAAGTGTATACCTCTCGGATTTTTCCATCTCTTCGGTAATCAGCAGCACTGTCCTGCCCCCCGTTGAATACAAATCATCGGGATCCTTTATTCTTGCATCCAGAATCTCCAGGCCTTCATCTATCTCATAGCAGTCAATGTCGCAGACTGATTCAATATCAAGAGCATTGGAATCCGAAAACTCGACTTCTACCATTGTGTTTGTGACTGCCTTTGGATCATTGGCAACGGAAGGCCCCGATTTATCCTTTGCCTTCCCTCTGAATTCCTTTTTAATTTTCCTTGTTATGCTGTTTCCCAATACCGAGTCATCCTTCATATCTTCAATTACAAGAGTATATTTCGTGCCTGCTTCCTGGCTTTCAGTCACAAGATACACGGAATCCCACAAACCGTCTTCATCCATGTCTCTGACCTCAGCCGATTCCACCTCCAGGTCCCCGTCGCTGCTGGTTATACTATAATTGTCCTCGTCCTGAGCTGTGGACTTATCCAATCCGTTGCTGTCCGAAAACTCAAGAAGCAGCCTTACGTTGTTCAGAACAGTAAGCTTGCTCAGCTTTGGAGCACTTGTATCCCTTCTCCCTGAAAACCTTTTTGTGATTGACTTTGTTGACACTCCATCTCCATTCTTTATATTGCGTATTTTAAGTTCGTAGGATTCTCCTGACTCAATGCCGCTGGTAGTAAGCTTAACCTTGGTATTTGTGCTGTCCAGCTCCGCCGACCTTATGCTTACCCCTGAAATCGTATAAGTATCCGTATCCTGGGCCGTTTCATTATCCAATACCCTGTCAAAGGTGAGCTCCAGCAGGTCTGTATCCTTGCACTCGACCTTAATGAGTTTTGGAGAAGTCTTATCCTTTTTCAGGCCCCTGAAGCTATAGTTCCTATCATTGAATTCCAATGTGTAGGAAGTGTTTTCCTTCATTGCCGAGGTATCTATTATTACAGCATATTCATTCTTCATACTTACTTTGTTTATGTCAAGGTGCTCAATTTCATACAGATCCTCATCTTCCGCATCGGTACCGTCAATGGGCTCCTTAAAAACAACCTCCACCTTGCTGTTTGAAATAGCCCTTGCGTCTTTTACTTCCGCCTCCAATTCCTTGGAGTACAAGCCTGCTGATATTGCATCTCTCTTATCCACATCCCCTATATCCACCAGGTATTCTATAAGAGTCCTGCGTTCTCCCTTCATTTTAGTATTGAGAGCCTCAACCGTAGCAATCGCAAGGCTTCTTACCGTAAAGTTCTTGGTACCGGCTACTTTATTCAAGCCCTTTTCTTCAGCAAATTCAATCACTTCATCCCAGTCAAAGTCTCCTTCACCGTCAATTTTCTGCCTATAACCCAGGCTTTCCAGGAGTACCTTGTAATATGCCCTTGAATCTATTAGGCTGTAAGGCATGAAGTTCACTCCGTCACCAATCCACCCAAGCTCCGGGTGATTTTTCAGGTAACTCAGTACGTTTCTGCCTTCTTCCCAGGCAATTACGCCGGCATCCTTGAAGTTTTTTCCTCCGTAATAGTCCAACGCTTCCTGTTCCAAACCCTTAAGCCTCAAGAACATTATTGCCGCCTGCAGCCTGCTGGGGCGTGTTTCAAGGTATGCTTCGTCTACAATTCCGGTATGCCCCTTCAGTATTCCCAAATCCCTGCATATACGCCCCTCATAGCCGATATCATCATCGGCAATAACCTGTACCGGCAGTATTGCGCTTAAGACCAGCGTAAAAATTGTAAGAACAGTTACAAATCTTTTGACCATCAAACGTACCTCCTTAAAAATATCAGTACTTACCGACAAAACTGTCAATGGTGCACCCCTTTGATGTTAAATGGCAAATATTCACCTAATAATTAGATATGACTCTTTTCATGCAAACTGTACTGCTTTGGTGATTTGTAACATACTCTTAACAGCTCTGTAATATTTGGCGGCACCATCTTTATCCTCCTTATTTTATAGTACAATCCATATTCTTTCAATAATTACAGTTCGTCCCATTTCTACTATGTTTTTGACCAACAGTCAATTGCCGTATAATCTTGTAGCATTTTCTCACATATCATAAGACTAAATTTGATTGATCCGGTTATAATATGGAACAAATATATAATGATTCATAAAAAATACAGGAGGTGGGAAAACTGCGTTTAATTGCGAGATTTCCGGATCAAAGGCAAGTCGGAGCTTTAGTAGACTCGTTGAGGAATGCCGGTTTTGACAGAAAAGACTTGATAATAACAGACCTTTCCGATACCCAGGTGTTAATACAACAGAAGAAGCAGCGGGCATACTTGCAATTACTGATCATTTGATGTACAATCTTATTTACAAATATAAATATATGGTAGAGTAGGCTTACATGCGTAAAGTGCTGGTTGTACGGGAAGTTGACGCCAGACGAAAAGCCCGCCAGGGCTTGCGGTATGTTTGCTGCATTCCGCTGCCACTTAAGAGCCATCCCTCTTTAAGTGGTCTATTTGCCATTTAAAGAGAGGAGGTGATTGTATGAGTAAGGCCAAGACAATTGCTTTTGTCGGATTGCTCGTATCAATGGAAATCATATTTACCCGCTTTCTATCCTTTCAGACTCCGATAATAAGGATAGGCTTCGGGTTCATACCTATTGCTTTTTCAGCTATATTGTTCGGCCCCGTTATCGGAGGACTGACCGCTTTAATTGCTGACATCATAGGCATGATGATTTTTCCGAAGGGAGCATATTTCCCGGGATTTACACTAAGTGCATTTCTGACCGGTGCCATATATGGACTGTTTCTATATAGAAACCCGGTTACAATAGTCAATATAGCGAAAAGTGTTTTACTGATCACAATATTTGTTGATCTCGGGCTGAATACGCTTTGGCTGTCCATGATTACAGGAAACGCAGCAGCTGCGCTTCTTATACCAAGAATTACAAAGAGCGCTATTTTGCTTCCGGTTCAAATAATAACTATTAATGTGCTGTGGAGATATATCGGAAGCCATATCAATAAGTCGAGTTATGCGAAGGAGCATTGATTAAAAGGCTTGGAGTCAGTTGACTCCAAGCCTTTTTCGCATCATTCTTCTACTACGCCCAAGATATAATCAAACCTTTAAATGAATATAATGTATAAAGAGGTGATTGCTATGTTTTGCCAGCATTTGGAGTATTGCCCGGCTCCCGCCGAGCCCAACTCTTATATAGTGCAGGAAGGAGATACTCTATATTCAATATCAAGATTTTACAATATTTCTCTGGATGATTTGATAGAAGCCAACCCTAATTTGGAGCCCGACAATTTGCTCCCGGGACTGGAAATAATCATACCGCTGACGGCACAGCCTGCAGACTGTCCCTTAGGAGCCACAACCTACACTGTACAAAAAAACGATACCTTTTATTCCATTGCTAAAAAATTTAAAATGCGTTTGTCGGAATTGCTGAAATCCAATCCCAATCTCAATCCCGATGCACTGCTCATTGGTCAAACCATATGTCTGCCTACGATATCATCAAGCTATACCAATGAGGCCTACAGGGTCAGGTTCAGGTACCCTTATCTCTGGAGCAGATTTGACAGCAAGCGGCATGAAGGAATAGACGGGTTCTTTCAGATATCTGCCATTTCCGATGATGCAGCTCCGGAAGAGATATGTAAAAAAGAAGCATACCATAAGCTAAAACCTTACGGTACGCATCCGACAATAATCAGAACTGAATTCCGCGGCCGGGAAGCCTTCTTTATTACGCCCTCTTCCGACCAGCCTAAGGAGATGCGGGGCCAATCCGCCTTGATAGTTGAATATCCCGAACCGGTCGAAATTGAAGGCAATAGCTGCAGATACTTCATTCTCTGGACAGACAAGGAGCATCTGCGCGATATTGCCGATACATTGGAATTTTTCTAGATTGTCTTTGCTATTACATCCCAAATTACGGGTTTTTCAAGGCCATACTTCCATGAAGCTATGCCCGCAAGCCTGTACTTGTTCACCAATTCAGCCTTCAGCTTTATGGATTTTTCGTCCTCCAGCCATATCTTGTAGGTTGCATTGCCCTTCTTGTATGTTGCATAGTATTGACCGCCTGCAGGGTCCCAAATTTTCGCAGCTTTGTTTTCTGCGACGGTTTTTTCCGCTTCCTCCATGGAAATTGCCTTGGAGGTTACGACAGGCTTGCTGCTTCCATTCACGTACTCTTCCTTCCAGAGTCTTGTATAGAAGGGCACTCCCAACAGAAGCTTTTCATTCGGCACCTCCGCAAGTACCCTCTTCAGGCTCTGTTCAACCCAGGACAGCTGTGCGACAGAGCCGCTTACAGGGCTGCCGCCCCAATGCTGGTCATAGGTCATAAGTGCCACATAATCAACATACTCCGATAATGCAGCCCTGTCAAAGCTTTCAGACCAGTTGGAGTTTACGGCAATTATAGACACGTCAACAGATAACACCAGATTATTGGCTTTTGTCTGTTTGGAAAGTTCCTTTACAAACTGTGTAAAAGCATTCTTATCCTTTATATACATATTTTCAAAATCTATATTTAATCCGTCAAGCTTATATTTCTTTGCATAGCTTATAAGAGAGCTTATGAATTTTGCTTTTGCACTTGCATTTCCAAGCATTTTGCTTGTCAAATCAGGATTAAACTGATTGTCTACCAAAGCCCAGACCTTATACCCGTTTTTATGGGCCCAATTGCTGTAGCTCAAGCTTCCCCTTTCTTCCAGATCGCCTTTTTCGTTTGCCAGAGTAAACCATGTTGGTGAAACTACATTCAGGCCTTCAATTTTCTTTACATTTGACATGTCGGGGGTATCTTTCCAGATATAATGCCAGGTAAGATTTATCTTTGTTCCCGAGGCAAAATCTGCGCCAAATTCCGGAATGCTGTTATATACTACCCATTTGTCCCCTATGTTTTTCATAAAAATGCTTTTCTTAACTGAATACCTGTCCCCATTCTCAAGGACCAGCTCATAAGCAGCCTCGATTTCAGCCAGGTACCTGGATTTGCTTAAGACCTCAAAACTCTCATTGACCATATGCTTGCTGCCGGTAAACCCCTTGGGATATTGTATTTTTAGCTGTTCAGACCTCTTGGCATTAAGTCTGGCTTCTTTTCCCAATGAAAGGGATATGGGCCCATTAAAGCTTAAGTCGCCTTCGCTCAAAGCTTCTAAAACACTTCTTTCATAATCTGCCGCGAAAGCCTTCAGATATTCATCTTCAGCTTCTCCTAAAGCCTCCCTGGTTCTCAGTACTCTTCCTATTACCGCTGCGGCTTGTGCTCTTGTAGCTTTTCCTTTAGGGCCGAAGCTTCCGTCCGGCAGCCCCTTGATTATGCCCAATGCCGTTACCAGGTCTATACTCTCCTTATGCCTGTAATATTGCGGAATATCCTTGAAGCTAATCATATTTCCGTTAACATCAGCATTTTGTACGGCTTTCGCCGTTATTACCGCCATTTCCTCCCTGGTTATTTCCCTGTAGGGATAAAAATAATAACCGCTGAAAACGGACAGCAAACCATGCTCCTTGGCCGCTGCAACATACTTATGGCTCCAGTGCTTTTTCGTAACATCGGTGTAGCTTTCGATAAACTCATCATCAGTAGGAATACCTATTGCTCTTACAAGCATAGCTACATACTCTTCCCTTGATATGCTCTTTTCCGGCAGCATTGTGGTACTGCTGTAGCCCTTCATAATATCCATATAGCTCAGTTCAAGCATTTCGTCCCTTGCCCAGTGTTTGGCTATATCCTTAAAATTATAGGAATTGTCTTCAAAAAAAAGCAATTCGCCTTCAGCAGTCTGCTTGTCCAAAAGAGGCGCATCATCATATGTATCCTCATTTTCGGTCGCAAAAGCAGGCAAACAGACATTCAACACAAAAGCTGTCATCAATAAAAATAAAAAATAACTTATGGCTCTTTTCTTCATTATCTCACACTCCCCATAACATTATACCAATTATGTAAACTAGATTTGTTACAGAGAGATTTCAAAAAACTTGTATTAAATAGAAAAAGAGACACGGGGACGTTTCTCTTATCCCGTGCCTCATCGACTGTCTTGACTGACCTGTTATTTATTGAAATAACCGCTCCTTTTTATGGCTGCTATTATCACAAAGGCTATTGCCGCACCTGCACCGGCCTGTATGACATTGCCCAATACACTGAATAACGGCTGTGTGATATTCCATGTTATAATTGCTTCCGCAGCATAATATCCAAATATCATCCAAATTCCTGCCGCAAGCATTCCCAATCCATTCTTAACCGCACTGTTACCCTTTGAATCTCCAAGGTTTGCCAGGCTGCCTGCAATCAAACCCATTACCGCTTTAATCACGAAAGTATATGGTGCCCACACGGAGAAACCTGAGAATATATCAAACATAGTCATACCTACTGCTCCGGATATTGCGGCATATCTTCTGCCAAAGACCACCGCCGTAAGGAATATCATGCTGTCTCCCAGATGTATGACTCCGCCGTTTCCGTAGGGTATATGAATAGCCCAGGCGGCTACAAAAGTCAGGGCGGATAAAAGGCCCATCTGTACTAAATCTCTTATTTTCAAGCTGGTGCTGCTATAATTTGAATTTTTTGTTTCCATTTTGCCGACCCCTCCAAAAATATGTACTGCTGATGCTGCTTCTCTGATTTCATTATACAGGAGCTGTCGGCGGGAACAATACGGAATCTGCAATTTTACGCACTGTTTATTTAGTTTCTGTTTGATTGTATCGATACAATTTCTTCGCCGCTTTGCTTATCTTTCCTTTCCTGTATTTTTACATAATCAATATAGTCAAGGCCTGCAAGGCCTAGATGTGTTGCAACCTGCTCTATGGTATACAAAGCAACGATTTCTGTTATTTGGAGCTTTAGAATTCTTTCTTCTATTGGCGTAAGCACAGCTGCAAGCTGTTGTTTTATTGAGAGATCAAGGCTGAAAGGTTTTCCATAGGCTGTGGAAAGCCGAAAAAACAGCAGCGGATCTATCTCCACATCACAGAGCCAATCATTGAAAAATTTATTTAATTCTTCGTTAATCTCATTGAATAGTGCCTGTTTTGATTGATTATCAATAATTACACTCTTGAAATTCTTCGTATGTTTTTTTAATGGATTTATGAACAATGCGCAAACAATGACAGGATAAAAATCCTTTGCCTCATATAAAAGCCTTTTATACTCCGCAGAGCTTATTATCTTCTTTTCATTAATATATCTCATTAGCGCCTCGATATTCTCCGAGACATAATAGTTCAAAAAAATTGTCTTCAAGGTACTGATAACGCCCCGCAATATAATGCTGTAAATCTCTGAAGGAGTCTTGCTGTCGTCTGCAATTTTCAGATTTCCTTTACCATCTGCACTTTTTCTCATGTTCGCACCTCCAAAAGACCTTTCAAGGAAATTTAATGAACTCCTGAACCCTTTTTCCTATATATCTAATTATTTACAATTTCTTTTTATCTATTCAATATTCAATGCACATGAATTGATTAATTTACCAGATATAAGTAAAATATAAATATAGGTACGGAGTTACGAAATTGCCATGCTAAAAGCTGAAAGGATATTTTGTTATGAAAAGCGCAGAACATGATGATAGCATCCGAATCAACAAATACATAAGCGAGAAGGGTTTGTGCTCCCGCAGGAAGGCTGATGAGCTTATCAGGCAGGGAAGGGTCACAATAAACGGCAAGAAGGCTTCCATTGGCAGCAAGGTATATCCCGGGGATATTGTAAAGCTTGGAGGAAAAAGCCTCTCTCCCAAAGCTCCTCCGGTCTATATTGCCTTCAATAAGCCTCCAGGAATTGTGTGTACTACGGACAGAAGGGAAAAAGACAATATTATCGACTTTATCAACTACCCTAAAAGGATTTTCCCGGTAGGAAGGCTTGACAAGGAATCGGAAGGCCTGATTTTCCTTACAAGTGACGGCGATATAGTAAATAAGATACTTCGGGCAGGCAACAATCACGAGAAAGAATACATAGTTACCGTAGACAAACCTGTTACTGCGGATTTTATCGAATCCATGTCAAAGGGCGTACGGATTCTGGGAACTGTAACAAAAAAGTGCAAGGTATCCCGGATATCCAGGTATGTGTTCAGGATAATCCTTACAGAAGGAATGAACAGGCAGATTAGAAGGATGTGTGAGGTGTTCGGCTATGAAGTGGTAAAACTGAGGCGGGTACGGATTATGAACGTTAAGCTCGGTTCACTTCCGGAAGGGAGATGGAGATATCTGACAAGTCATGAGCTTAATACAATCAACAA
>Ga0208695_1000692_pt1 | contig 34159 bp, 33 predicted proteins | sample AD_UKC111_MetaG_FD_184449 | JGI IMG/M metagenome (GOLD analysis project Ga0208695, IMG submission 184449) | Active sludge microbial communities of municipal wastewater-treating anaerobic digesters from Hong Kong - AD_UKC111_MetaG (SPAdes)... | ecosystem: Engineered > Bioreactor > Anaerobic >...
TTGGTGCGGATGAAGGGACTCGAACCCCCACGCTGCTGCGCTAGATCCTAAGTCTAGTGCGTCTGCCAATTCCGCCACATCCGCATATTGCTGCAAACAGCAAAGATGATTATACAACCGGGCTCTTGCTTTGTCAAGGATTTTTTGAGAAACATCTCATAATAGTTATTTGTGCACATATATTTTATTAGTCCGAATCACAAGGAATCGGGTATTTATTGCGAGGTGTATTTATGTACAGAAGGAATCGGAATACTCCCTATTTAGCCAGGAATAAAATAAAAAAAACCCAGACAACCACTGAATCTCCATTATTAAACGAGGTTATCCTGCTCGAAAACTCTTCCAGGATTCAAACAGGTTATGTAAATGTAACCGTAAACACGGCCTTAGGTGCCCTGCCCGTACCGGATGCCGTTGTTACCTTGTATGTAACAGACCCTGAGGGAAATGAAGAGGCCTTGTACCATTTGGTGACGGATATAAGCGGAAAAGTTCCCAGGATGGCTGTCCCTGTTGTATATGACCCTGAAAATCCTTTAGAAAGCAGTGAATATTTTTTCACGACCTATAATTTGAGAGTACAGGCAATCGGGTATTATACCCAAAATATAATTGATTTGAGAGTTTTTCCCGACATAACTACCAATTTCAACATAAACCTGATACCCGTAAGGCAGGGCGGTGATGAAGATACGGGACAAAGAACCTTGATAATACCGTCAAGCCCCATTGATGAATCCAATGTGTGAGGTGTTTTATGAGTCTGTCGGCAATCCAGAAAACATATCCTTCATCACCCCTTAAACTTGGTGATGACAACCAACACGTACTTATGGCAAAAACAGCCTTAAACATAATATCTGCAAATTATCCGGCCATACCCATATTATCACCGGTCAACAGCATTTTTGACGAAAATATGGAAATTGCGGTTAAGGAATTTCAAAGGATATTTGATCTTCCCGAAACAGGTATCATCGACACTGCTACCTGGTTTAAAATGGGCGACATACATGCATCGGTAGTAAGGCTTGCGGAGCTTTCCAGCCGGGGGGTATTAGTTGGTGATGTGGTTGAAGATATCACGGAAGTGAATGAAGGAGTTCAAATAATACCAAGGGTTCAAATGGTCCAGTTTTTTTTGAATGTATTATCTGCTTATTACGATTCGATTCCTGCGGTTGATATTGACGGTATTTATGGGCCTCAAACAAGGGATGGCATAATCGAATTTCAAAAAACCATGAACCTTCCTCCTACAGGCTTGATTGATGAAAAAACATGGACGGAAATGTACCAGGGTGTTCTGGGAATACTTAGAGAGCTTCCTCCCGCAGCCATTCAGCTTCCCTCCCTTATTTATCCCGATGTCTTGTACAGCGAAGGCTCGGCAAGACCGGGGGTATTCATCATACAGGAGATATTGGCTTTTATTTCAACTCTCATTCCCGAAATTCCCTTTGTTCAGCCGGATGGCGTATTTGGTCCTGAAACTACTGCTTCAGTCAAAGCTTTTCAACAATATTACGGTCTTAAGCCCAACGGCATCGTCGATGAAGCTACCTGGAACAGGTTAATAGAAGTCTACAGGCTGTTTAGATTTGGCGAACCTCTTCCTTACATAGACGAGATGAGTTTAATGCAATGATGAAAGTCAGGTGATTCCATGAGTATATCTGATACTATATCCGATAATATATCTGATGTTAATGTGGTTATCCCCAATGACAGACTTCCCCATGTCATTGTGCCCTTTCCCCTATATATTACCGTACACTTGGGAGCCCCCGATGAAGAGGCCCTTAATGTAACCGTACCCTTTTTGGACTATATTAAAAATGTAGCTTCCAGCGAACTGTATCCCACGTGGCCGGAAGAGGCCATCAGGGCTAATATTCACGCCATAACCTCCATAGCCATGAACAGGATATTTACCGAATGGTACAGGTCTAGAGGCTATGACTTTGACATTACCAACACTACCCAGTACGACCAGGCTTATGTCCATGAGAGAGGTATTTTTGACAGTGTCTCCAACATTGCAAATGAAATCTTCAACCAGTACATTACCAGGCAAGGTCATATTGAGCCCTTGTTTGCAGCCTTCTGTGACGGGAGAATCACCCAATGCAGCGGAATGTTCCAATGGGGCAGCGTTGATTTGGCCAATCAAGGCTACACGGCTGAAGAAATCCTAAAGTATTATTACGGGGATGACATAACCATAGTTGAAAGCACAGCCCCGGAATTAATCAGGGAAACTTATCCAGGCCGGCCCCTTTCCCTGGGGGACTCGGGAATAGACGTTTTCAGGATGCAGCATTCTTTAAGCGTAATAAGTAATGAATTCCCCCTAATACCTAAAATTGAAATAACCGGATACTTTGGTGAAGAAACTGAAAATGCCGTAAGAGTTTTTCAGGAAGTATTCAACTTGCCCGTAACGGGGATTGTAGACAGCGAAACCTGGTACCGGATACGTTTTATTTATATTGCCGTTGCAAATATAGCCGAGTTAATATCCGGGGGACTCACTTATGAAGAACTTCAGGAACTGTATTCGGGCATAGTGCTGGAGGGAGCGACCTTGCCCATAGTGGCCTACATAGAATTTTTCATAAATACCATATCACAAAGATATGATGAAATAGAGCCCGTTGCAATAGATAACTTCTATGGCCCCGAAACTGCAGAAGCAATCAGGCGATTTCAAATAATAATGAATTTAACACCTACAGGTATCGTTAATCAGGAAACTTTGAACGCATTATTCAGAGAAGCCTATACAATTCTCTTGTCAACTTCTTTGGAAGAAATCAGGCTGCCCTTGCTTCCTTACATAGGAATAGATTTAACCGAAAACATGGGCCTTGAATACCCCATAATCCTTTTCCTTGAAATAATGCTAAATACCATATCTTCCGGCCGGCACCCCGAAATAATGCCCGTTGAAATCGACGGAATATTCGGTCCCGATACAACAGCTGCCGTAATTGTTTTCCAGAGCCTTTACGGTCTTCCAATAACAGGGGTGGTTGACGTAGAAACATGGAAAAAAATTAACGAGGTGTACCAAAATACAATTAATCAAAACAGAAGTGCATAGAGGGAGTTAGTATGATTTCAGAAATCCAGCAATACCTGGCAATTATAAGAAAACTGTATCCTAATCTGCCTGCGGCAGAAGTGACGGGTGTGTATGACGAAGCCACCGAAAATGTCATACGGACCTTTCAGATTATGAAGGGACTTCCCGCAACCGGTTTTCTTGATCTTCTTACACTGGAAAAACTTGTTCATGAATATAATGAATATTTAAAAAGAAATAAGTTGGCGGGCAGCATACCCGTCCACATCCCCGAATTTGAAGAGGTCAAATTAGGCGATAGAAAAGATATAGTTTATAATATCAAAATTATACTTAATAAATTCAGCGAAAAATATAAAAATTACCCGAAATTGGAGATTAATGACCTCTATGACATAAAAACACAGGAAGCTGTAAGGTCCTTCCAGGAAAGAAGCATGCTTCCTCCTACAGGAGTAGTTGATATCAACACATGGAATACCCTGGTCAAAATATACGGCACCTGCAAATTATGCAGGACCTTTCCTAACCAATTATTAATTCCTATTGACAATTGAATCAGTTTTGATAAAATAAGTTTAGCACTCAGCCGTTCTGAGTGCTAACAGTCATCAGGAATTATTCTTAGGAAAGGAAGGATAAAATGGCTAAAAGACAATTTAAATCCGAGTCAAAGCGGCTTTTGAACCTAATGATCAACTCCATTTACACCCACAAGGAAATTTTTTTAAGGGAACTTATATCCAATGCCAGCGATGCCATTGATAAAAGCTATTATTTGTATTTGACCAACAAGGACCTTGTTTTTAATAAAGATGACTTTTACATAAGAATTACCCCTGACGAGGATGAGAGGACACTGACCGTATCCGATACCGGTATAGGGATGACAAAGGAAGAGCTGGATTCAAATTTGGGTGTCATCGCTAAAAGCGGGTCTTTTGATTTTAAAGAAGAAAATGAACTGAAAGAAGGCATTGACATAATAGGCCAATTCGGGGTTGGATTTTATTCCGCCTTCATGGTTGCCGAGAAAGTTACGGTCATTAGCAGAAAGGAAGGCTCCGAAAAAGCTTACAAATGGGAATCATCCGGCATTGATGGTTATACCATAAGTCCCTGCGAAAAAGATAAGGTCGGAACAGACGTTATTTTGAAGATAAAGCCAAGCACGGAAGATGAAGATTACGATGAATTCCTTGATCCTTACAACCTTAAACGCCTGGTAAAAACTTATTCGGACTTCATTAAATACCCCATCAAGATGAAGATGAAAAAAAGAAGGCTGAAAGAGGGAAGCAAGAATGAATATGAAGACTATTACGAAGACGAAATTCTAAACAGCATGGTGCCCATTTGGAGAAAGAATAAAAATGAGCTTAAGGAAGAAGATTATGTGAAATTTTACAAGGAAAAACATTTCGGCTTCGATAATCCTTTGAAATATATCCATGTAAGCACCGAAGGAGCAGTCAGCTACAACGCAATCCTCTATATCCCGGCAAAAGCACCCTTTGATTACTATACCAAGGAGTTTGAGAAGGGCCTGGAGCTTTATTCCAACGGTGTCATGATCATGAAGAAATGCGGCGAACTCCTGCCTGATTATTTCGGCTTCGTCCAGGGCTTGGTGGATTCTCCCGACTTTTCCCTCAATATTTCAAGGGAAATGCTCCAGCATGACAGGCAGCTTCAATTTGTTGCCAAGAAGCTCAATGAAAAAATAAAAAGCGAGCTCTTGTCTATGCTTAAGGACGAAAGGGAAAATTACGAAAAGTTTTATAAACAATTCGGCAGGACCTTGAAATACGGCTTGTACAGCGATTGGGGAATAAGCAGGGAAACCCTTGAGGACCTAATAATGTTCTATTCATCCCATGAGAAAAAGCTGGTAACCCTTGATGAATATGTAAGCCGGATGAAGGAAGACCAAAAGTATATCTATTATGCCACCGGAGAAAGTATCGACAAGCTGTCAAAGCTCCCTCAGGCAGAGCTTATAGCGGACAAGGGATATGAAATTCTTTACTTCATAGATGAAATAGATGAATTTGCCATAAAAGTTCTCCTGACTTACAAGGACAAGGAATTTAAAAATATTTCAAGCTCCGATATTGACATAGATGCAGGCAAAGACAGCTCAGGCATTGATGAAGGAAACAAGGACCTCTTTGCTTTCATGAAGGAAGCCTTAGGTGACAAGGTTAAGGAGGTAAGGGCTTCAAAGAGGCTGAAAACCCATCCCGTGTGCCTTGCTACAGAAGGAGAGGTATCAATAGAGATGGAAAAGGTATTAAAGGCTATGCCTGACAAACCGGCAGACATTCATGCCCAGAAGATACTTGAAATAAATACAAATCATAAAATCTACGAGAAGTTAAAAGATGCCTATGAAAATGACAGGGAAAAACTTAAGAAGTATTCAAACGTATTGTTTAACCAAGCCCTGCTCATTGAAGGATTAACTATCGACGACCCTGTCCAGTATGCAAATGATGTGTATGAGCTGATATAAATAAAGCCACGAATCACCGTGGCTTATTTTAATGACAAAGATTACAAAGAAGAATAATAAAATATACGCTCACGGTTTCGGACACGAATAATTCTAAAGCTCATTCCGGCAAAAAATCCTACAGCTTGCAAACTCGCTGCGCTCAAACAGTGCAAGATTTTATTGAAAATATTCTTCTAATGTCAATCCGGATTCATATACCTTTTCAGCCAGGTCGACCCCTAAATACCTTATGTGCCAGGGCTCGTAAGCATAGCCTGTTATTTCTTCCTTACCTTTCGGATACCTGATTATAAATCCATAGCGGTGGGCATTTTCCGCAACCCATTTCCCTTCTTCCGTGTCGCCGAATGTGGTATCCAATTTGAAGTTTACGGCTTCACATGTAATATCCATTGAAAGGCCGGTCTGGTGTTCGCTTTGGCCCGGTTTGGCACTGTATTTATCCGCTGCATCCTTGCCGTAGTTTTCTACATATGATGCATACAAGGAGGCCTGGGTGTAGTATGACCTGTAGCCGGAGCGGGCATGGAGCTCGTAACCCTCTTCCTTTGCGGCTGTAAACAAATCCTTCAGGGCTTCGTAGGCAACTTTCCTCAGCTGGTTTACTTCCGGGTTTGAAAGTACCGTGGGTACATCAGTCAAGGGAACCAGGTCCTCCGGAACATAGTTTTCCGGCAGGTGTCTCTTTTTATTGACGATTACATCAATATTCTCCGGGTTTTCAACCAATATACCGAATTCAGGTTCTTCGGCTGCTTCCTCCGGGACCGGTTCTTCAGGATTACTTGGTTTTTCAGGCTCAAGAGGCTCTTCTTCCTTCGGTTCCGGTTCAGTTGCAGTCTCCCTTTCTTCCTCCTCCTCTTGCTCCTTTGGAGGTGTTTTTTCATTGTTCATTTTATCTATTATGAAAAATGTTCCAAACGCTAATAATATGGCAATAACTATAATTGTCATCCATCTTCTCTTATGATTGTTTTTTCTTTTCATTTTTTCTCCTTGGCTTTTTGCGGGGCATCTCCCCATGCGGGTCAGTCCACCTTCCTCCACATTATTAAGGCATCCTCTATGGGCTTATAATAATATCTCGGTCTTTTTCCAACTGGAAGGAATCCATGTTTTTTGTAGAGATTTATTGCCGGCTCATTTGATACCCTGACTTCTAGTGTCATGGCAGAAATTTCCGAGCATCTGCATATATCTATCATTTTCTTAATCAGGATGCTTGCTATCCCCCTGTTCCTGTATTCGGGCAGAACAGCAACATTTGTTATGTGGCATTCATCAATAATCTTCCACATGCCCATGTAGGCAACTACTTTGCCCGAAACTTCAGCTACCTGGTAATATGCCAACTCATTTTTTAATTCATTTTCAAAGGATGCTTTAGACCAGGGCATGGAAAAACATATGCTTTCAATGTGGGCTATTTGGTCTATGTCTTCAGGAAGCATTCCTCGAATAATAAGGTCCCCCATACGCACCTCTTACTTTTTGTTTCTTTCTGCTTGAGACAAACGCAAATATTGCGGTTTAAAAGCTTCTGCCGGGACTGTTTCCCTCCGGGCCGCCATTTTATAGGCAACACATGCAAGTGTCGATGCTTTTAAATAATTGAAAACTTCCGGAGCAAAATATGCCTTTTTCTTTAAGGTGTTTTCAATTTTTTCCCTGTAGTTTACCGACCCGTCTCCGTTAAAAATTATCGGTTCCTCATAATCCTTTAATATTTCAATCAATTCATCAATATTACAGGGGAACTGGTCTTTCAGATCGGTACATTCATTATTTTCCCACCTGTATATACCGGTATATACCCTTCCTCCCCTGGCATCCATTACAGGTACAATAAGCTTATCTTCAACATAAAGGTTTGCTGCCAATGATTTCATGGTAGGAACACCAATAATTTCAATGCCGGCGGCAAAGGCTATACTTTTTGCTATGGCTGCTCCTATCCTTAATCCCGTATAAGAACCGGGACCTCTTGAAACCGCAATGTAATTAATGTCATCGATCTTTAATTTCAATTCCCGCATCAAGTCTTCAATTAAGGGCATAAGTTTTTCCGAGTGAGTTTTTTTATGCCTTAAAGTGTATTCTCCCAAAATATTTTCATCTTCGGCTACAGCGCAGGAAGCCGTTACTGATGCTGATTCAATTGAAAGTATTTTCATTGCTTAACTCCCCTGCTAATTTTTCGAAAACCCGTCCTTTTCCTTCTATGCTTATTTCTCTTTTTTCATCATCAATTCTTTTCATTCTTATTTCTATTCTTTCTTCCGGAAGTATTCCCTTTATCAAATCTGCCCATTCTATAACGGTAACACCCTCAGAATATATATATTCATCGTAGCCCAAATCATACATGTCATCTTCCGAATCTATCCGGTAGACATCCATGTGGTATAAAGGCAGCTTCCCTTCATATTCCTTTATGATTGTGAATGTTGGGCTGACGATGTTTTCTTTCACGCCTGATTCTTTGGCAATAAATTTAGTAAGGGTGGTTTTCCCTGCTCCCAATTCCCCGTCCAGGCAAATAACGGTACCCTTTTCAAGGCACCTTGCAATTATTTTTCCTAATCTTTCAGTGTCTTCTATATTTCTTGCTGTTATTTTCATATTTACCCTGATTTTATTAATGCTTTTTTCTTCTTATAACAATAACATTGCTATTATACATTCATATATACAAAAAATCAAGCAATAATAGAAAGGAAGGGCCTGTCTGTGTTTGCTTTGCAGGATGCAAGGGGCTGTTTGTATGAGCCGCAAAAAAATTTAATTGAACATTACATGCATGCATGTTATAATATTTAGAATATAATTACTAGGCCTGAATAAATATAGAACACATTCAACTATAAGGAGATAATGATGAAATACGGCTTTAATCATATATATTTTATAGGAATCGGCGGTATAAGCATGAGCGCCCTGGCCGAAATAATGCTTGAGGAAGGAATCAAGGTGTCCGGCTCTGACAGGAATTATTCAAAAATAATTAAAAAACTCCAGGCTGCCGGCGCTGATTTTCACCTGGGCCATGACAGCAAGAACATAACTGATGATATTGATTTAGTTGTATATACCCATGCTATCTCGGATGACAATCCGGAGCTTTTAAGAGCTAAAGAACTTAATTTAAAAATAATGGACAGGGCGGAATTCCTGGGCTTTGTTATGAAAAACTACAAGCATTCCATATGCGTTTCCGGAACCCACGGTAAAACCACAACCACCGGAATGCTGTCATCGGTTTTGATAAAAACTGATTTGGCTCCCACGATTTTTCTGGGAGGTGAAATGGATTCCCTGGGCGGAAACCTCCTCCATGGGTCTTATGAGCTTCTTTTGACTGAGGCCTGCGAATACAGGAGAAATTTCCTTAAATTTAATCCCACCATGGAAGTCATTTTAAATATTGAAGAGGACCACCTTGATTTTTACAAGGATTTAAGGGATATTGAAAGGGCATTCCTGGAATATGCCCAAAAGCTCCCTGAAGATGGTTATTTGATAGTAAACGAAGCCTACAGGCACTTGTTCCATGATTTAAAATGTAATGTCGTAACCTTCGGCCTTGATAAGGGCACATACCATGCCCAGGATATAAAGCTTATGCCGGAGCCCTCATATACCCTGATGAAGGGGGATGAGAAGATAATTGATATCAAGCTCAAAGTGTTTGGAGAGCACAACATTCTTAATTCCCTGGCCGCCTGCGCAGCATGCCTGTCATTAGGCATCAAGCCCGAAACCGTGGCAGGGGGATTGCTTGATTTTAAAGGGACCCACAGGAGATATGAATATAAGGGCCAGGTAAACGAAGCTCTTGTTTTTGATGACTACGCCCACCACCCTTCGGAGATGAAGGCTACACTGAAGACTGCCCGCTCTTTTGCAAAAGGCAGGATAATCACCGTCTTCCAGCCCCATACTTACACGAGAACCATAAAGCTCCTGGATGGTTTTGCAGAAGCCTTGTCTCTTTCTGATTTAGCAATCCTTGTAGACATCTATGCAGCAAGGGAAAAGAATACCGGTGAGGTTCATTCAAAGGATATAATAAACAAAATGAAAGAATATTCAAAAGATGCAATATACGCGGAAAGCTTCAGAGAGGCTGCTGATATAGTCAAAAGAACAGCAAAAAAAGGTGATATGATAATCACCATGGGAGCAGGAAATGTTGATGAAATAGCAGATCTGCTTGTTGATTCAATGTCATCCTGATCGAAGCGAAGGATCCCATGGGATTCTTCGGGCTAATGTCCTCAGGATGACAGTTTACGCTAATTTTCCCTTCCAACCAGGTATTTTGCCAATTCTATGAGGTATCTTGCCTTGCCACCGAATATGGTCAAGCTATTAACAGCTTCTAGGGTTAATTCCTCTATGTCCTTTCTTGCCTCATCTATGCTTTTAAATGTCAAATAAGTAATCTTATTGTTTACGGCATCGCTTCCGATTGCCTTCCCTAATTTTTCCTGGGTACCTGTAACATCCAAAATATCATCTTCTATCTGAAAGGCTAAACCTATTTTTTCTGCGTAATTCTCCAGAGCTTTTGTTTCTTCTTGCCCTGCACCTGCCAAAACTGCCCCGGCCTTTATGCTGCTTTTAATGATAGCCCCTGTTTTTAACGAATACATGTATTTAAGGTCTTCAAGAGACCTTATTATATTTTCACCATCCATGTCTATTACCTGGCCTCCGATCATACCTTCCGTACCGGAGGAATCGGCGATTATTTTCAGAGCTTTTACCCCATTTAAGTTTCCGGATTTAATTGCTGCTTCCAAACCTGTTTCAAAGGCCTTGTTGAGAAGGCCGTCCCCTGCAAGTATTGCCGTTGCTTCCCCAAACTTCTTGTGGTTTGATAACCTGCCTCGCCGGTAATCATCGTTGTCCATGGCCGGCAAGTCATCGTGAATCAATGAATAGGTATGAATCATTTCCATGGCGCAGGCATAGGGCAGGGCTTCCTTTATGTCTTCCCTGAACAGTTCATAGGCAGCCAAAAATAATACGGGCCTTAACCTCTTTCCTCCCGATAAAAGGCTGTAATTCATGGCTTCATATATTATTTTTTGGGGGTTTTCTTTTTCTTCTATCGCTTGTTCTAAGTATTCGTCGACAATGCGAACCTTTTCTTTAAACCATTCTTTAAAATCCATATTAACATTTCCTTTGCTCTGAATTCTTTAATGCATCCTTTGCTGCACATAGGGTGTCGGGAGTTATGACCTCTGATGAATCCCTTCGTACATGTGCAGTATCATGATTAAATTATATCATATATATAAGCAAATTGTAAAACTATTCTGAAGGCATAGTTCGAAAACACCTATACATAAATTAGCGTAACGCACGTAAAGCCTGCCTTTTCTAACCAAGAATAAATTGACTATGGTTTGTGGGTCGTATATAATATATCTATATTATGGAAACGTATGCATAAATTTGTAATATTGTTTATATCTGCATGAAGCTGATATAATAGATAACACAAAAATAATAGAGGAGTTTATGAAAATGAGAAAATTATTGGCATTGTTTTTAGCATTGTTGATGGTTGCCCTTATTTTTACAGGCTGTACTCAGACAAGCCAACCTTCGGCGCCACAGGCTGATACGCAGTCACCGTCTGAAGAAGAGCAACAGGATGATGGAGCAAAGAGTGAACAAATATTAAGGTATGGTGCATCAGGGTTTAACGGAATATTTAATCCCATTATGTTTGAAAATGTTTATGATGGTTATATTTCAAACATTATATTTGAAAAGTTAATAACGCACACTCCTGAAGGTGAATATATTCCCGGAATTGCTGAATGGAAGTTATCGGAGGATAAATTAACCTACACATTCATATTAAAGGATGGAATCAAATTTTCTGATGGAACGGATTTAACTACGGAAGACGTGGCTTTTACATATATGACCATTGCCCACCCGGATTATAACGGGCCAATGGCACATGCAGTAAGCAACTTAAAAGGTTATGACGAATATCATGAGGGAGTGACAGATGAATTTGAAGGTATTAAAGTTATTGACGAAAAAACCATATCTTTTACCTTTAAAGATGGTATGGCTGCACCTGCAAATATTGAATGTTTCGACTACGGAATAATGTCTTCAGACTACTATACATTTGAAAATTGGGAAGACTTCTTAGCATTAATCGATAAACCAATGGGTTCAGGTATAATGACATTGGACAGCTGGGAACCCAAACAATTTATTTTATTAAAGAAAAACACGAAATATTGGGACCCTGCCAATGGGGCTAAAATTGACGGTCTATTGGTAAGCGAAGTTCCTGAGGAAAGTATATTATCGGCTTTACAAACAAATCAAATAGATTTTGCTCAAATTTCACCAAGTGCCGAGAACTTGGAAGCAGCTAAGGCTATGGATAATATCAACATTGTTAACTATATTGGAAACGGCTATACATTTATGTGCTTTAACACAACAAGGCCCGCTTTAGAGGATGTACGAGTAAGACAAGCTCTTATGTATGCGCTGGACAGAGAATCATTCATAAAGGTTCAATATGGTGAAGGCTTGGCGGCAGTCGGTATGGCTCCTATTTCTCCCGCATCATGGGCATTCCCTGATTTATCGGAATTAAATCCATATTCATTTGACATGGAGAAAGCTGCAGAGCTTATGGACGAAGCGGGATGGTTAATGGAATCAGACGGATACAGATATAAGGATGGTCAAAAACTTGCTGTTAATTGGCTTGTTTACACAGAAGCTGATTGGCCGAAAACATTATACGAAATGGCTGCCGATACATGGAAACAATTAGGTGTTGACCTTTCTATGGAATTAATGGACGGTAATAGTGTTATAGCTCGTACAATGGGGCCCGAGCCGGGTGAAAAGGATTTTGATATTTACACAATGGGTTTCACATTGACAATAGACCCGGACCCTACAGGATTCTTGTTTGATGATGATGCTTATGTGGCAGGCGGATTTAATGCATCAGGTTATAAGAATGCCGAAGCAATGGACCTTGTAAGAGCAGGAAAGAAAGAATTTAACATAGAAAAGCGTGCTGAAATTTATAAAGAATGGGCTAAAATAATGAATGAAGAAATTCCTCACGCAATCATAGCATACAGAAGTGAAATTTGGGGAATAAACAAAAGAGTAGACGGAATGTTTATTGATACCTATGCAACATGGGACTTATCTTTGAAGAACATTACTTTAAAATAACAAAGGGGCAGGCAGTCCTGCCCTAATTTATTGACATTAGGCAATATTCATTATAAGAGAGGCGGTAATATGAGGAATTATATTTTAAGGCGCATAATTCAAATAATTCCTGGACTCATAGGAATTATATTTATATTGTTTTTTATCCTTGAACTAGCACCGGGTACTCCGGTTTCATATATGATGCATCCGAAAATGACTCCTGAGCAGAAAGCAGAATTGGAGGAGAAATTAGGTTTGGACATTCCATGGTATAAAAGATTCATCAACTATATAAAGGAAGCGTCTAAAGGCAATTTAGGCTATTCAACCACCCACAAGAAGCCTGTAACCAAAGTTATCGGAAATTACGCTGGTCCCACACTGCTGCTTGCCTTAGTATCCTTAACCATTTCTATTTTTATCGGTATTCCCGCCGGTATAATAAGTGCTGTAAAGCATCACTCCATAATAGACAATATATTGACTGTGATGTCTTTTATCGGCATAAGCATACCGTCTTTTTTCTTTGGTCTCTTGCTGTTAAAAGCTTTTGCCGTAGACATACAGCTATTCCCGCTGTTTGGGCTGAAAGACCCCTTGTTAATGTCTGACAATATTTTTGATAAAATAAAAGATATTACCTGGCATTTAGTTTTGCCGAGTATTGTCTTAGGCTTAAACTCAACTGCAAGCTTTATGCGTTACACTCGTTCAAGCATGCTTGAAGTTATTAAGCAGGATTATATCAGGACAGCAAGAGCAAAGGGACTGAAAGATAAAACCATTATTTACAGACATGCATTTAGAAACGGAATGATCCCCCTTATTACATTGCTTGGTTATTGGATACCTTTGCTTCTATCGGGAGCGATTGTAACGGAAAGTATTTTTGCATTGCCCGGCCTTGGAAAAATATCTGTCGAAGCAGCAATGTCAAGAAACTATCCCTTAATTTTAGGTATCAATTCAATGCTTGCGATCCTTACACTGATAGGAGCTTTGGTTGCAGACATACTGTATGCTGTTGCAGACCCAAGAATTAGATACGATTAGGCAGGTACATATGGCTAAGGATAAAACAAATAATTATATCAGAAATCAATCTTATTGGGGACAAGTATTATACAGACTCAGAATAAACAAAATGGCAATGATAAGTCTTTACATTCTTATAGTAATAATTGCCCTATGCATTATCGTTCCAATAATTTCGCCCTATGAAATTCAAACAACAAATCTGTCAGGAAAAGATCAAAAACCTAATTCAAGACACCTTTTAGGCACGGATTTGATTGGAAGAGATATTTTTACCAGACTGTTTTATGCAGGAAGAATATCTCTTGGAATTGCACTTGCTACAGTTGCAATTGAATGTGTCATTGGTGTTGTTTTGGGCAGTTTATCAGGTTTTTACGGTGGAATAATTGATTCGATAATAATGCGTATTACTGAGATGTTTATGTCATTTCCTTTCATGATAATATGTATTACGGTTGTTGCAGTATTTGGGAACAGTATACCGAATTTAATTTTTGTATTGGCAATATTGGGTTGGACAAACATAGCACGTATCGTAAGAGGACAAATACTTATTCTTAGAGAAATGGAATATATGGAGGCTTGCGAAGCCCTTGGCATCAGTGACGTAAGAAGAATGTTTAAACATCTTTTGCCTAATGTATCAGCCTATGTAATTGTTTATGCAACACTTGGGATGGCAAGTGTGATATTAGTTGAGACTTCTCTGAGCTTCCTGGGTTTAGGTGTTTCTCCTCCAACTCCAACTTGGGGAAACATGATTCAAGAAGCAAGGAATATACTAATAATTCAGCAGAAGTGGTGGTACTGGATTCCTCCGGGAACAGCTATATTCATATCAGTTATGTGTTTTAACATATTGGGTGACGGCATACGTGATGCTTTAGACCCCAAGATGATGAGGTAATAGTATGGGCAAAAAATTACTGGAAGTCAAAAACCTGAAAACATATTTTTATTCAGACGGAGTTATTATAAAGTCAGTTGACGATGTAAGCTTTTACGTTAATGAAGGAGAAACTTTAGGTATAGTAGGCGAATCAGGATGCGGGAAAAGCGTAGCCTGTATGTCTTTGGTACGCTTGGTGGAAACACCGCCGGGAAAATATGAATGCGGAGAAATAATTTTTAAGGGTGAAGATCTGCTTAAGGTTTCAGATGCAAGAATTAGACAAATAAGAGGAAATGATATATCTTTTATTTTTCAGGAGCCCATGACTTCATTAAATCCTGTATTTAAAATAGGGAGACAAATAAGTGAGGTCTTGATTTTACACCGGGGAATGTCGAAAGAAGAAGCTAACAAAGAAAGTATTCGAATGTTGGAGCTTGTAAAAATTCCAAATCCCGAAAGAGTGGTTAATGACTATCCCTTTGCATTATCGGGAGGAATGAGGCAAAGAGTAATGATTGCAATGGCACTTGCTTGTAAGCCCAGCCTGTTGATAGCTGATGAGCCTACAACCAACCTTGATGTCACAATTCAGGCACAGGTTTTGGATTTAATGAATGAGCTTAAAGAAAAAATTAATACTTCAATTATTTTCATAACTCACGACCTTGATGTAATTGCAGAAATGAGCGACAGAGTAATGGTTATGTACGCAGGAAAGGTTGTAGAAGAAGCTTCAATAAATGAAATACTTAAAAACCCGAAACATCCGTACACAGTCGGACTTATAAACTCAAAACCGGATATGGCAACAGAAGGCACAAGACTTAATGCAATACCCGGTAATGTGCCTGATTTAAGCAATCTTCCGCCGGGATGCCCCTTTCATCCGAGATGTGATAAAGCAATGGATATATGTAAAAAAATTATTCCAGAAGAAAAATTATTATATGAAGGACGGCACAGAATTTCGTGCTGGCTTTATGCTGATGAGGAAGAAGTACATGAGTGAATATTTGATTACCGTAAATAATCTAAAAAAGTATTTCCCCATAAAAAAGGGACTTCTTAACCGCACAGCCGGACATGTAAAAGCTGTAGACGGAATATCCTTCAATATTAAAAGGGGACAGATCCTCGGGATAGTTGGAGAATCGGGCTGCGGAAAATCCACCTTGGGAAGAACCATCTTAAGATTGTTACCACCGACAGGAGGTGAAGTCTTTTATGAAGGCAAAAATGTTTTTAGCATGAATAAAAGAGAAATGAACAAAATGCGGACCAAAATGCAGATTATATTTCAAGACCCCTATTCTTCATTGAATCCAAGGCTTCCTGTTTATGAAATAGTAGGAGAAGCAATGCTTCAGCATGGTATTGTAAAGAATAAAAAAGAAATGAAAGAAAAAGCAATTGAAGTAATCATCAAATGCGGACTTTTACCGGAACAGGCAGATCGTTATCCTCATCAGTTTTCCGGAGGGCAACGTCAGCGTATTTGCATTGCAAGGGCAATAGCTGTTAATCCTGATTTTATAGTTTGCGATGAAGCAGTTTCTGCATTGGATGTTTCTATACAGTCACAAATAATAAATCTGTTAAAAGATGCACAAGAAGATTTCGGGCTTACCTATATGTTTATATCTCATGACCTATCGGTTGTTAGATTTATTAGTGACGAAGTAGCAGTTATGTATCTTGGTCAAATAATTGAAAAGGGTGGAAAAAAACAAATATTTTCAAACCCCCTCCACCCATATACGGAAGCATTGTTGTCAGCTGTCCCTTCAATTGATACGTCGCTTAAACAAAACAAAAAAAGAATAATATTGGATGGAGATATACCATCACTGGTAAATCCGCCCAAAGGTTGTCGTTTCTCTACACGATGTCCCTATGTAAAAGATATATGCAGGGAAGAAACACCTGAATACAGGGAAATAAATACAGGACATTTTACAATGTGTCATAAGGTAAATGGAGTATTTTAATGTTTTTAAGAAAGAACAGAGTAGAGGAAGATTTGGAAAGAATTCGGGAAGCTAACCTTCCCAACCAAGAATTAATAAAAATCAACGAGAAGCGCTCAGATGACCTTGGTCTGGAAAAAGGAGATCTTCTTGCAATGGTGTTGGCAGTAATGACTCTGATACTGCCGTATGTAATTGCTTTTTTGGGAACTATTGGAGCTGTGATATTATTGATGTACTTGTTTTTTAGTTGAAAAATATTCGGATTGAGCTTTAACAGAGGAATACGGGAGTATAAAAAAATCGGGATTTCTCCCGATTTTTTCTTTGCAGCTGCTTATATTATTACAACGTTAGCAGCCTGGTCCCCCCTGTTTCCTTGAGTAATGTCAAAACTTACTTTTTGACCTTCTTCAAGAGTTTTGAATCCTTCTCCCTTGATAGCCGTGAAATGTACGAAAACGTCATTCCCGTCTTCCTTCGTGATGAAGCCGAATCCTTTTTCTGAGTTGAACCATTTAACTGTACCCTTTGCCATGAGTACCTCCTAAAAAAATATTATATTCCATGAGTAAAAAAAATTTCACATATTTTTACATACTACATACGGCATACCCACATATAATATATAAAAACATGTGAAATCCATAAATAACTCTGTAATACATTAACAGACTAACACACGCAACTATAAATGTCAATCATTATTTTTTGGAAATTACTTATCAGCGGTACCAGGCACCATTTAATGGTGCCCGGCACCTCATAATGTTCTTATTTTTTGTTCAGGAAACTTGGAATTGTAAAATCGAAGGGGTTTTCCTCCTGTTTTTTCTCTTCTTTCTCAAAGAGGACTCCCTCCATTTTCTTGGCTACGGCTTCTCCGAAACCTGTTGCAATAACCGTAATTTTCACCGCATCTCCCATTGATTCGTCAATATTTGCTCCGTATATCAGGTTTGCTTCAGGGTCAGCTGCTTCTTCAATAAGTTTTGCTGCCTCATTGACTTCATGAATTCCCATGCTCATACCGCCGGTTATATTAACCAGGACACCTCTTGCCCCATTTATGGATGTTTCCAGAAGCGGGCTTTGAATTGCCTGTTTAACTGCGTTTAATGCCCTGTTTTCTCCGGAAGCCTGTCCTATACCCATATGAGCCAGACCCTGTCCGGACATGATTGTCTCTACGTCTGCAAAATCAAGGTTCATTATGGCAGGTATGGCTATTAAGTCGGATATGCCCTGGATTCCTTGTCTCAATACCTCATCAGCCAGGGCAAAGGCTTCAAGCATGGTGGTTTTTTTGTCTGTTATCTCCAAAAGTTTATCGTTGGGAATAACAACCAGGGTATCTATGTTTTCCTTTAGTTTTCTCAGCCCCATCTCGGCATTTCTCATCCTGCACCTTCCTTCGAAGGAAAAGGGTTTGGTTACCACGGCAACCGTTAGAATACCCATAGACTTGGCAATGTTTGCAATCAAAGGAGCTGCTCCGGTTCCAGTACCGCCTCCCATACCGGCGGTTATGAAAACCATGTCTGCCCCCTCAACCAATTCGGCTATGTCTTGTTTGCTTTCTTCGGCTGCCTTCTCGCCTATTTCGGGCTTGGAGCCTGCTCCTAACCCGTTTGTAAGCTTTTCGCCGATTTGAAATTTTATCTCTGCCTTTGACAATGACAGAGCCTGCTTGTCCGTATTTATACTGATGAAATTGACGCCTCTTACACCGGCATCAATCATTCTGTTTACCGCATTGTTGCCGCCGCCGCCTACGCCTATAACTTTGATATTTGCAAGTCTTTCTGTTGGTTCTTCAAACTGAAACATATATTGACCTCCTACAAGAGAGAAATTTTACATACTGTTTTACATGCTATTTTGACTATTATATCACATATTTAATAATATTCATACATTTTTTTTGCAGCTACTTCTTCCAATTTCGAGTTTACTTGTTTTTATCAAATTGTGCAAGATAAATATCGACCAGGTTCCTTAATTTTTTATAAATGTTGTTTCCAAAGGCGAAAACAGCTGCCAGGTATATGGGGAGGCCCAACTGTTCGCCGACGAATCCCAGCAGCAAGGCATATACCAGGTCCGTCAACAGATAAGCCACACTCTTTGGAACCGTAAGTTCCGATGTTTTGTTATCATGAAGCAAGTTAATAATAGTATTAAATATTGCTAAAATAGTCAGTGATATATACACTATATAATTGGGGTCATAAACAAAATTTAAGTTTAATCCTGCAAGGATTCCTAAAATTAAACCGGCTGCGACATATATCATTTAATTTACCTCTTCTTGTATTATTTGGGCGTATTTGTTCTTATATTTAATTCCTCTGAATCGTCTTACCGTCAGATTATAGCCTTTTACAGCGACTACTTCCATTCCGTAGGTATTTTTCAGTTCGTAAGCATAGGTGCCTTCCTCGGTAACAGCTTCATATAATTTATCCATGTCTCCTATTGCCACTATGACAAAGGGAGCAGGAATCACTTCATTGTTTACCCTGATTAAGGGCCCGGCACAGACCACTTCCGATAAATTGGTTATTCTTTTCCCGTTTATTTCTATGGCTTCCGCGCCTGCAGCCTTTAAATCGTTCAAGAGAACAACAATATCAACATCATGGACTATTCTTTCCATAATGCCCAAGTCCGTATCTTCACTGACATTATCTGAAACCCTGAGCATTATGCCCGGTCCCCTTACATCCGTAAAGCCGTTGTAAAACTTAATCTGCTCAATTTGAGAACTAATCTCCGCTATTTCGTCAATATATTTTTTTGATTCATACTCGGCAAGGGATTTTTTCTCCTTGTCCACGGCATTTTGCATGCTTTGGATCAGAAGCTTCATCTCTTCAATGCTTCGTGTATATTTACTTAAATTTTTAATCTCATATATGGTATTTTCATCGATTCCTGCATCCGCACCGTTCACTACAGATGCAGTTACCAAAAATACCAGCAGGAATGCTATCAGGTTAAATGATTTTTTGATAATACCCACTCCTTAAGATTCTTCATCCCGTTTTACGGGGACTGCATACTTGAATTGTTTTTCCCCGTCATAACGCTGGATGAAGATTTCATCCGAATCTTCCGTTTCAATGGTATATCCGATACTTTTAAGCTGGGACACAATACCGCCAACAAAATTAAGAGATGCCCTTATTGTGTCCGAGTTGCCTATTGCCTTAATTTCCAGAGGAAGAACCATGGCAACTCCGTTTACGTTTATATGGTCCAGAACAGGGACGATTTCCGTATAATTGGTGTATCTCTGGCCGTTAATTGAAATAGCTTCAACGCCTGCATTGTTCAGGTAGCTGATTAAGGCCAATATGTACTGATGACTCGAAGCAAGGCTCATATATGAGTTTGGATCAGCATCTATGGTTATTATTGTACCCGGACCCTTTACATCATAATAGCCGGATATAATCTTATGAACCTCAAGCTCCTCACTGAGCCTCATATATTCTTCCCGGGCACTCTTGTACAATTCCTCGTATTCTTTGTTCTTTTCCTTGAGTGTTTCCAGTTCTTCCCTAAGCCTGTTCTTTTCAGTGTTAAGCTTTGTCAGTTCCTCACTCATTTCGGCTGTTCTTTCTCCAATGCTTATATTGCCTAAGAGATTGGTTTTTGTCCTCACTTGTGTAATTAAGATAATGCCTAAAATCAGGCTTACAGCAAACATCATCACTTTTTGCCATATCTTGTTCATTGGTTTTTCCTCCGTTAGTCCTCTATATATACGGGACTATCACCCTTGGTAAAATCTATTAACCCTGTTACCGTTAAATTGTTATTCAATCTCTCGTTTATAATCTTCATGGCAAATACTATCTGATACCTTACATCCTCGCTCAAATCTATCCTTACTTGGGTTCCATATTGGGTTTCAAACAAGAAAGAGTTTTTCAAATCAACGGTATAACTTTTTATGGCGTCGCTTCCGTATTCATTGTTTAAATATTCGATTGTATCAAATATTTTTCCATTGTTTTCAATGCCTGCAAATTGTATTTCATCTCCTACATTGTATATTATATCGGTATAACTTTCAATAGTCAATAAAGCGGTTTTATCGGTGCTTGTTCTCAAGACTATGCCATTTTTGTCGATTATTATGTATTGGCCGCTTGCAAATACCTGATATTTTTCCTCCCTTTCGATAATATCAATAAATATCCTGTTTGGAAGGACATAGACAACCCTGACTCTTTCAACATACACTTCTTTTTCAAGGTTTTCCTTAACCCTCGCCCTGTCTATGTCAAATATTTTTTTTCCCGTCTCTATGCCTGATTTTTCTCTTATATATTCCTTACTATAGGTTGAATTGCCCTCTATGTCAACACCGGCAAGTTCAAAATACTGTGTTTCGTAGTATACATAATAAATGCAAAAAATAACAACTACAGCAGCCGTAATAAAAGCTGCTGCACTGACCATGAGCTTTTTATTTCGCCTTTTCCTTCTTTTCTTCTGTATTTTTTTATTGTCTTTTTCCGCCATTACCTGCTTCTCTCCGGATGTGCAGCATTCGTGTTACTGTTATCAATATGTGTAAGGTCATTGCTATGAATATCCCATAGTGTCATTGCTATGAATAATTAACAATCTGTCATTCTGAGAGCTTTAGCTCGAAGAATCCCATGAGATCCTTCGCTTCGCTCAGGATGACAAAGCTTCGCCCAGGATGACAAAAAGTGTTCGCTCAGGATGACAAAGCTTCGCTCAGGATGACAAAAAGTGTTCGTTCAGGATGACATACTGTGTCGTTCGCTCAGTTTGACAACTATTCGGTTTCTGTTATTATTACTCCCAAGTTTTGTAATTTATATATGAATTTCTCATATCCTCTTTTAATGTGATGGATGTTGTTTATCTTGGAAATGCCCTCTGCTCCCATGGCTGCTATCACAAGGGCGGCTCCTCCTCTTAAATCCCTGGCATCCACCTCTGCACTGTATAGTTTTTCAACCCCCTCCACCACTGCCACCCTTCCGATGGTCGTAATGTTGGCTCCCATTTTTTGCAGTTCCGGAACATGTTTCATCCTGCTGTCAAAAACAGTTTCCTCGATTATGGAAACCCCGTCAGCAACTGCCATGGATGCCATAAACTGTGCCTGCATATCGGTAGGGAAGCCCGGATAGGGCTGGGTTGTAATTTTTTCTATGGCCTTAATCCTCTTGTTGTTTGCAACGATTATAGTTCCGTTTCTTTCTCTTATTTCACATCCCGCATCCTCATATAAGGTTATTATGGACTGAAAATGAGATTTTTCTATGTTTCTTATGTAAATTTTGCTTTTCATGGTTGCTGCCGCACTCAAATAAGTTCCTGCCTCGATGCGGTCGGAAATAATCTTGTACTCTACAGTACCTGTACTGTCGGCTTTCTTACCTTCAATGGTAATAATACCCGTTCCTGCTCCATTTACACAAAAACCACAAGCATTCAAAAAATTCTGCAAATCAACAATTTCAGGCTCCCTTGCAGGATTATGAATATTTGTTTTCCCGGGGTTCCCCACTGCAAACAACATGATGTTTTCGGTTGCCCCCACGCTTGGATAGTCAAGATGAATATCACAAGCTGCCGGCTCCTTTACCTTGCCGACCAACAAACCGTTTTTTTCTGTTATTTCAACCCCTAATTTTCTTAAACCCTTCAAATGCAAATCAATGGGCCGATGACCTATTTCACAGCCTCCCGGATAGGCTACTTCCACTTGTCCGGTACGCTGGAGAACAGCCCCCATTAATATTATTGATGACCTTATTTTCCTTACTAATTTTTCAGGAACTATATGAGTATTTAAACCTCTTGTATCAATTAATGCAATACCGTTTTCGAACTGGACGCTGCACCCCATCATGCTTAATATTTCAAGCATGTCTTTAACGTCTTCGATATCAGGTATATTTTCAAGAATATATTCTCTTCCGGTGATTACAGTGCTCGCCAGAATAGGAAGGGCAGCATTTTTTGAACCGCCGATATCGACAATTCCTTCAAGACTGTTTCTTCCCTCAACAATAAAGCTTCCCATTTGTATCCCTCCGCAACAAGCTGATTCATAATATATGTTATGCACCGAATTTTAACTTGTTACTTTTGTGCATTGATGAGAGCTTTCATTGTTGCGTAAATTTTATTTTCAACGTCGGAAGACCCAAGCCTCTTTGAATTCAAGGCCATGGTTTTTAACCGGCCTTTATTGTCTATAATTTCTTCTATTGCTTTCAAAAGGGTCCTGCCCGTTAAATCTTTTTCCAGTATAACTAAGGCAGCTCCTTCCTTTTCCAAGGCGCGGGCATTGTACACCTGGTGATTTTCCGCTGTATAGGTTTTTGGAATCAAAATCGAAGGCACGCCGATTGCGGTGATTTCGGCAATTGTAATAGCCCCGGCGCTTCCGATTACTATGTCAGCCGCAGACAGGGCCAGGTGGGCTTCATACATGTAATCCTTGATTTCAATGTTTCCGTGCAATTTAATGCTTTTATTCAGCTCTTCCATGAAGGAGTCGTGAAGTTTCTTGCCTGTTACGTGGAGTATCTTTACATTTTTGTGACCGTTGTATTGTTTTATGACATCTATTATTGCTTCGTTTAAGCTTAGCTGGCCCCCGCTTCCTCCAAACGAGTAGATGAAAACATCCTCCGGCCTCAAGTTGTACCTGGCTCTTGATTTTATCCTGTCTGCCGCAAGTATGTCCTTTCTTACGGGGTTACCGGCCATAAAAAGCTTATGTCTGACTTTTTCGGGAAAATATTCCCTTGCTTCTTCAAAGCTTATTCCCACCTTGTCTGCAATTCTGCTCAACAACCTGTTGGTTATTCCCGGATAAACATTTTGTTCCAATATAAGGGTTGGGATTTTTTTAATACAGGCGGCCAAAACAACGGGACCGCTCACATACCCTCCCGTTCCCACAACTATATCAGGTTTAAATTCCTTTATTATTTTAATCGACTCCATTACTCCCTTTGCTGAAGCAAAGAGAGTTTTGATGTTGTCCAGGGTAATTTTTCTTCGTAAAAATTTAGCCGTTACAGCTTTAAATTCAAAGCCTTCCTTGGGGATAAGCTCGCTTTCAAGGGAGTTTTTGCCTCCCACAAACAAAACGGCTCCATCCGGTTCTTCCATCCTCACTTTTTGTCCTACAGCCAATGCCGGATTTATGTGGCCTCCGGTACCGCCTCCTGATATTAAAACTCTCATTATATTACCATTCCTTCATTATAATCACATAATAAGCATGGGATCCTTCGCTTCGCTCATTATGACAATCTTTGTCATTCTGAGGGCTTTGGTCCATGACAGTCTTTGTCATTCTGAGGGCTTTGCCCGAAGAATCTCATGGGATCCTTCGCTTCGCTCAGGATGACAGCCTAAACTATGATCTATATGTATTTGAATACTTTGATATATTAAGCAATATCCCCATAGAGCACAGCAAAAACATTATTGATGACCCTCCTGCGCTTATGAAGGGCAGGGCTCTTCCCGTTGGGGGCATTGAGGATGTTGCAACAGCCACGTGGATTAAAAACTGTACCAGGACTATCACCGTCAGGCCAAGGGCAGTCTGGCTGCCGAAAAAATCCGTGGTGTTCATGGAAATCCTTAAGCCTCTCCAGGCAAATATGACAAAGGCCAGCATCACTGCCACCCCTCCCATAAAACCCAGCTCTTCCCCGATTATTGAAAAGATAAAGTCATTATAAGCTTCCGGCAGATGGAAGAATTTTTGCCTGCTCTTACCAACCCCCATACCGAATAAGCCTCCGGTACCTAGGGCAAAAAGGGAATTTATTATCTGATAACCTTCATCCAAAGGATATTTGAAGGGATCAAAAAACACGATTATCCTTGATATTCGATAGGGCTGCATGGCTATCAGGCCGATGACTCCCCCCAGCATAAGGATAAATAGCAGTATTAGATGACTGATTCTTGCCCCTGCACAAAAGAACATGACCATGAGAGTTCCTCCCAATATGACCGCCGTGCTCAAATCATCCTGTACTGCTATCAAGCCGCAAAAAAGTATTATATATAATAAGGAAGGTATGAATCCTTTTGTAAAGGAAGGGAGGACATCCCTGTTTTTTGAAAAATAATCAGCCATATAAAGAACAGCGCCAATTTTTATTATTTCCGACGGCTGTAAGGATATGCCCCCGATTTCTATCCATCTCTGGGCTCCGTTTGATGCAATACCTATTGCAATGGTGAGGCCGGCTAAACCTATACATACCAAGAGTATAAGTTTGCTGAACTTTTTATATATTACATAGGGGAGATTGGTGAAAAAAATCATTCCAAGAAGACCTGCTCCCCCGGCAATGACCTGTTTCCTCAAAAAGTAAAAAGGGTCTCCTCCGTATTTATAGTATCCGTCGGGATAAGAGGCACTGTAAACCATCAAAAATCCAAACAACACCAATATGACTATCACAAAAACCAGGACCCAGTCAATCGACCTTGCTCTAGATTTTTTTGCCGTTTCTTCCATAATAATTTACCCTTTCCTTAAAATCTCTGCCTCTGACTTCATAATTAGGGTACATATCCCAGCTTGCACATGCCGGGGATAAGACAACATTGTCTCCTTCTTCTGCCAGTTCAAAGCTTTTTTTCACAGCCTCATCCATGGTTTTTACCATGTATATATTATTAAACCCGTATTTCAAGGCGCAATTCTTAATATCTTCCGCTGTCTTGCCAAGCAGGATCAAGGCCTTCACCTTATCATCGAAAGCTTTGATAAAATCGTCGTAGGATGACTTCTTGTCATAGCCTCCCGCAATCAGTATGATAGGTTTGTTGATTCCTTGTATGGCCTTTATGGAGGCATCAGGATTTGTTCCTTTAGAATCGTTGTAAAATTTAACCTTGTTATATTCACCGGCAAATTCAAGACGGTGCTCAACCCCTTTGAATTCCCTTAAAACCCCGGCAATTGTTTCAAGGTCTATTCCCAAAGCTAAAGCAGCCCCGGAGGCAGCCATGGCATTTTCTAAGTTGTGCTTTCCAGGAATGAATATTTCCTTAGTATTGATAATGAATTCTTTATTGCTGCCGTTTTTATAAAACATCCGGCCATTTTCCGCAAATATTCCGTCCTCCAATACTCTTTCGGAGCTGAAAAATATTTTTTTAGCCCTTATTTTATCGGAATAATTCCTGATTGCAGCATCTTCGTAGTTTAATACTGCATAATCATTTTCATCCTGGTTGATTACATTTTTAAACTTTGCTTCTATATAATTTTCCACCGTGTGATGGTAATCCAAATGGTCTGGGGTAATATTGGTTATGACGCTGATATGGGGTTTGTACTTTGATGTCCCCACCAGTTGAAAAGAGCTTACTTCAGCAATAAGAATGTCTTCTTCCTTTGCTTTCAAAGCGTCGTAATATATTCCAAAGCCTATGTTTCCCGTTACCTTGCAGGGCTTTTTACTTTCCTTCACTATTTGGCCAATGAGACTTGTAGTGGTGGTTTTGCCGTTAGTTCCCGTTACGGAAACGAATCTTGCCTCGGTAATCCTGTAGGCTGCCTCTAAATCGCTTATCACTTCTATATTATTTTCAAGAAGTTTTTCAATAATGGGAGCTTCGTATTTGATGCCGGGGCTTTTTATGGCATAATCCAAGTCTTCAATTTTAATATTATCGATTTCTTCGGCCCCAAAGAAGTATTCTGCTTCCAGGTCTTCCAATTTTTTTAACCTGTCCTTTAATTTTTCCCTGGGTGAATCATCGTAAGCATAAATTTTTGCCCCTGTTTCACTTAAACCTTTTATGCAGGCGATGCCCGAAACTCCTAATCCTACCACGAGTACATTCATTTTTTTCCTTCCTTAAAACGTCCATTATTATCTTATGTTCTTTATATTGAATAAATACCTACAAATGCCAATATCAAGGTAGCAATCCAAAAGACACCCACTACCTTGGTTTCCTTCCACCCGCACATTTCAAAATGGTGGTGCAGGGGTGCCATCTTGAAAACTCTCCTTCTTGTTCTCTTGTAATGGGAAACCTGGATGATGACCGAGAGGGCTTCAACAAAGTATATGCCTCCGATTATGGGTATGAATAAAACCGTGCCTGATAAGACGGCAACGGCTGAAACTATGCCCCCCAGGGCCAGGGACCCTATGTCTCCCATAAAGACTTTGGCAGGATTTGCGTTATGTTTTAAAAATCCCAGGCAGGTCCCGCTGGTTGCGGCGCTGATAAGGGCAATCCCTTCATACATTTGATTGGTATCCTTTAAGCTGTTAGCTATCAAGCTGAAAGCAGCCATGACTATCAGGGTTACCCCTGTGTTCAGGCCGTCCAGGCCGTCCGTCAAATTCACGGCATTTACCGTTCCTAAGGTGATAAATACAATGAAGGGTATGTATAAAACTCCCAAATCGATATGAATATTCACAAAGGGAATCATTAAGGTGGTTCCCATAGCGCTGTATCTTGACCCGTACCAGGCAAGCAATACCGAAAAAATCAGCTGGCCGATAATTTTTTGTGAGGGTTTCAAACCTTCATTCTGCCTCATTACAACCTTTAAGTAGTCATCTATGAAACCTACTGCTCCAAAACCCAGCATGAAGAATATTACAGCCATAATTTCTCTGGTAAAAAGTCTTCCGGTAACAATCGAAGTTATGATTGCCAGGATAATGATGATACCGCCCATGGTAGGGGTTCCCGCCTTGGATAAATGGGTTTGAGGTCCGTCCTCCCGGATACTTTGTCCTACTTTTAGGCGTTTTAATACCGGGATTACGACCGGTCCTAAGAATAGTGCAATTAAAAAGGATACTATTATTACTCTTATGATTTGTATGTTATCTTGCATAATAACTCCTGATTCATTTGTAATATCTGTTGTCATTCTGAGGGCTTTATACCTTAGTGTCATTCTGAACACAGTGAAGAATCTAAGATCCTTCGCTTCGCTCAGGATGACAATCAAGTGTCATTATTGTGAATACCCCGTGTCATTCTGAGGGCTTCAGCCCGAAGAATCTCATAAATCCTTCGCTTCGATGACAAAGCGGGCTCTCATGCCAATCCCCGCTTTTTCTCCACTTCTTTTATTGCCCTCTTGGCAAGCATGGTCTCATCGTAGGGAACCTTTTCGTATCCCAAATCCTGATAAGGCTCCGTGGATTTGCCGGCTAATAATATTACATCTTTTTCCCGGCTGTTGTCAATAGCATAATAAATGGCCTGGTCCCGCTCAACGATTATTTTATATTGGTCGCCGGATTTTTTAACGCCTTCGGCAATTTCCTCACATATTGCATAAGGGTCTTCAAATCTGGGGTTGTCGGAAGTCAGAATGGTTAAGTCGCAGTACCTGCCTGCAATTTCACCCATGGGAGCCCGTCTTGACAAGTCCCTTTCTCCACCGGCCCCAAACATGACAATTTTTCGCCCCTCAGCGAATTCATTTATGGTATCCATCACCTTCTGGAGGCCATCCGGTGTATGGGCAAAGTCCAGGATTATGGTGCAGTTTAATTTATTGGGCAGGATTTCAAATCTGCCGGTAACTCCCTTTATTGTTTTCAGGGCTTCGATTATTCCATCCAGATCTGCGCCCAAGGCATAGGCAGCCCCAAGAGCTCCGAGAGAATTTAGGACGCTGAATCTCCCAGGAGTATTTACATGGGCTTTTTTTATCTTACCGAATACATTAAGGTCAAAGGAGGTTCCCTCCATGGTGGTCTTTAAATTTGAAGCCCTTATGTCTGCTTCATTTTCGATGCCTATAGAGATAGCCCTGATTCCATCATCGGTTAGTTCCTTATAAAGTCTTTTACCGTAGGGATCATCCACATTGACAATATTGTTAACCTTGGTGAGATAAAACAATTTTTTTTTGGCCTGGTAGTAGTTCTCCATTGTATTGTGGAAATCAAGATGGTCCCTGGTAACATTGGTGAAGATTCCCACATCTATTTTCACTTCATCGACCCTGTTCAGTTCCAGGGCATGTGAAGAAACTTCCATGCTGCAATGGCTGATCCCCTTTTCTATCATCATGGCCAAATAATGCTGTATGTCAAAGGACTCGGGTGTTGTATTGTCTACCTTGATTTTTTTGCCGTCTATAAGGACACCCATCGTTCCTATTATTCCTGATTTTACTCCTAAATAATCATATATTCCGCTCAATAAATATGTAGTGCTGGTTTTGCCGTTAGTTCCCGTAACTCCGGCAATACTCATCTTTTCGGATGGTCGTCCGTAAACTAAGTTGGCTGCTTTAGCCATTGTTTTTCTGGCTGATTCAACAAGGATAAAATTGCCCCTAGCTCTTACATTTTCAGGAATATTTTCGCAAACAACGGCAGAAGCTCCATTTTCCAAAGCTTTTTCTATATATTTATGGCCGTCGTCCGTGAAGCCCTTGATTGCCACGAACAGGTCATTTTTGCCTACTTTTCTTGAATCGTTTGTGATGTCTTGTATTTCAACATCATCTTGGCCCGTGTAGCTTAAATAGTCCATCTCTTTAAGCAATTCTTTAATATTCATAAATATACTCCTAATTAAATGTATGATAGTATGTGCAATTTTATCATAATTAAATATACTGTGCAAATAATTCTTTGTCATCCTGAGCGAAGCGAAGGATCTCATGGGATTCTTCGGGCTAAAGCTCTCCGGCGGAAAGTAAGAAAAATATCCGCTCACGGTTTCGGCCACGAATAATTCTAAAGCTCATTCCGGCTAAAAATCCTACAGCTTGCGAACTCGCTCCGCTCAAACAACGCAAGCTGTTTAACGGATTTTTAACCTGCATTCGCTAAGAATTAATATCGTGTCCTGCAAATGTTCGCTTAATATTTTTCTTACTTTCCTCTGTTTTTCGAATAATCTGATTTATTTTTTTATGCTATTTTTTCAATTTAATATTAAAGTTACCATGGAGTTTTTGACAACTTGCTCTCCTGCCTTGGGGAACTGGGATTTTACCGTTCTTTCGGCATCAACTTCAATTGTTATGTTGCTTTCCAGACCGGCATCGATCAAGAGATCTGTTGCTTCGGCAACTGTCAGACCCAAAAGGTTGGGAACAGTCACCATTTGTTTTTCCACGTGGCCTAATTCTTCTTCAGTGTAAACCGGTTCCACATCGTAATACTTAAGCGTATTTTCCAGCAAATCCGCAGCTACGGGTCCCGCAACAATACTTCCGTAGTAGCCAATGCTGCTGTCGGGTTCATCAACCATCACCAGGGCTACTGCCCTTGGATTATCAACCGGAGCTACTCCTATGAAAGAAGATATGAACTTGCCTTCAACATATTTTCCGTCAATTACCTTTTGTGCAGTTCCCGACTTTCCGCCTATCCTGTATCCCGGCCTGTAAGCCTGCTTGGTTCCTGATTCAGCCGAGTCTTTCATTATCTGGAGCATGATTTTTGAAGTTTCTTCGGATATTACCCTTCTCCTAACTTCTGTATCAAAATTTTTAATTATGTTTCCATCTTCATCAATGAGCTGCTTCACTATTCTCGGTACCATTAAATTGCCGCCGTTGGCGATTGCACAAACCGCATTTGCTAATTGTATCGGCGTTATTGCAACTCCCTGACCGAAAGCCTGGGTTACTACATCCACATCCTTCATGTTTACCGGCTTCTTTACTATACCCGTAGCCTCTCCGTTGAGCATAATGCCTGTGCGCTCTTCAAAGCCGAAAGACCTTAAGTATTTGTAAAATGTTTCTTTCCCAATATCAAGCCCTATTTGAGCCAAGGCATCGTTGCATGAATTTTGTATTGCTTCGGATAAGGTCTGCTGGCCGTGGGGCCTGTAATATCTCCAGCACTTTATGTTGTGGCTTGTAATTTGTCTTACGTAACCGTCGCAAAAATATGTGGAGTTCAGGTTGGCGATATTTTCTTCCAGGGCTGTGGTCGTGGTTATAAGCTTAAAGGTGGACCCCGGTTCGTATACATCGTTGACAGCCGGGTTCCTCCACATGTCAAACCAGGCCTTTTGAAGCTCTTCATTGGATAAGGAAGCCCATTCGGCCTTAGTTTTTTCGTCTATGGGGGTTTTGGGGTCATTGGGGTCATAATCAGGCTTTGAGGCCATTGCCAAAACATCCCCTGTATTTGGGTCCATGACGATAATTGTCGCCCGTTTCGCGTTATAATCCGCCATAACCTTCTCTGCAGCCGATTCAGCATAATGCTGTATCACTTCATCTATGGTAAGGACAACTCCCGAGCCGTCCTTAGACTCATAGTATTCATGGTATCCGAAGGGGAGCTCCCTTCCGTAAGCATCAGTATTTACAACGGTTCTTCCCGGAATCCCCGTCAGGTAATCATTGTAGGTAGCCTCAACCCCATACAAACCGTCCTGGTCTATGTTTGTGAAGCCCAATACATAGGGGGCGAAGTTCCCGTATGGATAAACCCTCTTATTGTCTTCGATGATGCTGATGCCGCTTAATTCCTGTTCTCTGATTTTTTGTGCCTGCTCATCTGTTATCCATTTCTTGACAATCACATAGTTATAATTGGAGGTTATTTTTTCGAGAACCTCATTGTAATCCATCTCCAAAATATCAGCTAAAATCTGGGCAATCTCTTCCGGGGTCTTGGTATTTACGGGTATTTTCTCTGCCTGGGTTTCTTCCGTAAACATAGCCCGGTTAAGCTTTTTCAGTATAGCGGTTAAAATCCTGTCATCTTCTTCCTCAGTATTGTCAGCGACAGGATTTACACTTTTTTTCACATCCGCGGGAAAACATGTCACGGTGTGGGAATTTACGCTTACTGCCAGTTTTTTGCCCTTGGCATCATATATTGTACCCCTTTTTGCGCTTATGGTTATATCCCTGGACCAGTTTTCCATCGCCTGCTTCCTGTATTCCTCGCCTTTAATCAGTTGAATGTAACCCAGTCTTACAACCAAAGCTAAGGTAACTAAAAAAAAGCACACTAAGAAAACCAACATCCTTTTTTTATTTTGAAGGTTAGTGATGCTTTTTGAACGCTTATTCATATGGCTTCCCCCTTATCGAATGAAACTTCTCACCTTGTCAATCAATCCTACTAACAGATTTTCATCCTTTGCCACTGCATTGTTTTCTTCGGTCGTATCCGAGCCATATGTAAAATCTATAAATACTGTTTGCTTTCTAGTGGGGTAGTTCATGCCTAAGTAAACTTTAGCCATTTCCTCGATGCTGTTAGTGTTTTTTATGCTCTCCAAAGCTATGTTGTATTTGTCGATTTCATTGTTGAGATTTTCTATTTCAAGCTCTAAATTATTCAGCTCCATTTGCTTGTCTGTTATTACGGCATAATTATATACTATTAAGATTCCCAGCAAAAAAGTAATGGCAATCATGGCTGAATTCTTTATGCTTTCTTTAAAAGTATTATTTTTCTTTTTATTTTTTATTCTGGTTTTTGGAGAATATTCCTTTTCTCTTTCGTTCCCTTGCCCGTACTCTTGGATGTCTATGGCTTCTTTTCTCAGTGCAGACATTTTTCACACCCTCTCACCTATTCTTAATTTAGCGCTGTGTGCCCTTCTGTTTTCCTTTATTTCTTCTTCCGACGGAGTAATTGGTTTTTTGGTAATTAATTTTAGTTTTCTCTTGTGGTCGCACATGCATTTAGGAAATTCGGGAGGACAAATGCAGTCCTTATTTAATTCCGCAAATGTATTTTTAATTATCCTGTCCTCCAATGAATGAAAAGTTATTACACAGATTCTTCCTTTATTCTCAAGTCTTTCGACCGCTGACCTCACTGCCTTTTCAAGGATTTCCAATTCCCTGTTTACTTCGATCCTTATTGCCTGAAATGTTTTCTTTGCGGGATGGGACCCGTCTTGCCTGGCTTGCTTGGGTATCGCCTTCTTAATGATGGATACAAGCTGGCCCGTTGTTTCTATGAATTCCCGCTCTCTTTCCTCAACAATAAACTTTGCGATTCTTGCTGCCCACTTTTCTTCGCCGTATTCCCAAAGAATCCTTGTTAATTCATTTTCTTCATATCCGTTGACAATGTGCCTTGCCGTGATGGTCTGGCTCTTATCCATTCTCATATCAAGGGGCATGTCGTAATTGTAGGAAAATCCCCTTTCCGGTATATCAAGCTGAAACGATGATACCCCCAAATCGAATATGATTCCGTTAATCTTTTCAATGTTCAGTTCATCCAAAATTTGATCCAACTCACTGAAATTATTCCTCACAGGTATAAAATTATCGTATGTGCCTAATTTTTCAATAGCTCTTTCAATAGCATAATCATCCTGATCAATTCCTATTACCTTGCCTTTTACGGCTCTTTTCAATATTTCTTCCGTGTGGCCTCCCCCGCCAAGAGTACAATCGACATAAATACCGTCTTCTTTGATATTCAGTCCCTCAATGGATTCCTTAAGCAAAACCGGTTTATGCTCGTAGCCCATGATTTCCTCCTTATAAGCCTATCCCCAATTCCGACATCTTTTCTGCTATGCTGTCAAAATCAAACTGGTCACTATTGGAGTACTCATCCCAACTTTCTTTGTTCCAAATTTCGATTCTGTCAATAACCCCTATGATTACAGCATCCGTATTTAATTCGCTGAAACTTCTAAGTTGAGGTGGTATCAGTATTCTTCCCTGCTTATCAAAAGAACATTCAGAAAATCCCGAAACAAAACGTCTTAAGAAGAATCTTTCTTCCTTGTTAAAGGTAGATAGGTTCTTAAGTTTTCCGACAAATTCTGTCCATGTTTCAATGGGATAAACGAACAAGCATTTATCCAGGCCCTTTCCTATATAAAAGGTCTCTCCTAATTCACTTCTGAATTTTGCAGGGATTATAACCCTTCCTTTTTCATCGAATGAATGTATGTACTCACCGGTAAACATTTTCTACCACCTTCTGGGCATATTATACCACATAGTGGGTATAAAACGCCACAATTATTTTAAAAAAATTCAAAAAATCTTTTTTGGTGGTATATTTTTGCACTTAAATAGATCCCTCGAGATTTTCATCATCTAAAACTACAAAAAATAATGAAAATATCCGCTCACGGTTTCGGCCACGAATCCATGTGCAGTTCTTTTTGGCACAAAAAAACCCTTCGTTTTCACGAAGGGTCAGACTGTTGACAAAGCATAAAATACATTGTCATTGTTATGAATACTACCCTAACGAAGGGTACATTAAACTAAGGGTTGTTTTAAACACCCTGACAATGTTGTAAATTATCTGTATAACTTAGGCAGTAGCCAATGAAACGGGAACTGACACTCCTAATTCTTGTAGCTTTTTAAGGTAGTAATTAGCTTTCTTATCAGTATTAAATTTAGTATAGTAATTACTGCCTAAATCTTTAAA
>Ga0208695_1000693_pt1 | contig 34129 bp, 20 predicted proteins | sample AD_UKC111_MetaG_FD_184449 | JGI IMG/M metagenome (GOLD analysis project Ga0208695, IMG submission 184449) | Active sludge microbial communities of municipal wastewater-treating anaerobic digesters from Hong Kong - AD_UKC111_MetaG (SPAdes)... | ecosystem: Engineered > Bioreactor > Anaerobic >...
AGTCTTTCTCCAATTGGTCAAGTTGGACAGATTGAGTTACAGAACGATTTAAAAATTCTTTCCCTAATTCAATTCGCTCTTCAAGTTTTGTTTTAAAAGATGTTCTTTCAACAATCAAAGCATCAGGTATACTTTGGGGTTCAATTGTCGGATTTCTTTTCGAGGACATAGTTTATGGTTTTTTACAATTGCACACAACTCTTTTTATACCCCCCACCCCATAGCGCCTTATTTCCACATTTGGATGGATAAACGCTATAATGTGGTGTCTTACCTTTAAACTCAAAAGTAATATAAAATCTCATTTAATAATAAACCAAACACATTTACTTATTAACAACTCTCCAGATGTGCCGCTGGCTTTAGTTAAACTTTTGCTTACGTGGGTTTCAACTTTTTGTGGTCTTTTAAATCATTGGCAATGAATGATTTTTGAATGCACCGCAAATCGGCTACCGCTTAAACCATCCTGGTGGCGCAGCTGCTACCTAGACAGGGCAGGATGGCCGATAATGAAATGCTAAGATCCGCCTAAAAGTGAGCGGTTTTTCCAGCAGTCAACAGGATTGCCACATGGAAAGGAGTGTCCATGCTACTTAACTTTCCAAATAGCTGCATGGGTCGTTACTATTACACGGCAGGTCTATTCATTATTGTTTCTATCGTCTGATTCAACCTGTTAGCAGGCTGAAGCTTGTTTGTTAATTTTCGGCTTAAGTTAAAACCTAAGCCTAGCAAGGGCATAAGCCGAACGATGGGCACCCACCTCTTTCACATGCCCGGCTGCAAAATTAGCTGCCACCTAAAAAGTAATTCGATATTTAGAATACGCCCAAGGGCTTATTTTTATACCTTTAAGCCGGCGATAATTGTGGAGGTTACCTTAACAACCTGCTACGGGTATTCAGGCATACATGTTGACTTTAAAAAATTAAGCTATGACAGGAATTGTTCTGGTTGGAATTCTGGTGGTGTTGGCTGTGGTGGGCATATCCATTCTGCTGATTAGGAAGCCCACAGTGGATATTAAGCCCCAGCTGCGTGAGGTTGAAAATTTGATGGTGGGTTTTGGCGCCACCCTCGACCGAGTAGAGAAATCCATAAAGGACGAATTTCAGCGGAACCGCGCGGAAACCAACGAAATTTCAAAAACCAACCGGGAGGAGCTTACCAAATCGCTCGATACCTTCAGCAGCACTTTTGAAAAAAGCGTTAAGGAGCTTAACGACGTGCTTAAAGCCAAGTATGACGAGCTACGGAACCAGCAGGCCGATTTCAACAGGCAGATTTCCGATGCCAACAAGGCCAACCGCGAGGAGCTGGCAAACAGCCTTAAATCGTTCGAGACAAAATTTACCGAGAACATCCGGGAGCTGAACGAGCTGCTTCGTCAGAAATTCAGCGACTTTTCGCAGCAGCAGACCGAGGTGAACCGCCAGCTGACGGAAAACATAAAGGACGTGAAGCAATCGGTTGATAACCAGCTGAAATCCATTCGTGAGGACAACACCCACCAGCTCGACGAGATGCGGAAAACAGTTGATGAGAAGCTGCAGAAAACACTTAACGACAGGCTTAGCCAGTCATTCGAAACGGTTGGCAAGCAGCTTCAAGCCGTACAGGTGGGGCTGGGCGAAATGAAAAACCTTGCTGCCGATGTAGGTGGACTAAAACGGGTGCTAAGCAACGTGAAAATGCGTGGGGGAATAGGTGAAATCCAGCTCTCCATGCTGCTGGAGCAGATTCTTGCACCCGACCAGTACGAAGCCAACGTTAGAACCAAGCAGAACAGCGCAGACCTGGTGGAATTTGCCATTAAGCTGCCCGGAAAAGACGACTCCGGGAAAAACGTATGGCTACCTATTGATGCCAAGTTCCCTAAGGACATCTACGAGCAGCTTCAGGATGCCTACGATGCCGGCGACCAGAACCTCATTCTGAACGCCCAGAAAAATCTGGACAGCACCATTAAAAAGATGGCAAAGGATATCAGCGACAAGTACCTCGACCCACCCGATACAACCGATTTTGGCATCATGTTCCTGCCATTTGAAGGAATCTACGCCGAGGTTGTTCGCAAGGCCGCCCTGCTCGAAGACCTTCAAAGAAACTACAAGGTGATTGTAACCGGACCCACCACCCTGGCTGCCATTCTCAACAGCCTGCAGATTGGCTTCAAAACTCTGGCCATTCAAAAGCGTAGCAGCGAGGTTTGGCAGGTGCTGGGCGCTGTTAAGAGGGAATTTGAGAATTTCGGCGGGCTGATGGAGAAAGCCCAAAAGAACATCCAAACCGGTCTGAACCAGCTGGACGACGTGATGGGCAAGCGCACCCGCGCCATCCAGAAAAAACTGAAAAGTGTGGAGGCGCTAAGCGAGGCCGAAGCCAAAAGCATACTTCCCGAAATATCCGAATCGGCTATTGTTGATGATGAGGATGACGATTTGGGTGAGGTATAGCTTTAACTCTTATTTAACCTTAATTCGAAAAAACCAAATAATCCAGGGTGCAACATTGAACAACAACAATGCAACAACCTAAAATAACAAGCCATGCTAAAAGCAAAAATTTTGATGGGAAGCCTGCTGATTGCAGCTTCTCTGGCTGGAATTTCACAGGAGGTTCAAATGGACAATAGCAGAGTAAAGCAGCTCACGCTGAACAACGGTTTAACCGTAATACTTGACGAGAATCACGCTCAACCCAAGGTTTTTGGATTGGTTATGGTAAAGGCGGGCGGTAAGAATGACCCTGCCGATGCCACCGGAATGGCACACTACCAGGAGCATATGCTCTTTAAGGGCACCCAAACCCTTGGCACCATCAGCTGGAAAGAGGAAAAACCTTACATTGATAAAATTTTTCAACTCTACGACTCCCTGGGTAAAACTTCCGATGAAGCTAAGCGCAAACAAATTCAGCAGGAAATAAACGAGGCATCGCTCAAGGCAAACAGCTTCGCAATTCCCAACGAGTTTAGCAACCTGGTGAACGAAATAGGCGGTTCGATGCTCAATGCCGGCACCGGCCCCGACTACACCGTTTTCTACAACATGTTCCCTTCAAGCCAGATTGAACGCTGGCTCGACCTTTACGCCCATCGTTTTGTTGAACCTGTTTTCAGGGGTTTTCAGGCAGAGCTGGAGGTGGTTTACGAGGAAAAGAATCTATACAACGACCAGTTTTTCACCAAGCTGCTGGAGGAGTTCCAAAAGCAGTTCTTTAAGAATCACCCCTACGGACAGCAAACGCTCATTGGCTCCATTGAGGATTTGAAGAACCCCTCGCTCACCAAGATGTACGATTTTTTTAAAACCTACTATGTCCCCAACAACATGGCACTTGTTCTCTCCGGCGATTTCAACTCCGACGAGATTATTCCCGTTATCGAAGAAAAATTTGGCAAATGGAAGGAGCATGAGCTACCAGAAAGTAAGATTTGGACAGAAAAACCATTTAACGGAAGGGAGTTCTACCAGGCCAAGCTTTCCCCGGTGAAAATGGGGCTTCTGGGATTCAGAGCTCCGTCGGCTAAAGACGATGGTTTCCTGGCAGCAGAGGTGGCTACCCGCATTCTCAACAACAGCTACTCCACCGGATTGCTCGACAAGCTAACGCTCGATGGAAAGCTGCTGGCCGCTCAAGCTTTGCAAATGCCCTACCTCGACCATGGCGCCGTTATTGTGGTTATGCTTCCAAAGATACTTGGCCAAAGCCTTGAGGATGCTGAATCACTGGTTAATAATGAACTTGGTAAACTTAAACGAGGCGAATTTGACGACTGGATGCTGGAGGCTGTTAAGCTCGACCTCTACCGCAACCACGTTACCACCATGGAGAAAATTGATGGGCGTGCGCTCTACCTGGGAGAAGCTTTTGCCAAAGGGCAATCCGCTCAGGAAGCGCTCGACTACCCTAATAAAATAATGAGGCTTACCAAGGATGATGTGGTTGCTGCAGCTAACCAAATCTTCGGAGATAGCTATCTGGCCTTCTACTCTAAAATGGGCTTCCCCAAAAAGGAAAAAATAGAAAAACCAGACTTTAAACCCCTGTTGGCTAACACCGAAGCTAAAAGCGAGTACGCTAAGCATTTCTTCAACCTACCATCCAAAAAGCCTGATTTCAACCCCATTGTATTTGATAGGGATGTTGAAACAGTTGAAATAGGCAATGGGCATAAGCTGATGTGCGTTCAGAATCCCGCCAACGATATTTTTTCCCTAACAATAAACTTCATGATAGGTGAAAACACCATGCCCCTGCTTCGCCTGGCCTCACAGGGAATGGGCCTTAGCGGCGCCGGCAGCTATAACGTAACCGAGTTGAAATCGGAGTTTGCCCGAATTGGCGCATCGTACAACATCACCTCTAATGATTACAGCGTGTCTATTGAACTACAGGGAGTGGAAAGTGAACTTGACCGAGCGCTCGAGCTTGTAGGAATGCTGGTAGGCGACCCCCGCCTTGAGCAGTCGAAAATTAAAACAATAGTTGACGGGGAGACTACCGCTCGAAAAGTTGAACGTTCACAGCCCGACAATGTAGCTCAGGCGCTACTGGAGTACACCCTTTATGGCGATAGTTCAAACTACCTAAACCGCCTATCGTCGAAGCAGCTTAAGAACTTGAAGGCCGAAGAACTGGTATCAACCTTTAAAAAAGCAACGGAGTACAACACTCAAATTTACTACTGCGGAAAGACAGGCGCATCAAATGTAGCCGCAGAGGTGAGCAAGCATGTCCCATTGGCTGCCAACCCAAAACACGATACCAGCTCAAAGGACAGGCTGGCCAAGCATTACAATGAAAACACCATCTACCTGGTTGATAAGCCAAAGGCCAGACAAAGCAAGGTGTTTGTATTTATCAACGGCCAAAGCTTTACACCTGCAGATGCAGCTGTAATAGATGCTTTTAACGACTACTTCGGAGGAGGGTTCTCTGGACTTATTCTTCAGGAAATAAGGGAATACCGCTCGTTGGCCTACTCTGCCGGAGGAAAATTTAAGTTGCCCCGCCAAAAAGGAAATCCAGCTGATTTTATAGGCTACGTTGGAACACAATCCGATAAAACCCTGACGGCCATGGAAACATTCAACGGGCTGATGCGCCAGATGCCCGAAAAGCCCGAACGTATGGGCCTTATAAGAAGCCACCTCGAACTTTTGGCGCAAACCGACCGACCAAACTTCAGGGAGCTGGCCTCAAGGGTTGACGAGTGGCGTGACCAGGGTTTCGAGGCCGACCCTGCCTTTGTTAAGCTACCTGCCTACCAGCTGCTTAAATGGCAGGCTATAGAGCAATTCTATGCCGACAGGATGAAGGGTAAGCCGGCTGTTTACATGATTGTTGGCGACAAAAAGCAAATCAACCTTAAGGAGCTGTCATCGTTTGGAAAAGTGATTGAACTCAAGGAGGATAAGCTGTTCAACAAATAACTTTGGGAGAGATTACTGAAAAGTAAAAAAAGACCAATACGCGTATTGGTCTTTTTTTGTTGTGACCCCGAAGGGATTCAAACCCCCAACCTTCTGATCCGTAGTCAGATGCTCTATTCAGTTAAGCTACGGGGCCTTGTGTTTCAAGTGCAAAATTATTCAATATTTCCATACCATGCAACCATTTCCTGCTGAAAAAAAATAAAAAAACCTCATTTCAACCAGTAAAATTTACTCCTTACCAAAGCGTTAACCGGCTGATTTAACTACAAATCAGGCAATTATCAAAACAATAAAGGCAACCACTTGCAAACGCCTGCCTACAACAAATTGCGCATTAAACCCAAACTGATATTCAGAAGGGATATGGGAGCTATTAAATTGGTTTAAGCATGGGTGGTTAATAAAAAATCCCCAACTTAAAGGGGATTTTATCAGCTTACTCTCCAATATCGAGCTTGCGTTTTTTCTCCTTAATGCGTGCCTTTTTACCCGTGAGGTTGCGCAGGTAGTATATTCGGGCTCTGCGAACTTTTCCCTCCTTAGCCACTTCAATTTTTTCGATAAATGGGGAGTTAAGCGGAAAAATCCTTTCAACACCTACACCACCTGAAATCTTTCTTACGGTAAAGGTTTCGGTTGCCCCCACGCCTCTTCTCTGAATTACGACGCCCCTGTAATTCTGAATTCGCTCCTTGCTACCCTCAACAATTTTGTAGTGAACTACAACGGTATCACCACTCTTAAAGGAAGGATGCTCCTTTTTAGAGGCAAATGACTCTTCTGCAACTTTAATGAGGTCCATTTTAGTTTGATTTTTAAGTATAACTGGGAAATGCAATATTACCGGCACCCATGTCCTGGTAAGAGATTACACTTCAAATTGGGCGCAAATTTAGAAAATTAATATTAATAAACAGGTAAATTAAAGCCAATAATTTGATTTTTTTCATGAACCATATGTTGAAACACCCCTGAGTAGGCAAACCGCTAGCGGGGATGATAAGGGGAGTAAACGCTTGCCCTCAACGATTTCAACCAGGCTCATCCGAAAGATAGTCAACATCAAAAACATCTAACGCGACCTTTTTGTCAACCGGTAAAAATGTGCATTTGAGGGGAAAGAAAATGCGGAGGAAAAATTTTCCTCCGCATAGCTAGGTGGCTCAATAATACTAGTGCCCCCCTTTGTTTTCAGGTACAAGAAGTTTATCGCCGGTAGCATCAATTACTGCTTTCTTCCACCAGTCGGGGTATTCAGGATTGCTTACCCGTGCTGGACACTGGTGGTACTCGTTGTAAATAAACTGACCATTCTCGTCAACCTGCTTCACATTCCCATCCATGAACTTCAGCAGCAGGAACTGGAAAAGCTTTTCCCAACGCGTAACAACGTAGTCGCCAGTATTAACGGAGTAGTCGGTAAGGAACCTGATTGCCTCGGGTTGGTTTTGCTCGTAGAGCTTAAGAGCGGTAGCATCTACAACCTGGGTGTTGCTAATAAACCTGCCCTCCAGCTCGTCCTGCACCTTTTTAATATCCTGGCTCATCAGGTCGTACCTAAGGTAGGCGAAGTTGGAAACCTTATTAAAAGTCCAGAAAGCACAATGGTCGCAGTAGGTGAGCATGTCGCCCTTACCCTCGGCGTACGATTCGGGAACAGCTGTTATACCGCAGTATGCCGGGAAATAAACGGTTGAGGCCACATCGTCAACACTGAACCAGAAAATACCGCCAATTGGGTCGGGCAGCCAGTTCCGAGCCTGTGCAACAAACGAGAAGCCAGTTTGCTGGGTGGCGGTTGCGCGTTCGTTAACGTACTCCTTACCCTCGTATTTCCACTCCATAGGACGCCAGCGATATGGCATGGCATGAGGGCCAGCTCCAGGATCCTTCCGCATGTCGAGCTCCGTTCCTTCCAGGTGGTCGCGCATGAAGTTCATCATGTCCTTAACGGAAATCTTCCTTTCGGGCTTGATGTAGAGCGGCATACGATGTTTTAGGTTATGCCCTTTGGCATAGTCGAAGTAATCCCACATGGACTGGTTTACCTCCTTAAAAAACGACCATACCCGAATCTCGCAAGCACGGGCAGCACCAAAATCGAGCGGAGCATAGGTATCGGAAAAGCTAAAATCCTCATTTGTGCCGGTATAGTATCCCTTGGTACGGGCGAAGTCAATGACATCAGAAGAGTAAACCACCTCAACACCCGGATCGAAAATCTTGTCAAGGTTCCTGGAGCTTATAGAATTTTTCAGATTTTCTTGAGGGAAGGTGGTGATGCGGGCCTGGTTGGCATGTCCCGAGATGTAGCCGTCGGGAATACGAATGGCTACCCAAACAGCTCCCTTATCGGCATTGTAGGATTTCTTTGTTTTCTTGTCAACCTTCAGGTTAGTCCCCTTTCCAATCATTTCAAAAATCCATACCTCATTTTTATCAGCCACAGAGAACGATTCCCCCTCGCTGTAGTACCCGTACTGCTCCACCAGCTCTGCCATAACCTTGATGGCCTCACGAGCGCTCTTGGAACGTTGCAGGGCAATGTACATCAGCGATCCATAGTCGATTAATGCTGTGCTGTCCTGAAGCTCCAGGCGCCCCCCGTAGGTGGTTTCACCAATGGATACCTGATACTCGTTCATGTTTCCTACCACCGAGTAGGTGTGGCCAACCTGGGGAATTTCACCCAAATACTTACCGGTGTCCCACTCGTATATTTTCATCATTGTGCCTGCAGGGTAATCGGCCGCAGGACGGAAGTAAAGCTCGCCAAACAGGTAGTGGGAATCGGCAGAGTAGGTAATAAAGGTTGACCCGTCGGTTGAGGCACCCCTGGTTACCAAAAAGTTAGTGCACGCCCACCCCGTATCAGCAAGAAAAGCAAAGGATACCAGAGTAAAAATTTGAACAGCAAGTTTTCTCATAGCTTGTCATTTTAAGAATTAGCAAATTGCAAACCTAGCATTTATTTCGATTTTTCTGCATGATGAAGGTTTAATCAACCATATTCTTCACCATCAGAATTATAGGTATAGACATCCGGAAATGGAATCGGCAGTGGCACCGGTTGATGAGGCAAGCGCCGAAGGGGTACCGTTAAGGAAAAGGGCTGCAAGAAAGGCAAAAATCAAAGCTTCCTTAAAATCAACCAGCATGTTTTCTGGAACTACCACGCGATGTTTCACTTTTTCTGTAATGAGCTGCACAAGAAATCTATTCCTGGCGCCACCGCCGGTAACCAGCATAGCACCTGGACTAATTTCTGCTGTTGATTTAGAAATCTGAATGGCAATATGCTCGTAGGCTGTACGTAGCTTATCCTGAAGGGATGCATTACAGCTTGCAAAAACAGGAACTACCTTTTGCTCAAACCACTCCCTACCGAGTGATTTCGGCCCGAGCAACCCGTAAAACTCCAGCTCATTAAGCCGGTTGAGCAGGTCATGGTTAACCATCCCTTTTGCACCAGCATTGCCATAAGCATCATACTCCATTCCCAGCTGGAGCGAAAGGAAGTTGAGCAGCATGTTGCATGGTGCAACGTCGCAGGCCACCCTTTCGTTGTCAACATTGTCGAAGCTTATGTTGGCTATTCCTCCAAGGTTCAGGCAGATGTCATAACTGGTGAAAAGCAGCTTATCACCAATGGGAACAAGGGGTGCACCCTGTCCATTTCGACAAATGTCAGCAGCGCGAAAATCGGAAATGCACGGAATGCCCGTTTCTGCAACTATAGCAGCACCCTTGCCAATTTGAAAGGTATAGCCCATGCCAGGATTGTGAAAAGCAGTATGCCCATGCGAGGCAACCACATCGGCATGGCGGTTTATTTGCTTCAGGAAACTAAAAACCTCCTTCCCAATAAAGTGGCCATAATCGTAATCGAGCTTTGATATTTCCCACGCTGTCAGCTTTTCAATATCACTTAGCTTGATTTTTACTTCGGCACTATAAGGGACAGTATTGGCTGCTTCAATGGTGTAGGCCCACGAATCTGACTTTTTTTCGAAATGAGCTAGGCAAATATCCAAACCATCGAGCGAGGTTCCAGACATTACACCAACTACGCTCAACGGATTTTTGTTGAAGAGCTTTACCATCACTTGTTCTCGTAAACGCTGATGATCAGCTGCTGCGAGGCCTTATCAATCAAGTTGTAAAGAGTTTCAGCAGAAGGCTTGATGCTGCTGTTCACCACGCCGTCGAAAAAGGAGCTGCTAAGGGTAATAATGCTTTTTGTTGTAGCCTCCCCAACACAATTTGCCACCGGTACAATTCCCTTATCGGAGTATATGGTAAGCTTTGCAACTACTTTTGGTTTAATCTCATCCTCTTTAAGCTGAACTATTTTCCTAGCAGAATCAACGTGATTTTGGGTGGTGTACTTAGCAGAATGCTCCGGAACTAATTCCAAATCTAGCTTAATATAGTACTTTGATCTTCCCTTTGAAAGGGCTTTATTTATACTAATATCCGGAAATCCGTACATATCGTAGGAAAACTTATCACCATAGGCATCTATGGGAAGTATAATCATACCTACCTCACCCTCGAGCCTTCTTTTTATTATATCCCACGAAGTGTAAAGTATAAGGTTGTCAATCTTGTTTACCTTACTGCTAGCCTGAGGCTCGGGGAACAGGTTGCTATAACTTTCAAGTTTTGCCCGATAGTCGGGGTCAACGTATAGCTTGAATGAGATTAGCGAAATTTCCTTTTTGCGGTATCGCTGCGCTTGCGCCTGGTCAGCCAAACCTAGAGCTGCCAGTAAAAACACGACCATTATAGCTGTAATTCTTTTCATCCCCCAATCAATTTATAAATTCCGGAAAAAACTCTACGAGCAAAGATAGTCAATTTTTCAAACGAGCTCCGGGTTCAATAAATTGTACTTTTGCTACAAATTTCACGTTTGTAGCGGGGTTCTCAATTGCTTCAGCATAAAAGTGGCAGTGAGCTGCCAGCAGTTAGCTTTTACACCCGGACTATGGAACCGGAATCGAAGTACCAAAGGTAACCTGTCACATTGGGGTAACCCATTTGCGACAGGAGTTCCGAATACCCTGCCACCTGCTTCTTGTGGGCATTCTGCTGCTCGCCAAATTTAAAGTCAACTACCACGGCATGGCCATTGCTAACCATCACCCGGTCGGGGCGATAGGTTTGCCCGGTTGGGGTGAGGATGGAAGCCTCAACTTTCAACTCTTGCCATTTTTCTGAAAACCAGTCAGCTACAGCATCATTCTGAATAGCTTCGCTGACATGCTGTTCCAACGCAGGAGCTTGCTGGAGAGAAATCAGGCCTTCTGCAACAAGTCGGCTGACGGCCATGCTCACATCACCTATTCCCCTGATCATTGAAAACAGGCGGTGCATAATTCTCCCGTGCTCTACTCCTGAGGTAACGGTTAATTCTTCATCCTTAAAAAAATCGGATGCCTCAAGGTGTCCTGCCAGGGAAGGAATTTTTTTCCCAACAGGGTACTGCTCCATCAGCCAAACATCGGGGCGATTCTCTACCTTACTCTCGGATGTTTTTGGTATTGGAGCAACCAGCCCAAACTGGTAAACAGCTAATGCTGAAATATCGGCAAACCTGTCATCGGTAAATTCAGGGGCATCCATATCTTTAACAATGGAAAGAATGATGTCTCCGGTATCCTGCACCGTTTTGGGTTCATCAGCCTGGTGGCTAAGCATGACGTAAAGTTCGTTCTGAGGTCTTGTAAAGGCTACGTAGAGCAGGTTTAGGTTATCCACCATGGTTTGAAACTTCTCGGCAAGGTAGTCGTCTCTGAAATCGCTATCCTTAAGGTAGTCGGCCATGCCTATCAGGAATTTCGGGTAATCGCAGTATGGTTCAGTAGCAGACGACACCCATAATGCTTTTTCCTTGTCGTTCTTAAAGATGCTATTGCTGGCGTAGGGGATAATCACAACCGGAAACTCAAGCCCCTTGGACTTATGAAAAGTTAAAATGTTGATTGCATCAGCCGAGTCGGGAAGCGAGAGGGAAACCTCGTGTCCACGGTCATCCCACCACTCCAGGAAGCCAGCAACTGAAGCCAAGTTCCCGTGAGAGTAGTTCAAAATCTGCTCGTTGAGCAGGGCTATATAGGGCAACTCCTGCTTCAACTCCTGCAAGTTATAGCGAAGTAAAACCTCCTCAAAAATGGTTGAAAGTGGAAGATTTCTAAGGCCAGTAAGCCAGGCAATCTCGTCATCAATATCGCTTCCAACGAAGGTATGCTCCCAGCTGGTTGAAATTTTAGCTACCACCATGCTCTCCTTGCAGAAAACGCCCCTTGACACGCCATCGTTGGTGTTTAATATAAGCTTAAGGGCCGAAATAAAGAGCCTAATAGCATGTGATGAGTCGAGTAGCAGGGCATCCTGGCTTACCAGGTTAAAGGAGTCCGCCCATTCATGATTTTCGTTTTTGAGCGATAGCAACATATCGGCAATCTTTTTGCCCTCGCTGTGTTTCCTAACCAGGATGGCTACATCTCCGGGTCTGTACCCACGTTTCAAGATGTCGGGTATCAGCATTGAGAACTTGCGTTTTAGAAACTCATCATACCTACCTGCTTTAATATTCTGTAAGCACGATACCTCCACAAGTCCACCTACGGCTTCATGAAATTTGCTTTCCTGTGCTGCACCTCCATACAGCTTTTCGACTACTTTCAAAAGGTCTTCGGGAGGATTATCCTCAAAGAGCCGATTAACCCAACCCTTCAACCATGTTGCAGCTTTACCAAAGAATTGGTTGTTAAAGTTCACAATCCCGGGAAGACTGCGAAAGTTTACGGACAAATTGCGGGGTTCCACCTCAAAGTCTTCCTCAAGCTGCGAGGCCAGTATTCGCCAATCGCTGTTACGCCAGCGGTAAATTGCCTGCTTCACATCGCCAACCACCATGCTAAAACCATCCTGAGCCAAGCTATTGCCAACCAGAGGTTTAAAGTTTTGCCACTGAATAACCGAGGTATCCTGAAACTCATCGAGCATAAAGCTATCGTAGCGGGTACCGATTTTCTCATAAACAAACGGTGCGTCGTTCTCCCCAATAAACTCACGAAGCAATGGTCCGCTATCGGCTAGCACCATGACGTTATCCTCTGCCTGAATCTCCTTGATGTACCTTCGTATCTCATTGACTATGTAGAGCCTATTCAGATTGGAACGTAGCGCCGTGGTTGTGTTGAACATTGAGCGGTTGTCCTCTATGTACTCAACCAGCCTGGCCAACCCGGGCTGTAACGATTGTTGAACTAAGTGCTGCAACTCCGATGATTTGCCTGGATTTGCCTTGATGAACTCCATGCTCATCCATTGATTTACGGAGTTATCCCGTGAGGCATCTCCGGCCCTTTTACCAACCTCAATGTAGCTCAACCCTAGTTGAAAATTCGCAGCTTTTTCAATGATTCCATAAACGCCGCCCGACTTATTCTTAAAATCATCAACAGTAAAGCCGTTGCTGCTGATCTCCTGCATCAAGGCCTTGCCCATGCTGCAAATTGTTTGAACTATGGCATTTAACCTCTCCGTGGCCTGAGTGGTAATGTTGACCAGCAACGATTTATCGCCCATTTTGGCTCTTTCCTCGTCGGTAAGCAACCGGTACTGCTCGGAGTAAAGCAGGTTGCCCAGCTCTACCAAACTTTTCTTAATATCAGGGCTTTTTCCCTGATCGAGCTGATAGAAGATCATGGATTTTAAGTGAGTAAATAGCTCTGAATCTCCGTTAGTGCTGTCGAGCAGCCTGTCAACAGCCCTGTCGAGAATAGCATCATGCTCAAGCATGAGCTCGCCCAAGCTATGAAAGCCTACCTCCCAGAGCAGGTTTTGAATGACACGCTGAACAAAGCTGTCGATGGTGCTAACGCTGAACATGGAGTAGTCGTGGAGGATAGCATGCAGAACCGATTTGGCATTTTGGCGTATGGTGGTTTCGGACAATTTAGATTCTGAAATAATAACCTCGAGCATCGGGGTGCTGGCACCACCAGCCAGCTGGTTCAACTCCGAAAGTATGCGCTCCTTCATTTCGGTGGTTGCCTTGTTGGTAAATGTTACCGCTAGTATAATCCTGTAGGCATAAGGGTTAGTTACCACCATGCGGATGTACTCGGCAGCCAGCCTGAAAGTCTTTCCAGAACCAGCGGATGCCCTATAAACAACAAGCCTACTCATAGCAACAGCTAAAAATCAATCAACTCTAAAAATAGGAAAAATCTGAATAAATCCACAGGGTGGGCAGAATGTTGCTGGAATTATAAGTGGGTGTTAAAGGATAAAGGTTAAAGGATAAAAAAATTCAAGCAGGATTCAAGAACCTGTCCGCCTACTGGCGGAACTTGTCCGGCTCCTGACGGAACTTGTCCGCCTACCGGCGGATTCAAGAACTTGTCCGGTTCCTGACGGAACCTGTCCGCCTCCCGGCGGACAAGTTCCTGAATCTGGAATTATTTTTTTCTTTAACTGTAGAAGCTTCCAGCTAGACGCTCCAGCATACTCAGGGTTCATGAGTAACCACAATCAAACGTTGCGTGCCATCCATTTTAACCTGCAGAGGTTTAGGAAAGCGGACATGCCTGAAATATTTAGTTTCGTTGTAAGCAGGTAGCTCATCGAGCTTACTCCATGCAATTCGTGCGAAGCTATCGTTGTTAGGAACAGAGCAGTATCCCACGTTCATGGAAATAACATTGTGAAAAAAGTGGGAGCCGGATGAGGCATCGAGGGGAAAATCATCCAAGCTAGTCTCGACAATTACTTTGGCATTGGAAATTTGTGGCCAAGTAACGGGAATGCCAATCCACCTATCGCGGGTTCCCCACCTTCCGGGGCCAATGAGAATGAAATTTTTTCCCTCAGTAGCCAGCTTTTCGTTAATAGCCTCAACCTCTAAAGCCATTGTCGGGGTCATGGACTTATCAAAAACATTTCGTTTGATGTACACCACATCGTAAAGGTTACTAATTGAGCCGTTACCCATTCCTGTATTTGAAAGGAGTATGACACTATTCAAATCGAGCTCATCCAGGTTCACCTTATACTCGTTGTAGTTGCCAATAAGAGGTTTAATTTGAAGCAGGAAGAATGAAGCCTTGAAATTGGCATCCTTATTCAGATCAACAGCAAACTCTATTTCGCAGGGGGAGCCAAAGGCTTCCTTTACAATGTCGAGGATTACATCAATTGTTTGGGAAAGAGGAATATAGTTGTACTTGAGAATATTAGGGAAATTGATAACCCTCGGACCCGGTTGCCCGATTCCGGCAATCAAGCTATTATTGTTGGAGCTATAAACCGATGCACAATGCTTTAAATTACCATGTTGCTCGGCATAGCTCATATCCAGACGCGCAAGGGCAGCCTCGTCACCTGAAAGCAAGTCGAAGTCTGGCCTGCTGAGGTCAATGGCGAGAAAATCGGTTTGAGAATTTTTTACCAGGTCCTCCAGGGTGTAGTTAATTAGGGTTGGGTACCGGGGGCAAAACCGATAGGATTTTCCTCCTTCAACCACATGCTTGCCAAGCCCCACGGCTATATTGGCAAATCCATCTTCGGGGTTAATGTGCCCAAAGGGGTAGTAGTTGTATGATTGTGCAACCCCGCTGATATGGGGATAGTAGTAGTTTTCGAATTTGTTTCCCACCACCTCCTGAACAATAACGGCCATCTTTTCATCTTCAATCTTAAAGTTAATGGCCTTAACATAGGCACGGGCTGTGGGTGAGAAAACGGAGGCGTAAACCAGCTTTATGGCGTTCATCAGGCTTTGAAGTCGGATTGAGCGGTCGGCATGGGCATTAGGAATCATGTAGGTGTCAAAAATACCCGCAAAAGGCTGCATAATGGAGTCTTCCAACATACCTGAAGATCGGATGGCAAGTGGCCTATAGTAAATCTGCAGCAACCTGTCCAACTTGATTTTCAGTTGATTTGATAGCTCCGCCTTCAGAAAATACCGTTTAATCTCATCGTAGCTTTTAGCGCTGAAAACCACCTCGTAAAGGCTATTGTTAGCCATGAAGTTCTCAAACTCGTTTGTGCCGATAATGGATGTTCTTGGGGTGTGCAGGTTGATGTTGGGGGTGTACTGCGAAACATCAAACGTGTAGAGCAGGGTGTTGATAAACGACAATCCCCTCCCCTTTCCCCCGAAAGAACCATCGGCCAGGCTAACAATGTTGCTTTCATCAACCATCCAATCGCTATCAAAGGTAACTATCTTCCCTCTACGCTTTTCCTGCCTGTACTTCCTGAGGGACAAAATAAGGTACTCGCGAATTTCATCGGGACCCGAGAAATCGTCTATTCTTGAAGGATGTATGATTCGTGCAACTTGAATTTCACCCCTGGCGGCCAGCCACATGGAAAAGTGATTCTTCTGGGCATGATACAAAAGGCTCTCGTCAGGTATTATCCTCAGAGCCTTCTCAAACTCCTCCATGGTGGAGGCAATGGTAATGGGGTTGCCCTCGCTATCCTTAAACACAAAATCGCCAAATCCCAGGTAGTTGCTCAGGAAATTCTTGATGTCGAGCATCAGGCTCTCCGAATTCTTGTCCAGAAATGCCACCTTGAGCTTAAGCGCGGTTTCCTCATTGGACCTGTCGAACGACTGCAGAATAATGGGCAAATTGGGCAACTCCTTACGCACCTGCTCAACCAGGCTCACCCCAGCATGCTCGTCCAGCTTCCCCTTCCTAAAGAACTTGACATCGGAAATCACGCAAAGCATGAAATCCTTGTAACGTGAGAACAGCTCCATGGCCTCCTCGTAGTTCTCGGCCAGGAGTATTTTTGGTCGAATCCTAATCCGTAATACCTTGTAAAGCTCGTCGGTGCTAACGTCCTCGATCATCCTTTTGGTTTGGTCAAGTACACTACCATAGAGTAGAGGCAGGTATCGGGAGTAGTATTTTGGGGAGTCCTCAACCAACAGGATTAACCTTATGAGCGCAATACGGGTATCATTCTCAATATTGACCCTATCCTCGAGTAGCTTGATCATGGAGAAAAAAATCTTTGGTTCCCCGTTCCACACAAACATCCTGTCGATGCCGGTAATGGCAACAGGATTTTTCTCCATCTCATCAACAATCACGCTATTATTTACCAGCAGGTAAATTGGAATATGGTTGTACTCGCCCTTAATGCGCTGGGCCATCTTTAGGGGGGTAACCGTATCGGCGCCCATCATGATGATAATCATGTTAAAGTAGCGCTCCTCCAGCTTATCAAGAGCCTCATCAAGATTGGAAACCCCTGTAATTCGGGGCACGCTGGAAAGGCTCAACTTTGTGTACTCTCCTAGAATATTGTCCGTCAGCCGGTCCTCCTTCTCAATGCTGTAGGCGTCGTACAGCGTGGAAATAAGCAAAATCTCATGCACCTTAAAGGGCATCAAATCGTGGTAGATATCCCTATCTACATTCTGCTGGTTGATAAATCGCTGAAGCAGGCTTTTGCTTTGGGGCTCAACCTCAAAACCTCTACGTTTTGGCTTAGCCTTATCTTTAAGAACTTCCTGACCCTTTACGCTGTTAATATAGCCAACTATTATGTTGGATAGGTTTTTAATCAGGTCGCGCTCTTCCTTCAGAAAAGGGCCTTCATCAGCTTCCGGAAATTTTTGGGTGTAGTAAACCTCCAGTAAACCCCTTATTCCATCAATAGATTCAAACTCCTCCTTTTGGCTCCAAGGCGTTTCCCTAAAGTTACGGGTTTGAAACTCATACTGCCCATACCTAATCCTTACTGCTGTGTACTCGGGGTACTGCCAAGCATCTGCTAAAACAAGACAAAGCTGGTAAAGCGTTTCAGGAATTGGCTTGTTCTCCTTTATTATGGAAACCAAGTTGTTAATTGCAGCCAACTCCTTCATCCGCTCTTTCGATATGGCGAGCAGGCGGTAGAATTCCTCGGGATTAGTTTGATTTTCCATTGATATCCTCAAAATCGACTTCAGAAATCCATTCCAAAATATAAAGGTAGAAACATTTATGGGACAAAGAATACCTCTGGTATAATTTGATTTAAGTACATGCACAATTACAAGTTGTTGGCTAATACTGTAAGATAACTACCTGGCACCAAGTAAACCTACTTAACTCTGACCATTTTTACCAACTACACTTAAAACTACAAACTACAGAAAATCAAACATCTAGTTTAGTATTTCATCTTTTTCAGATAATTTTTATTGATTTTTAATATTATTTTATCTATTTTCAATAATTTATTATTACTTTTGTTTCATCAACCTTAAAAATAATAGCAATGGCAACAAGAACAAACAACTTAGTATTTTGGGGCTTATATATCGTGGCTTGGCTCATTTTTATCGGCTTGTCCATTGAGGCAGGAGGCTTAATAGTAAATTTCTTTTTCAGTCTGTATAAGCCTGAATTTGTCCAAAATCTTTATCAAAAGTTGGACTTAACTGAAATGTATAACGACAGTAGATTAGCTTTTTTCGGTGTCTATAGCTTTATTCTAACCATTTCAATTTTAAAAGCCTGTCTATTTTACACAGTTATCAGACTAATGCACAAAATGGATTTGTCAAAACCGTTCAGCACCTTTGTTGCAAGACAATTTTCACTAATTAGTTATTACACCCTTTCAATTGGACTATTAAGTTTCATTGCCAGACAGTTAGTTAAAAATTTAATGCATCACGGTTTTGTTACCGACAACTTGAACCAATTTTGGGCAGACAGTCAAGCATTTATTTTAATGGGAGCTATAATCTATATTATTGCGACTATTTTCAAAAAAGGCGTGGAAATTCAAAATGAAAACGACTTAACAGTATAAGCTATGCCCATAATTGTAAACCTAGATGTAATGATGGCAAAGAGAAAAATGTCTCTAAACGAACTCTCGGAAAAAGTTGGTTTAACGTTATCAAACCTTTCCATATTAAAGACAGGGAAAGCCAAGGCAATAAGATTTAGCACATTGGAGGCAATTTGTAAAGTGCTGGAATGCCAGCCCGGTGACATTTTGGAATATGCTGAAGGGAACAAAAAACAACAACCCAATAACCAAAGTGCTTGCTAATGCCCAACTGATAAGCATAATTCAACACTTATGATATTAGGAAACTTGAATGCCATATTCGGCTTAAGGTTTTCAAATTCTGTACCTTCGTAAATACCCAAAAGACTGGTTAAGCAAAAAATTTATCTAGCACCCTAAAGGGGTAAATAAGAAGGACTGGTTAAGCGGTACACCGGCACCGGGAAAAAGTAGCTACCCCACTGGGGAACCAGGTACCTGTCCCAAAAATTCCAGTAAACCAATCCGTCGTCCGACTGGGGTTCGAGCAGGTAGGCAGCCAACCGACCTAGCTTTTGCGAAGTTTTTACCACCATATCGCCCTTGTTAAAACGGCGGCTCACCTTTTGATAGCTGCCATTGATGGTGTTGCAGTAATGCCCCTGATTCAACCGCCTGTCGGGAGCAATGGAGTCAATAGCAAATTGCTCAACCGTCAACGTAACACTATCGGTAAGCATTTGAAATTCAACACCATGCTGCCGGAGAAGCTGAAGAACATTCGGGTCCGGCACAGGCAGGATGTAGGCGTAGGGGTAGGCAATACTTTTAACCGGAATGTAATCGGCAATGTAGGGCACGGTAACCGTGCGCTTGGTGTCGGTTTTTCGGAATCGTTCCCTGCCATGCTCATCGGTGTATGCCTCTGCCTCGTAGGTGAGAATGGTGATCTTCTGGGGCGTGGGGGTGCCCGAGTACTTCACTGCAAACGAATCGCTGCTGGCCGCTTGTGAGCCAATAGCAAGCGATATGCTGTCGGCCCTTGCCAGCATTTGCATGATTTCCGTTTGGTATGCCAGAGCATAATCGGTTATGGAGGCAATCAGGTTGTAGCACCCCAGCACGCGCTCCCGATAACCGGCATAAACATAATTCTCGTTAAGTATTCCCAGGCGATTCCTTATTCCAACGTAGTTGGAGAAGTAGCGGGGTTCAGAGGCATAAGAAATCCAACCTTCCTCGTAGTTTTGCTGGTTAATGAACTCACCGTAGAAGCAGTTCAGCGTGCCGTACTTGCCACTTAGGGTTTGCGATACCCAGGGCATCATCCTATCGCGCATGTAGCGAATAAGCTCCCTATCGCCGTTGGGATTCATCATCCATGTAAAAGTAACAGGTTCCTGGTGATAGGAGCCATTGGTGGTGTGGCAGTCCACAATGATAGCCGGATCCCAGCGGTTAAGCACGTTGGCTACAACTCCCCTCATTTCGGGCGATTCCAGCTTCATAGCATCACGATTCAGGTCGAGCCATTGACCGTTCTGCCTCTCGCCTACCCCGTTAGCAGGCCCATTCTGGTACGTTCTGTTCAACTTGCTTATTCGGTCGTTACCATCGGCATTCAAATCCGGACAAATTAGCACCACTAAATGTTTCAGCAGCTCCGGGTCGCGCTTGGCAACCAGGTCGCGGGCAAACATCAGCGAGGCTTCCTTGCCTTCAACCTCTCCAGCGTGAATGTTGGCCTGAATGTACACCACCAAACGGCCATGCAAATCCTTAGGATCTTTCGGCACAGGGTTTCCAATTACTAGCAGCGGCAGGTCCTTACCCTCGGTTGTTGTGGCAATTTTTTCCACCCGTAAAAATTTGGACGTTTTCTGCAGCCTTTCAACATACGCCATCACCTCGCTGTGGGTAGAAGTTGAGGTAAAGTTGCTGCTCTCGGCAACAGTTAGTAGCGGTGGTTGTAGGTAAGCCACAGCTGGCAGAGCGGCTAGTATAAAAATGCAAAGTAACCTTTTCATCAGTTCCTAATATTATTGTTAGCTATGTCCAGAAAAAATAAACTTTAATGAATTTTGAGATATTTAAAAATCATTCCATCCAAGCATTTAAAAATGTAGCAGGTGAGTTTACATGTTTTGAAACTGCATCCCTTTGGTTACCCGGTTTTTAAACACAGGAACACGGCTTTTGACCGTTTGCCTTTTTAATGGTTTAACAGCTAAACCATGTAATGAGAACTTTATCAAAATATAAAATTATTCCGGAAAATGCCATGAAAAGAAACCTGCTTACCGTATCATTGATGGTGCTTGTCAACACCATAATTTTTGGGCAAAATATCCCAATAGAAAAGGCCAACTACGAGCTACCCGCCCGCTTCTCGCCAAAAAAAGTAGAGAAAATGGTTTTCAGCACAACTGTTCAGCCACACTGGCTGAAGAACAGCACACGCTTTTGGTACAGCTACGAAACGCCAAGCGGAAAATCGTACATTATTGTTGACCCGGCAAAACGTAGCAAGGGTTTTCTCTTTGATAACAACAACATGGCCGCACAGCTCTCGCTGCTGACTAAGGAACCATTTGATGCCCAACATCTTCCAATACAGAAAATTAAGTTTATCAAGAATGAAACAGCTATCCAGTTTGAGGTGAAAAGCACGCTGGTGGATGAGGACAAATCGGATGAGGATGAGGAGAATGACATGGTTAAGAAAAAGGAGGGTAAAGCCAAAGCAAAGCCCGATAAGAAGACATACTACTTTGAGTATGACCTGGCTACCCGAAAGCTAATGCTATTAGAGGACTACAAAAAACCCAAGGAGAATCCGGAGTGGGCTAATATTTCGCCCAACGGTGAGATGGTGGTGTTCAGCAGACATCACAACCTATACTGGATGGATAAGGAGAACTATGAGAAGGCAAAAAAGAACGAGGACGACTCCACCATTATAGAGCACCAGCTTACCACCGATGGCGAAAAGTACTACAGCTACGGCTATACCAGGGAAAACGAGGACAACGTGGATGAGGAGAAAAATAAGGATAAGCGCAAGCCCACCTACATTACATGGTCGTTCGATTCCAAGCTGTTTGCCATGACCAGAACCGACATGCGAAATGTAAAGGAGCTATGGCTGGTTAAAACGCTATCGTCGCCACGGCCCACGCTGGAAACCTACAAGTACCACATGCCAGGTGAGAAAGAAGCACCAAAGGATGAGCTGTTGATATTCAATTTGGCTCAGGACACCATCATCAAACCCGATGTTGCCGCATTTAAGGATCAGGATTTAATGATTCTGAATGCCCGGGTAAAGGCTAACGAACGCGACGACGACTATGTTGCCACCAGGTGGCTGTCGAAGTATAATGATAGGCTCTACTTTGTTCGCACATCAAGGGACCTAAAGCGCGTTGACGTTTGCTACGTTGACACCAAAACCGGCAAGGTAAATGTTGTAATCGAGGAGAGGCTCAACACCTATATAGATTTTAATGGTATAAGCCTGATTAACAACGAGAAGGAAATTATTCACTGGTCGGAGCGCGACGGATGGGGGCACTTCTACCTCTACGACAACAACGGCAAATTCATCCGACAGATTACCTCCGGACCCTTCCACTGCGAGAATTTGGTGGGTTACGATGAAACCACCAAAACGTTGTTTTTCACAGCCAACGGTTGCGAACCCAACGAAGACCCCTACTACCTGCACCTGTACAGAGTTGGGCTTGACGGGAACGGAATGAAGCTCATCAACCCAGGAAATTTTGACCACTACATCAGCATGGATGATGGCAATCGCTATTTTGTTGACAACTACTCCCGGGTCAACACCAATCCCGAAACCAGGCTACTCGATGCCCAGGGCAACGAGCTGCTTGCACTGGAAAAAGCCGATTTAAGCTTACTCTTCCAGGCTGGGTACAAATTCCCCGAAATATTCAAGGTAAAGGCTGCCGATGGCATTACCGACCTGTTCGGGGTGATGTACAAACCATTTGATTTTGACTCCACCAAGCTCTACCCGCTGATTGAGTATGTTTACCCGGGACCGCAAACCGAATCGGTTAACAAATCGTTTTCTGCTCGCCTAGACAGAACCGACAGGTTGGCGCAGTTTGGGTTTATAGTGATTACGGTTGGTAACAGGGGCGGCCATCCTGCACGCTCCAAGTGGTACCACAACTATGGCTATGGCAACCTTCGTAACTACGGGCTTGCCGATAAAAAGGCTGCTGCCGAGCAGCTAGCCTACCGCCACAACTACATTGATATTAACCGGGTGGGAATACATGGCCATTCGGGAGGAGGCTTCATGACCGCCGCTGCCCTCCTTACCTACCCCGATTTCTTCAAGGTTGGGGTGTCCAATGCGGGCAACCACGAAAACAACATTTATAACCGCTGGTGGAGCGAGAAACACCACGGGGTTAAGGAAATAACCGATACAAGCGGAAAAGTGTCATTTGAGTACAGCATTGACAAGAATTCGGAAATTGCGAAGAACCTGAAGGGACACCTGCTGCTTACCACCGGAGAAACTGACAACAACGTGCATCCGGGTAACACCATCAGGCTGGCCAATGCGCTGATTAAGGCAAACAAGCGTTTCGACTTATTCATGTTTCCCGGCCAAAGGCATGGCTACGGCGATATGACCGAGTACTACTTCTGGCTAATGGGCGACTACTTCAGCAAGTACCTCATTGGAGACTACTCAACCAGCGTGGATATAACGCCCATGAACAACGAGATGGAAAAACGGTAAAGCCAAGCCTTAAGGTTTAGCCATTCCTTTTCATGTTGAACTACTGACAAAAGGAAAACATCCTAGTAAAAAAAATTATAATTTTAATTTTAACAGAAATGAGCAAAAACAACCTACTAATCGCCTCGGCCATGCTGCTATTCGCAACCCTAACCGCACAGGGGCAAGAGCCGTCAAACCCGTTTTTCAGCGTGTACTCCACACCATTTCAGGTTCCACCGTTTAACCTGATTGCAATTGAGCACTATGCCCCGGCATTTGAAAGGGGAATTGAAGAGCAGAAAAAGGAGATTGAAGCCATAACCAGCAATCCCCAAGCTCCCAACTTTGAGAATACCATTCTTGCATTTGATAAGTCGGGAGAACTGCTAACCAAGGTAAGCAGCGTTTTCTACAGCCTTAACAGCGCCAACACATCACCCGAAATGCAAAAGGTGGCAAGAGTAATTTCACCTCTGGTAACAGCCCATCGCGACAATATCAACCTTAACGATAAGTTATTCCAACGGATAAAGGCGGTTTACACGAAGAGGGATAGCCTAAAGCTGGATTCGCTCCAAAAAAGAACGGTTGAAAAATACTACAACGATTTTGTTCGCAACGGTGCCAACCTCGATGAGGCAGCAAAGGCAAGGCTCAGGGAGATAAACCAACAGCTTTCAGAACTGGGACTCCACTTTGGCGAAAACCTGCTGGCCGAAACCAATAAAAATTTTAAGCTGGTAATCGACAATCCTGCCGATCTCGATGGCCTACCAAAGGACATTGTTGATGCGGCAGCCATAACCGCCAAGGAATTTGGATTAGAGGGTAAATGGGTATTCACCCTTCAGAAACCCAGCATGATACCCTTCCTGCAGTACGCCAAAAATCGAAACCTTAGGGAAAAACTCTACACCGGGTACGCCATGAGGTGCAACAATAACGATGAGTTTGATAATAAGAGCATTATGCTTCAAATCGTAAATCTGCGGGCTGAAAAGGCCAAACTGTTGGGATACAAAACTTATGCCGACTACAGTATCAGCAACAACATGGCCAAAACACCTGAAGCTGTTTATGATTTTTTAAACCAGGTGATGGAACCTGCACTGATAGCGGCCACCCGCGATAGGGATGACATGCAGGCCATCATCAACCGGGAGGGCGGTACATTTAAACTGGCTCCTTGGGACTGGTGGTACTATGCCGAAAAGCTGAAAAAAGAAAAGTTCAACCTTGACGAATCGGAGCTAAAGCCCTACTTTAAGCTTGAAAACGTGCGCGACGGCATGTTCTACGTGGCCAATCAGCTCTATGGAATAACATTTACCCGCCGAACAGACCTTCCCATCTACCATCCCGACGTGGAGGTTTTTGAAGTAAAGAACGAAACCGGGGCACATATTGGGCTGCTCTACCTCGACTACTTCCCGCGAGCCGGCAAAAGAGTAGGGGCATGGTGTGGCCGTTTCCGACAGCAAACCTACGAAAACGGAAAACGAATTACCCCAATTGTAACCATGGTTACTAATTTTACCCCTCCCACTGGAAACACCCCAGCCCTCCTCACATGGGATGAGGTAACTACCCTGTTCCACGAGTTTGGCCATGCCCTTCACGGCTTATTTACCGATGGCCCATACGACCGCATTGCCGGAAGCCTACCCCGCGACATGGTAGAGCTGCCCTCACAAGTGATGGAGAACTGGGCCGGAGAGCCCCGCGTTATTAAGGTTTACGCCAAGCATTACCAAAATGGCAGCCCTATGCCCGAAGACCTCATCAACAGGTTGAAAAAGAGCATGACCTTTAACCAGGGTTTTGAAACCGTGGAGTATATTGCTGCATCGGTGCTTGACTTGGATTGGCACAGCATAACCGAACCTCAGAAAGTTGATGTGCTGCAATTTGAAAACAACTCCATGAAGCGAATTCATCTGCTAGATGAGATATACCCACGCTACCGCACCACCTACTTCAACCACATCATAGGTGGGTATGCAGCCGGCTACTACGTTTACCTTTGGGCGGCTGTTCTTGATACAGACGCATTTAACGCCTTTGCCGAAACCGGTGATATTTTTAACCATGAAGTGGCCACTAGATTCCGCAAACACGTATTAACTGAAGGGGGAAACGATGAGGGAATGATTCAGTATGTTAAGTTTAGAGGGAAAGAACCCTCGGTTGAACCCCTTCTTAAAAAAAGAGGATTTAAATAGTCTTTCAGAGTGCTTTTACATATTTAAGGGTTTGTTTGGGTCAAATGGGCTGTAGCTAAATGCTGCAGCCCATTTTTTTTTCAAATCCAGCTCAGCTGCCCACCATGCACTTTTGGTCAAAAATTCCATTCACAGCCCGACAATTGCCGATTTAGATAAGAAGGTAACGGTAACAAGCTTATAAACAGATATTACCAACCCATGGAAAACCTCCACCCATCATCAGACTCTACCCAAACTTATCGGTAAGACTACCCAAAAAATCCTAAAAAGTAGTACCTTTGAATTTTCAACACCAACCCGAATGAAAAGGATAAACATATACTCCGCGTTAACGGTGTCATTGCTGGTAGTTTCCTTTGGCTGCCATAAGCCAAAACCCTACGACCTGATTGTTGAAAATGCCATAATTTTTGAAACTACCGAGGGCAAAGCATCTCCAGCACTTAAAACCATCCTGATAAATGCCGACACAATTGCCGGAATAGTTGATTACGAAACACCTGTAAGAACCAAAAAGGTAGTGGATGCCGACGGTCGGCTTGTAACACCCGGTAATATTGATACCCATGTTTGCCTTCAAAATGTGATTGAGGGTAGTAAAAACCCGCAAAGCAGCTATCCGAAAGTTTTAACCAACTACTACCGCAACAACTTCTCCAGGAGGTATTTGCCCTACGGAATTACCACAGCTTTAGACTTAGAGCCCAATGACAGCTGGACCAGCCAAATACTGGATTGGACACCCAATCCTAAATTTACAACCCTGCTTGTAGCCTACCAGCTTCCAAAAGTTTCATTTATAAGCTCCAATAGACCTACCACTCCCAATATAGACAGCATTGCTAAGGCTCTGCAATCAAAGGGGCTAGGATATGTTTTTCTGGATGAACAGGAAGCTGTTTTTCCACAAAAAGTTTACGAAATGCTGAAAGGAAAAGGAATGGTTGTTTTTACTCGTCCCCATTTTGGAACTTTTTTAAGGGACTCCAGCAAAAATATAGTCAGCATTTCAACACTAATAAGCAACGCACTGCACTACATTTCTAAACAAAACGATCTTTCGCGTCAAATCAAAAATGTCTATGGCAGCATCGATACCTTCCCAAAGGAGTTGTTCATTCTGGAAGCATTCAAGTATATGGTAGAGAATGAGCCCGCGCTGCTTGATAAGATTGCCCAAGAGTTTGGTAACAGGAAGGCTACCATATCATCTGATTTGTATGGAATGGCCGAATTTGCCGGACTCACACCCGAAAGGAATTTATCCTTAACCCTTCCACGCGAGCTGCAGCACAGAGCGGAGTACAACTTCAACCATCTGCTCAGCTATGTAAAAAAACTTCACGATATGGGCGTAAAACTCCTCATCGGAACTAATAGCCCGTTAGGAGGGCTGGCCTATGAAACAGAACAGATGCTGCTGTCTGAGGCTGGAATCCCTGCCTCAGATGTACTAGTAATATCAACCCTTAACGCTGCTGAAGCATTAGGAATTAGCAGTAAAACTGGTTGTATAAAGGTGGGAAGTAAGGCCGACTTAATTATTTACGATATGAACCCCCTGGAAGAACCTTCAAACTTTACCTGTACTAGAAGGGTAATTAATGGTGGCAAGCTATACAAGCGAAACAGCCAAAAAACTGAAGAATCGGAATTGTAAAATCCTGATCCCTCTTCAAAATTCAAAGGGCTACTTCATCTCCTCTATAATTCTTCTCACCTGGCTTACCTTGGCATCAAGCATTTCGGTGCTTTTAGCCTCGGCAATGAAACGTAGGTAGGGCTCGGTATTTGAAGGGCGAATGTTAAACCACCAGTCGCTGAACTCCACCCTGTACCCATCGAAATCGTAAATGGCAACGGGCTTTTCGGTAGCAGTAAAAAAGTTGCGCACGGCATCCATCGCCTCCTGCTTCTTTTCAATCCTGAAGTTAATTTCGCCAGAGTTGGCGTAGGTGGCAATGCTACCAATTAGTTGGGAAAGGCTGATCCCTTTCCTTTTCATCTTACTTACAACGTTTAAAATGAGGATACAAGCCAGCATTCCAGAGTCGGAGTAAAAGAAGTCGCGGAAGTAGTAATGTCCGGCAAGCTCGCCGCCAAAAATCCCGTCAAGCTCGCGTAGCTTCTTTGCAGCAAAAGCTCTTCCCACCTTCCATGTGTGCATGGTAGCACCCATTGGGGCGAGATACTCGCCAACCGCTTTTGATGTCCTGATATCCTGCAGGACGTTCCCCCGAAATCCTTTTTCCTCCAGAAAGTAGTGGCCAAGCACGGCAATCATCAGGTCGGGTGAAATAAAGTGCGAGTGCTCATCAACAAACATCACCCGATCGGCATCGCCATCGAAAATAATCCCAAGGTCGCATTTCTGCTTTCTCACCAGGTTTTGCAGGTCAACCACATTCTCGGGTATAAGGGGGTTAGCCTCGTGGTTGGGGAATGAACCGTCCAGCTCATCGTAGATGTACACCGGGCTATTGCCCAGTATGTCCTTTACCAAAAGTGCAGCCATTCCGTTGGAGCAGTCAACCGCAAACTTCAGGTTTGAATAGTCTTGCTTGAAGCTGTTGAGGAAGGTGATGTAATCCTTCCTTATATCATAATCTATTACCCTTCCGGTGTCCTTCACGGGTACCACACTGGAGCTTTTCATCCTCTCCTCAATGAATTTTAAACCGGTGTCGTAGCCAATAGGCTCGGCATTCCTGCCCGATACCTTCAACCCGTTGTACTCCTTGGGGTTATGCGAAGCGGTTATCTGTACCGATGCCGTGAAATCTCCCTTGGCGGTTGCGTAGTAAACCATTGGCGTGGTGGCTAATCCCAGGTTATAAACATCCGCACCAGCATCGGTTATACCACGAGTCAGGTAGGTGAAAATTTCATCGGACGACATGCGAACATCACGTCCTACCAGCACCCTGTCGGTTTTCAAAAGTTCAACGAGGAAAAAGCCAATTTTATAGGCATCATCCTTGTTAAAATCCTTGTTATAAATTCCACGAATATCGTAGGCATGAAAAGCACCCATAGTCCTGTTTACCGGTTAAGTTATCATCAATTTACTTTGGCTGGCAAAATTAAAAACATTATTCCTTGTTGAAACCTTTTGGCCATAATATTGACCAAAGTCAGTAAAAAAGAGTAAATTTGATAGGTTAAACAGAAAATTATGCGATTCCGAAGTAAATTGATATGGGTTACGCTTTTTGCCATAGCCATGGGGCTACTGGAGAGCGCCGTTGTAATTTACATGCGCGAGCTCCTATACCCTGGTGGTTTTTCCTTTCCTCTCTCCCCAATTCCCGAGAGGTTGGCAGTTACCGAGCTGCTTCGGGAGTTGGCAACCCTGGTTATGCTTGTTGGAGTTGGCGTAGTGGCCGGGAGGAACTTCCCTGAGCGTTTTGCATGGTTTATTTTCAGCTTTGGCGTTTGGGATATATTTTACTACGTTTTCTTAAAGCTGCTTATAGGCTGGCCCACCTCGATGCTAACATGGGATTTGCTATTCCTCATTCCGGTTACGTGGACTGGCCCCGTAGTTACGCCCGTAGTATGCTCCATGCTGATGATAACCCTTGCATTGGTCATCCTTAGGCGAACGGGGAAAAACCCAACATTCAGAATTTCACCACTCTCATGGGTAATTCTAATTGCCGGAGCCATGGTTGTATTCCTATCATTTATTACCGATTACACTAGGTTTATTCTGCATAGCTTCACTTTACGGGAGCTATGGTCGTTGCCATCAAAACAAGCTCTGTTCGATTTGAGCGTACAGTACATTCCCTTTTCATTCCCATGGATGATATTTGCTGCAGGCAGTGCTGTAATAATAGCCGCAGGTATTAGAATTTTTAACGAAAACCGATAGCGTTAATAGCTAAAAAAACGTGAATGCCGTACAGGCTTCCGGCAAAAGCCGTGCAGGTTTAGTTTTCCTTATCATTCACCATCAATCTTTCATTTTTTTAAATATCCATTATCTTTGCTTGCATACAAGTAAATAGCTATTCGTGTTAACTTAAATTAAACTATACAATCAAATGAAACGATACAGCTGGATTTTAATGACAATGATAGCCATAGGCGCTATTGTCTCATGTAAAAGCGAAAAGCAAACAGACAACCCATTCCTGGAGGATTACACCACGCCATTCGGCGTTCCACCATTTGATAAGATAAGGGTTGAGCACTTCGAACCGGCAATCATGGAGGGTATTAAGCAACAGCTAGCTGAAGTTGAAGCTATTACTACTAACAGCGAAAAACCCACATTTGAGAATACCATAATTCCGTTGGACTATAGCGGTGAGTTGCTGACAAAGGTTGTGCTGACAATGGAAAACATCAACTCGGCCAACACCAGCGAAGAGCTGCAGGAGATGCTTAAAAAAGTTTCTCCGGTTCTATCGAAACACCGCGACGATATCAGCATGAACCCTAAACTTTTTGAACGGGTGAAGATGGTTTACAGCAGTATGAACGAAAGCAGCTACACCCCCGAGCAAAAAAAACTTATTGAAAACACCTATAAGGACTTCGTAAGAGGTGGCGCCAACCTTGATGCTGCCAAGCAGGAAGAGCTCAGAAAAATAAACCAGGAGCTTGCCATGCTTGCCCTAAAGTTCAATGAAAACCTTCTTGCCGACAACAACGCATACAAAATTGTTATTGAAAATAAGGACGATCTTGCAGGTCTTCCCGAATCGGTTATTGCTATGGGTGCTGCCGATGCAAAGGCAAGAGGTTTGGAGGGGAAATGGGTGTACACCGTCGATAAGCCAAGCATGCTTCCATTCCTCACCTACTCCCAAAATCGCAAGCTACGCGACACCCTTTACTACGGCTATTACATGCGTGGCAACAACAACAATGCCAACGATAACAAGGATATAATTAAAAAAATTGTTGACCTAAGGCAACAAAAGGCCTCACTCTTGGGCTTTCCAACCCACGCCAGCTATGTTCTCGATGTGAATATGGCAAAAACGCCCGAAAATGTTTACGATTTACTAGGTAAACTCTGGACTCCGGCAATAAAAAAAGCAAAAGTTGAACGCGACGACATGCAGAAGCTGGCCAACGCTGAGGGAGCAAACTTCAAGATTGGTGCAGCCGACTGGTGGTACTACGCCGAAAAGGTTCGTAAGGAAAAATACGACCTCGATGAGGAGATGCTTCGCCCCTACCTGTCGCTCGAGGACGTGAGGAATGGCGTTTTCAACCTAGCAGGGAAACTTTACGGGTTGAAGTTCATAAAACACACCGATATCCCCGTTTACCATCCCGACTGCGAGGTTTATGAGGTGCAGGAGGCCGATGGCCGGCATTTAGGAATCCTCTACCTCGATTTCTTCCCCAGGGATAGCAAGTCGGGTGGGGCCTGGTGCACCGAGTACCGTTCCTATAAGGTCAAACCCGATGGCACCATTTCTACCCCCGTGGTGTCCATTGTAACCAACTTTACCAAGCCAGCAGGTGATACTCCTGCCCTGTTGAGTTTCGACGAAGCCGAAACTTTCTTTCATGAATTTGGTCATGCCCTGCACAGCCTGTTCTCTAAAGTGCAATACCCCGGACTGGCTAATGTTCCGCAGGATTTCGTTGAGCTACCTAGCCAAATCATGGAGCATTGGGCCAGCCATCCGAAATACCTGAAGGAGTACGCCCTTCACTACAAGACAAGGGAACCCATGCCCGATAAGCTGATTTCAAAAATTGAAGCCAGCAGCCAATTCAACCAGGGCTTTGCAACGGTTGAGTATCTGGCTGCATCCATTCTCGATATGGACTACCACACCCTTACCGCTGAAAAGGCAAAAATTGAAGATGTGCTGGCCTTTGAAAAAGCCTCGATGGATAGAATTGGGTTAATACCCGAAATTCTACCCCGCTACCGCAGCACTTACTTTGGGCATATTTTCAGCGATGTGCTGGGCTACTCAAGCGGATACTACTCCTACATTTGGGCCGAAGTGCTCGATAGCGATGCCTTTGAAGCCTTCGTGGAGAGCGGCGACATATTCAACAAGGAGGTAGCAGGAAAATTCCGCACCTGTGTTCTCGAAAAGGGTGGTTCCAAGGAGGCCCTGGAGTTATACAAAGATTTTCGAGGTCGTGAAGCCAGCATTGAACCGCTTCTAAAGAACAGAGGATTGAAATAGCACGCCATTACACATAACACCAAAAGGGGCTCAAACCGAGCCCCTTTTTTAGTTACAAGTCATACTAACGGTTGCTGCCTGGTAAAGCTCATCAATCTCCGGTGTTAGCTTAATCCCGACATATTCAAGTCAACGTAATGAGCATTCATCGGCATCCCGCCTAATGAAAAATTTCTGAAATGCTTTCTGCAACAGTTTTGCCTTTTTACCATTTAACAAACCCATGAATTTTCATTCATTTAGAATTTTATTTTTGAACTTGACGAATTTGTACTCTAATTTTAGCCCCAAATTATAGCGCCATGCCAACAGGTAAAAGTATTACTAAACAGTTGCCCAACGTAATCACCCTGCTTAACCTGGTTTCGGGATGCCTTTCGATAGTGGCAGCGCTTGATTGTGATCTCCAGCTGGCAGGGCTGTTTATCATTTTGGCAGCGGTGTTCGACTTTCTCGATGGGTTTACGGCCAGGCTGATAGGTGCGTACACCATGCTGGGGAAGGAGCTGGACTCGCTCTCGGACGTGGTTAGCTTTGGCGTTGCACCCTCTATGATCATCTACGAGCTGATGCGGCAAAGCCTGGAGCTGCCAAAAAACGAAGGTCTTCTGAATGGCCATTGGCTTCTCCTAATCCCATTTGTAATGGCTGCCTTCTCGTCGTTACGATTGGGAATGTTTAACCTTGATGAGCGGCAGTCATCATCATTCATTGGGTTACCCACCCCTGCCAATGCGCTGATGATAGTAGGCCTTACCTTTGGCCTCAACAGCACATGGGCTGATGTGTACGGAATTTTCACAAGTTCGGTTTGGGCATTAACCGCCATTGTAGCCCTCCAGTCGTTTCTCTTGGTTTGCGAGTTGCCCATGTTCTCGTTCAAGATAAAATCGCTTAAGCTGAGCGTTGCCTACAAGCAGCTACTTTTTCTTTCCGGCGCTGCCGTTCTGGTTGTGATATTTCTGAAGGCCGCACTTTCGCTCATTATCGTTTGGTACGTATTTCTATCGCTGGTTTTCTACCTTACCGGGAAAATGGGGAAAAAGCAACATGTTTGAGCTAAATTCAACCGGTGATTCTAAAAATCCCCTATTTTTGTCATCATAAATCAAGTAGTCCTGCTAAATTTTATTGTATAGCCGGCTAAATAAGTTCAAACGCATGAAATTTACTGCCGAAATCAACGTTATGCCGCTAAAGGCGCTACTCGACCCACAGGGAAAAGCTGTTAACTCAACTCTTCATGGTATTGGGCATACCGAGGTGTCGAATGTTAGAATAGGTAAGCATATTACCATGGAGGTGGAGTCGGCTAGCCGGGAGGAGGCCATTGAAAAGGTAACGGAGATTTGCTCAAAGGTGCTCTCGAACCCGGTGATGGAGGGTTACGATTTCACCCTAAACGAGATTAAGAGCTAGCCTACTCGTTGCTGTTGGGCTGAGATTTTGAACCTAAAATTTCAGCTTGCCTTCTGATGGACTCCTTATGGACCATGCGGAGGAGGTTTTTGATGTACTCTTCGCTCAACCCTAACCTTTCGCCATACTCCACCCTCGATTCGAGTATGCGTTCCCACCGACGCAGCTGAAAAACCGTAACGTTGTTATCACGCTTGTACTCACCAATTTGCTCCACCAGCTTCATCCTGTTTGCAAGCAGCTCGATAATCTGCTGATCAATGGAGTCAATTTTATTACGGGTTTGCTCAATGAAGTCAACATACTCAGAGCATGCCGACGAGGAATCCCTGAAAATCAACTTTTGCAGTAGTTGCGAAAAAACATGGGGACTTACCTGCTGACGGGCATCGCTAAGGGCAGCCGATGGATTGGGATGAACCTCCACCATAAGCCCATCAAGCGAAAGATTCAGGCCATGCTGGGCCACCTGTGCAACCATATCGGCACGACCCGCAATATGGCTGGGATCGCATAAAATAGGCAAATCGGGGAATCGGCTTTTCAAATCTATGGCCAGCTCCCATTTAGGAATGTTCCGTAGGCGTGAATGCTCGTAGGGATAAAAACCGCGATGCACGGCAGCCAGCTTGGTAATTCCCATGCGGTTGAAGCGTTCAAGCGCACCTATCCACAGCTCCAGGTCCGGCGTAATGGGATTTTTCACCAGCACCGGAATGTTACTATGGCTAAGGGCTACAGCAAGCTGCTCAGTTGTGAACGGGCTGGCTGTTGTTCGGGCGCCAATCCAAACTATGTCAATTCCATAATCGAGGGCCATCTGAACATGAGCAGGAGTGGCCACCTCAGTAGTTACCAGTAAGCCCGTTTCGCGTTGAACCCTCTGAAGCCATCGTAAACCCTTTTCGCCGGCACCCTCAAAGCTGCCAGGGCGGGTGCGAGGCTTCCATATACCTGCCCTGAAAACCTTTACCCTTTCAATTCCGGCAAGCTGAAGGGCTGCATCCATAACCTGCTCCTCGCTTTCGGCACTACAGGGTCCGGCAATAATTAACGGCAGCGATAACCCCTCAAACCAACTCGAAATTGGTGTTATGTTAAGTGGTGTATCCAAACTTTAACCCAATAAATATTTGACAAAGTTAGTGAGAAATAATCAACTGGTAAGGGTAAAACTAACAACCAGCTGCTAAAACAGATCGTAACGGGCGCTATACTTTTGGGCCAGATCATCAGGTTTTTCAGCACGCTGAAACCAAAAAATTCTCTTAAGCATGGTGGCATACCATCCGGTTCTTCGCA
>Ga0208695_1000695_pt1 | contig 34052 bp, 16 predicted proteins | sample AD_UKC111_MetaG_FD_184449 | JGI IMG/M metagenome (GOLD analysis project Ga0208695, IMG submission 184449) | Active sludge microbial communities of municipal wastewater-treating anaerobic digesters from Hong Kong - AD_UKC111_MetaG (SPAdes)... | ecosystem: Engineered > Bioreactor > Anaerobic >...
AGCCAAAGCCAGGGCAACCAACAAGCCATTTGAAAGCGGCGGCAACAGCAGCACTTTCACAATCCCCATCACAAACACAGCAATTGGGTCTATTCTAACCGATGCAAATGTTATGCTATCAACAGCCTTCTTTGTTATGCTATCAACAGCCTTCTTTGTTATGCTATCAACAGCCTTCTTCCGCGAATCAGTTTGAGAACTCTCCTGCTTTGTGTAAACAGATAAAACAACTCGTTGGCCATCATCAAATAAATCCTTTTGCCCAAAAGGCTGAATGGAAAACGAAATTGGGATTAATGAGTCTGTTGGCAAATCTCGATAGTGCAATGATATATTCTCACTCAAGCTCTCACCACCACGGAAAATCCAGGGTACATGCTCACTCTTAAAGTCTTCATTTTTCAGTGTAATGCGAAAATCCTCAAAATCCTGTTTCGTTTTAATGAACAGATCAGCCTGGCTGGAAGAAAATGAAGTTACATATTTCGGCACCCAACCATAAAGATCAAACCCACGTGCCCCATTGCAGTCCTTAGGCTTATCTGAGCAATTCAACTGCACCGGACTGAAAGAACTTTGGTAAGCCTGCTCGAGGCAAAAGTACAACACAGGGTAATAAGTCACAAACGCAACCACAATCAATTTAATCGCCAACAGCCAGGCCGACTTTTTGCTTGGGATCGGTAATGAAGCAGACATTGCCCTATCTTCCTTTCTCTACATGAATATAATCAAACAAATTTTTTTGACATGTTTTAAACACCCCATCCTCATTAAATAAGCATCCTACAACATCCCAGTCGTGATGTTGATCCCATTGTACTATCAGGCGCTGATACTGACAGGGCTCATCAAAAAGAGCATAGTCAAAATTGTACAGAACAACGTTAACATCCTCTGCCTGCCAGCAAACAGTTTTTTTATCCGGGCCACACAGCGGCACAGGGTATGTTCCAAAGTCAAGTGTCTCACCATCTTGCACAACTCTATCTAGTTGCGGAGTCAAATCACAGTGATCTTGAATATTAACTGCTTTTTCTTTTGAAACCAAATAAACTTGCGGCGGATCATTTTTCAGCACCCATGTAGCAAACTCATACGAAATTTTGCTTTTCTCTCCATTTTCAGTATGAAAATTGATGTAATGAGGCTTCCAATCAACTGACACGTCTACCGACGCAAGTATCTTTCCCTCATCTGTCACAAAGGAAACCTGCAAACTGTTAGAAGCGGGGTCAGGTGTGCAATTGAATAACAGCTGTTGCTCGGGATGGCTATGCAAATCTTGTATTGTCTTTTTGGAAAGCGGAGAAGATTGCCCATTGCACACCAATGCAAAATCATAGGGTAGATTTTTAAAATCATCCTCGCCCGCTAGGCTCACAATTTGAATTGCAATTTCGCCATTGAGAGATGGATTAACGGCCGTGAGGTTCGCCTTTACATTCACCTTTTCGTCCACAGTAACCCAATACATTCCCCAATCATTATTGGAATCGCAATTCAGCGTCAGGTTTTGCAACTTCGAATTAGTGTACGTATCAAATACAAATACAGGCTCTGCCTGCGGTTGCGCCCGCTTCATCTCTTCGTCAGCATCCTTAAGAGTGGCATATGCCTGATGTCCAGGCCACATAACCCCGCCCACATTGATATGCTTAGCTATCGCTTCAACAGGGATCAAAACCTCTGTATTCAAAATGCCCTGTCGAATGTCGCCATCCATCAGCATTGGAAGATACTCTTTCAGCGTCGTGTCGCTCAACAATTTCGTCACATAGTCAAGACTTTGCAAATTTTCGCGCCGAGCACCCTTTAAGCCCAGCACGGTTATTCGTGAGCTGTTTGCATCCGCATTAATCCATGTGTCAAACGCAGGCTCATACGGAAATTGCCCCTCACAACTTTCTATCACCACAATCAGGTTAACGGACTCAGGCAAAGCTTCCAACGTCTTTTCAAGCTCTGTATCGTTTCTACAATTGGATTCACCATTACATTCACCATCTGTGATCAATATAATAGTACTTTTCGCATATTTTTTCTCAACCAACTCATCGACCAATTGCTCTAACGGCTTAGAAACCTGATTGCCTTCGCTATACTCAGGAGGAGGCATATTCCAGGACACCCTGGTTACGTCTGCTAATGGCTTAATCCACTCAACAGAAGATTTGCCTTTAGGAAACCTAGCCACCCCAACATCTAATTGCTTCTTCTGCATAGCAGGTGAATTAGCCAGAGCTGCGGTTAAGAACTGCGGCAACCGCTCCACGAGATGGTTTGGATCTTTGCACCAATTTTGCTGCGACTTTGTTAGATCCAGCAGAAAAACCACTGCTTCCTTTTGGACTAAAATATCATGCTGGGGAGGAATGGGTTCATCCCCCACATCAATCATTATTTGCACTTGCGTTTGTGATGTTGACTTCACCTGCTCAATCGGCGTTACTACCGCAGTCGGTGTTTGTGGCCCACAAGCCACCAGACCCAACAGCACACAAACCAGCATCAAGCCAATCATGAAGTGTTTCATATGCCCCTTCAAAATTCTAGTAGTCTCTAAACCACCCCCTTATCTCCCCCTCCGTAGGAATTCTGCCCCTGCATACGCACCTTCGCTCTATAACAATTACTGGCGGACGAGATAAGGTCATCAAACAATGCCAGATACTAGGCAAAAGCTTCTTCCGCTCCAACAGCACGTTCAGCTGTGCACACACGCGTTCCATCAATTCATCCACCACAACACAGCGCGGACAAATAGGTGACAACGAATAAAGGACTACCCTTGCTTGATGTCTCATCATTGCACAAGCACAAGGTCAACCAATTGTTGCAATTCTGCAGCACTCAGCTCTCCTAAGCGCTGCCCGCGCACAATCCCCTGAGCATCCACCACCACATGGAAAGGAACACCCTCAACGCCATAGCTCTCGCCCACACTTCGGTCGCGATCAAGGCCAACGGGGAAAGTCCATCCATGTGCCTGCGCAAAATTACTCGCGTCTTGTTCGCTGTCGTTATTTGTAATATTGATTGCGATCACCTGCAAACCGCGTGCGCTGTTTTGGTCTGCAAGCGATTGGATCAGTGGTGCCTCGTTTTGGCAATGTGGACACCAGGACGCAAAAAATATCACCAAGACAGGCTTGCCTGCGAAATCGGCCAATGCAACTCGATCACCATTGAGGCCATCCAACGAAAACAACGGAGCAGGTTGCCCTACCAGCGTTGAAGCTGTAGCAGTTATTTGCGGTGGTGTCTCTTGGATGGGCGGTTCCAGGGTCGGCAAAGTTAGTGTCGGCAATTCATCCGGCGGCAATGTAACACTTACCGGTAGTGTCGGCACAACAGTAGAGCCCCTCAACAAAGGCAACCAGTAGTCTCTAGTCAAAATTGCCGCAATGATCAGAAAAATCAACAACAAAATTAGCCACCAAAAATCGCACAACCAGCACACTGTATTCTCAGAGCGCTTCCCCGAACGTCGCATTTTAACCTCCTTAAAACGTAACCCCAATCATTTGATCAAGACGAATAACTCGTTCCCATCAAGACCAAAGCCATCCAAATTACAGCGATCACACCAGCCATCATCAACAGAAGAGATTGGGGGAACCACCACCATCCCCCTAAGCCCATCACCAACACAATCAACAATTCCATTATAGCACAATTAAAAAAAACGCCAAGCCAGAATCGCCATCGAAATAAGGGCAATCCCAACGCCGCCATTACTCCTGCTCCAGCCAAAAAAGCCCACCCCCAAAGCAATCCTTGCCAATTAGCCAGGATCAACAGTGGAACAGCACTCAACAACGCTTGCCCAATGAAGAGCCGCCCAGCCAGCATCAGACGTGTTGTCAGCGACCTTCCCCATCCCATCACTTTGCACAAAGAAGGCTGCAAAACAATCGTCCAATTTTTCCAACGTTCATTGGCAGAGAAATTCAAAGCGGCTGCCAAACCTTCCGGCAGGTGTAATTGCCCCCCTGTTGCACCATGCATAGTCAGAGCCTGATACAGTCGTTCGCGATCCACTCGCCGCATTGCAATAGCTTCCTCAAGCCGCAACCCGCCCACATCCAGTGCCAGAATCACCCCACCCATCGGACAAGGCGTCTCTAAAAGCTCGTTGCGACAGTTGCCTATCACCATCACACATTCCAGGCTACCTTTTCCATACAAGCCGGGGCGCGCCGGCGCGGACCAAAACCAGGCCTGCCACCCAACCGCTTTTGGCAAGGGCCAGCGAACATCCTTCCTGTCACTGTTCAACAAGGTCATATTCCACCTCTCCGCCCGGTGTTAAGATGCGAATCTTTGCCGCCCCTTCCAAATCTGGCAAGCGTATGATCTGCTCAACCACCTCATGGTAAGTCGGCGGTTCGCCATAATAAAAAACCGTTTCAAAGCCTTGTTCGAAAATCACCTGGCCTTGCGCATTCAAAAGCTGGGCTCGATTCGTTGCAGATGTCGAGGGCAATAGCCGCACTTGCTCCAATCGCTGCACAGAGACAATTTCTGGCGCCGTTGTGTGCGAAACAGATACAACCACTTTCCAACCGCCTTCAAGCGTCTGATGTGGAGGCGGCGGTGTTGGCGTTAGGACTTGTGTTGGTATTTGTGTTTGATCAACAGCCAATATACTCAACCGCAACAAGACTCCCAACAACAAACCAACCAACATAGCCAAAAAACTTTGTGAGCCAATACTCAAACCAGATTTCATCTTATTCCTGCCGAGATAACAACGCGAATCTTTCTGCCAGGCTTTGCCGACAAACCTGGTTGAAGCCATAGTCGCCATCCAATCCTGATGGTCCCATAATGGAATTTTTTCCATTGAGAGTTGGTTGTCCACTGCATATTATGCCTACTTCTTTTTGGCAATCAGACGGATATGGATTTGGACATCCGCCGATAAACGTTTGATTCTGACTTAGCCACGCAGAATAGGAATACTCATCACACAGACCAAAGACATGGCCAAGTTCATGTGCCGTCACAGAAAGATAAGAAGCCTCTGCAACCACCGCGATTGAGTTGGGGCCCAACGTCCAACCAGTCACATCTCTCTGTCCGTCCAATGCCACATCACCATCGGTCAATCCAATATAATAATCTGCCGGATAATTGAGCAATCCAAAACTTGCCACATCATTGACCAGGTTTTCACTGGATAAATCAGCATCTTCCAGACCGACAGATGGCATTTGGACGACAACCGCAAAATACTGCTCAAGCTGAGACTCGGACAAGAACAAATTCAAGTGCTCTTGCGCAGCTTGTTCAAATTCAGCTTGTGAGCCAGACCAGTTTAGACGAATAAAAACCACAACCATTTCAGGCTTTGCAGAAGAAGGTGTGGGCGTTGAAACGGGCGTAGGTGAAATCTGTGGTGACGCAATCGTCACTAAAGTGCTCTGTCGGGTTGGTAATAATTCAGTAGGAAGGACCGGTGTTGAAGGGATCATAGTCGGCATCGGAGGGGGAGGAACAGTTATTGGCATCGGCTGCAACCAACCGCGCAACAACAAAGCAAGTCCAACCATCAACAACATCCCCAACAACAAGCCACCATAATCACACAGCCAACAAGCTACTTGCTCCTGATCAGAAAAGCGCTTCATTCTCTGCTCAACGCGTAAAACTAGTCACAACAACTTGCTCACCGACTTGAGAAACACGTCCTTCGAATGTTTGCGTCTGACCATCCACTTTTAATTGAATTCGAAATTCTGTGTCGTCCAATTCCGTCCCACAATGCGAAAAATAGACCACTGAAACCGTATATTCTCCCCTGGGCGCAGATCCAATTGGCCAGTAAATGTTCTCAACCGGGGAATCTGTAACAGTCCGTTCACACCCCGCATTGCTATCAACATCCAACAAACCACCCGAAGCAGAAGCGCTGTGTTGATAAAATATTTCTTCACCCAACGGATCCACGACATGCAGATCCAAATCATTATATCCAGACCAGCGTAATGTAACCTGCACGTCGCCTGTTCCTAGTTCAGCTCGGCAAGAACCAGGCAACCAATAGCAACGTGTGAGAATGGCAATCACAATTAAGAACAAGACAAGCAAAATCAACCACCACCAATCACACAAAAAGCAAACTGCACTTTCAGAACGTCTTTGTACGTTGTGGCTCATCCTATCTTCCTTTTCTTATTTTCGAATTGCCACCAATCCGCCCAATGCGCTTAAAAGCAGTGCGGCGAAAATCTCCACCAATCCAACCAGGGCCATGCTGGCCCCATAGAGTGCAACCTCTTCACCTTGTGGAAAGAGACTAATCACAATCAAAATCAAAGCAAAAACCAGCCAACCGCCAATGCTTAACGTCAAGCCAGCAGCGGCCCCCTTGGCAACAGTCTGTCTTTGCAACCATGTCTGCGTTTTGATTCTCTTGGACTGCAGAATCGTGTTCTGGAACCAACCGCCCGACAACAAGCCAACGACAAAGTAGAGAATCACATGCAAAATTAGCAAAATCCACAACAGCACTTCCCCAACATCAGGCAACAAAAAAACTGCCACTAGCTTGAAGAGCAAAAATGGTGCCAACAAATACAATGCAGAGCGCAAGGCCGGGTCATAGCGTTTTGCCTTTCCACCCCGCTCAGGGTGATAGTGAGCATTCACCCCATTTTGTTGCAAGCCACGGTTATTATACTTAGACTTAGACATTCCATCCTCCTGAAAGAGTACTGCGATTTTCGTATTCTTGTATCCAACTGCGATGAATGCTTTGTTCGTTTACGCGCAGCGGTGCTTCTTTAACCTGCTTGATTAATGAAAACGGATACCCTTTTTCAGCCATACGACTAATCGCCCGGTCAATATTATACACAGCACGATAAAATGTCACTGCCCAATTATCCAGATCCAGCACTGCCCATGAAGCACGCGCATCGCGATCGCCCGGAAAACCGACACTACCCGGGTTGATCATCGCCACCCCCTCACCCAACGAGAATGGCTGACCATAAACCAAATCAATATTCTCCAAATTACCTTGCGCATTTTCACGCAACAGTGTAGGAATATGCGTATGTCCAAAAATTGTGCATGTTCGTTGACCTTGCGCAACACTTTCCTTTAATTTTGTTAAGATCTGTGTGCGCAGGAAATCAGGAGACCAGGGATACAGATACCCATTCAAAGGATCTGGTGCACCATGCACCAGACGCACCCCAGTATGCACATCCAAAGAATACCGAGAATCCAAGGAATGATTAAATTTTTGGCGAACCTGCTCCAAATACCACTTCATATCGTCACTGCCCACAATCTCAAGAAGATGAAGCAACATTGCCATTGCTGCCTCAGGCCGTACACGCGGCAAGTCTTCATGCTCCTGCCATCTGCCCTGTGCCAGCTGAGGCGCCTGCTGCCAAGCATCTTCCTTTGAGTCAACCCTGACCTCTCGCGCAGCATAAGAAGACAAAAGTTCTTCATGATTGCCACATACCCACTGTACCCTATCGCCAAGTTCACGCAGTTTATGCAACACCTCCAATGGTGCAGCTCCATATCCCACCTGATCCCCCGCGAGCCAGATCACCTCAATCCTTTGCTGCCTTTGAAAGCGCAAAACAACTTGCAGCGCATCCCAATTCGAATGGATATCGGAAGCCAGAAGAACTCTCATTTCGCTGCTCCTTTCATTTTTCTCTGTCGTTACGCAAACGGTCTAAACCTGTTTGCATACGATCAAGGAACGCAAGCATGTCTTGCGCCTTAGATTGTTCGTAGAAACGCCTTGCCACATCAATCCGCTCCTGCATTTGCATCTCCAGGTCAAGTCGGCGTTTGGTTAAATCAACTGCTGCCTGATCGATTTGAGACACAATCCTCTTCTCATATTGCTCAACATTTTTGATGAAGTTATCCAACACATTTTGAGCTCTCCTCAAATCTTCGCACCAGGCCTCGCATTCGTTGCTCAACCCAAGAGCTTTTCTGCTATCTGGAGGTGGCAATGATGCTTTATCTTGCTCATACTTCATCAAAACACCACTGATAGTTTTACGTTGCTGTCTCAAATCCTCTAACTTAAGCAGTGTAAATTCGTCCTCACGAACATCTAGTTTGAATTGATGTCGGACATACGTCGCAAAATCCTCATCCTCATCACGCTCACCGGAAAAAATTTTCTTGTACTCATGCTCAAATTCATTCCAAACAGCTTTCCACTTCTGATACGTTTCCAGACGCTGTCCAGCCAGAGAACAAATTGTAAACTGATTCGAATCACCCCAAAAAGGCACGTTTTGGTTCAAGAAGTCGTCACGCCATTGATAGGTTGCCGGTAGCAAACCAAAACTCTCATCTGGTCTGCCTTTCAACAATTTTTTTAGCTTTTTGCAGTGTTCAATAATCGACGTAAAGCTATCCGCTAAAAGATAACTCTGTAGCTCGTCTTTAGCTCTTTCTATCTCCTGACGCAAAACACGTTGCTCACTCAAACGCGCTTGTAATTCATGCACTTGAGGATGTGCATCTGGCAAATACCCTCTTAACACACTCAAATCTTGCTCGACTTGCTGCCACAGGCCATTCAATAAAACGCGTCTCCAATCCGCCCCATTTTCATCCCAACGATGCAACAGTTTTTGGCACTGCAGCATCGTTTGAATCACTTCAGCGATCTTTTGACGTGCGCCAGAAAGCGTCGCGGGATTAAGATTGATTAAGGGGCAAGCAATCTGCATGCTGACCAGTTGTCTGTCCAGCTCCTGAGCTTCTTGTAACTTTTGCTCTAAAATTCCCGCGCCATAATAAAACTGCTCAGCTGCCTCTGTCAAAGAACGGATTTGTACTTCAACTTGATGCCGATCTGCTTGCAACCCTGAACGGGCGATTGGATGATTCTCATTTAAGGATAGCACCTGCGCATAACAACGCACCCGCTCAGCAAGATTCGCATTTTGGCCCGCCTCATTGGCTCGATTCAACAAATCAGCAATTGCCTGCTGGTTTAATTTTTCCAGATATCTTGCCAGATAGTCCAATAAACGTTTCAACCAAGAAACCGCCAAACGATGCCAAAAGTTTTGCTCTGGTTGCAGCTGAGCTTTCACTTGCTCAGATTGCTTTTTAGCCTCTTCAATCGTCTGGCGAAGCATCTCAACAGCCTGCAAATATTCACTTGATTGAAAACTTTTGCGAACTGATCGTAACGCCTGAATCAAAAGTTCACGCAAACGAACTTGAGGATCATCAGCCGTATCTTTGTTCCAGGGGACATTACTTTGGAAAACGACATGCGCTTCAGGTTGTTCGCGAATTTGCTGCGCTTGCTCTTCGTCATCATTCAACAATCTATCATCCATCAACCAAAGCCAATAATATTGGCGCGCCGCAAAAAGCCCCTCTCGTATTTCAAGATCGCCGGAGTATTGCGCAACCATCTTCTCATATTTTTGAACCAGTTTTCGCAAATCACTTTCCTGCACACGTCCCTTCAACACTTGCCGCGTGTAATGATTACAATATCCGCGGGCTGCCCATTTGCACAAATCTATTTCTTCTGGCAGGTTGAGATCCAAGGGCTGCATTTTATCTGCCAGCTCTTCAAAAGCTTCCTGCCAATCATCTGAGTTTTGTTCCTTCAAATGCCGCAGGCGTTGAACCGCCAAAACTCGCACTCGCTCAACAACGCCTCGCAACATATAATTAAACTCACCCTGACGGGTCGTTTCCAACTGAGCAAGCTCTTTTAATTTCGCTGCCAACCCCATCAGCTGACGTAGTTTTTCACGCTCAGGCACCGTCTCAGTCGCCCAACGCTGCTTACGATCATCGGGCATTTGTTCACGCAATTCTTCAAACTGTTTTTTTATCTCTTCATACAATGGGACAATTCTGTGTTGCTGATCTACCACTTGACGACGTTCTATCTCTCGCTGTTTTTCCTCAAATCTCAATTGTTGTTTGGCATCAGCAACCAATTTTCCTGCTGTTGTTTCATACGCCCTTAAGGAATTTAAAAGCGTTTGCGCCTTCTGATAGCGTCCTTGCTGCCAATACCGCTCAATATCCTGCTGCAAGCCATAGATTTCAACTTTTTGTTTTAAATCCTCAATGCGTTTCTTGAGCTCGCCTTCGGGACGCAATTCTCTAAGAATGCTGTAAGCCTGGCTCCAGTTTCCTTGATTAAAAAACTCTTGCGCCTGCTTCAATTTCTCTTCATCATCAAAATATTGCTGAAGCTGTTCATAAAGCGACCGAATCTCAAAATCAGACTTTTCCTCGATTGTAAGATTTTCATAAGCTTTTTTCGCTGCGTTGAAGTTCCTTCTTTGGATGTACGTTTGAATATTCTGATAAGCAGCCCGCAAACGAGAACGACGCTCTTCACGCGCCTGCACGAACGCCAGAAACTCATCTGCTTCTCGAATTGCGACTTTCAAATCCTCTGTGCGTTGCTCTGGCAGCAACAGCGCCAAATCCTCGCGCACTTTCATCACAAGTTGACGCGCCTGATCAAACGTTTGCAGCGCAGCCAAGCTGCCAGCCTGCTCTGCCAACTCTTGTTCCTCGCCTGCCAGTTTTGCAGTACCATCGTGAATCGCCTGTCGCAAACGCTCAGCCAGGTCTGCACAAGCCAATACCTGTTGCGCCTCAATTTTCTGGTCAATCTGCTCATAACCTGGATAGATCTGGCGCGCCTCTCTCAACAAGCGCAACACTGCCAGGGGACGCACTTCTTGCCGGCTACTTTGAACGATTTGATCAGCCTCCTGCCACTTCTGCACAGCTAGCTGATACTCATCCCTTTTGTTTTTTAATTCCTCATGCGTCGGTTCGTGTGCGTCTATCCCCGCCATTTGAAGAGCTTGCTCAATGTGTTGAAGCGCAGCCATTGGCTTGCCAGGCATATACCCCGCTGCGCCGCTCAACATCCTGGCACCATAGGCAACCACCAAATCAGGCAATTTGCTGCGTGCCTCACTTAGCACCTGATCAATCGGACGAGATTCCCCAACACGTGCGTCGTATGCTGTTTTGTGTCCAAGGTTAATTTTCTTTTCCAGCTCCTTAATCAGTTCAGACACTTGTTGCATGCTTTGCAGCGCATCCGCCGTAGTCAATTGTCCCATCTTTACGCGCGCTTCATCGCGCCGTTTGCGCGCATCTATATACAGCAGCTCAAGGTGCGGATACTGACCGCTGCGGATAAGCGCCTCAGCATCACGAACAGCCCGATCCAAAACAGCATCATCCTCTTCAAATCGCAAACAATGTTCCAAATTCCGAAAACGTTCTTCTTCACGCTTTTTCTCAATCTGCGCTTTGAGCTGAAGTGCATCCTTATATTCAGCATCCAAAGCCAAAATCTTAGCGAGAGAGTCTAAAGCGCCGCCATAGTCTTGCTGCGACTCAGCATCCAGCGCGCGCCCCATTAATTCCTCGATCTTTTTGCGCTGTTCCCCAATACGCTGCTGGTCTTTTTCCTCTGCCCCAACAGAAAAAGATTCCCCATCATCAAAAGAATCAGCAAACACAGTCGGTTTCATAGTCGAATCCTCGCCAAGAGGCGTGATACCAGGTTGGTCTGCTACTTGTGTTTGTGAGGGCGATAGCAATTCTTCAACCAGGGCAATAGCCTGAATCGGCTGCTCGCCTTGCAAACCATTTTGCAGCCAGGCTTCTAAATCGTCAGAAGCCTGGAAAAACCTGGCACGTTCCTTCCTTGAACAAACGGGGTCCTCTGCACGCTGTTGCAACTCTCGAATCCAAGTCTGAACGCGTTCAACTGTATAATCATTCATAGGTTCTTCCTCATCAAAATGCAACAAAGATTGCAAAGCCTGGAACATTTCACAAGCATCAGCATACCGCTCTGTCACTTCATCACTGAGACTGCGCCGCAACCACTCTACCAAACCTTCAGGTATTTTTGTGATCAATCGTTCAAAATCTTTTACAGGGCCTAAACAAGGATCCGCATATTCTCCGCACAGCAACGCCATCACAACGCTAGCCGTTTGATAAACATCATCTGCCTTCGTCCATCTCTGTTCCGGCTTCAAATCGTCTGTGCGAAAGTTGGGAGGTAAATATCCGGGGCTGACATGCGATGGAACACCTGCCTCACTTGCCAAACAACTGAGACCAAAATCTATGATCCGCACCCGTTGATCTTTCTCCCCCACCAAAAAATTAGCCGGTTTGATATCCATGTGAACCCAATCAGCCTGATGAATACATTGCACACAAAACACCACACCCTGGGCCAATTTTATGGCCAAATCAGTATTATTAATCGTTTCATTCAAGCATTGATCCAAAGATTTACCAGGTAAATATTCCCAAACCTGATAGAACACAGGTCGAGCACCCGATCTTCTTTCAGAAAACAGTCTCCCATTCAACTGATACGCTTTTTGAGCATCAAGGAACTCAGCGGTACAGTCTGATGGCAACAACAGCCTAGCCAATTGTTGAACCCGCCTTGCCTCTTTTGCAGCGACATCGACATTGTCTGTGTACAAAAATTTTATAACAACTTTGCGCTCAGTCAATTCATGTCTCGCCAAATAGGTCTGACTCAATTTTGTAGAAGCAAGCGTTTCCAAAAATTCGTAACCGCCGAATGAAGTGTGCGGAGCAATTTCTGAGATTCCTGACTTATTCGCAGAAGAATCCATCGCCAATTCTTCCAGACGTTGAGCCAAATCTAACAAATTAACTTGTCGCTCTTCCGGGTCTCGCGCGATCATTTGTCGGATCCAGGTTTTAATCTGCGGGTCCAAGTTGACCTGATCCAACAAGCGCAAAGCTTCTTCATCAACCCACTCGCCGTTAAAATCCAGCCGCCCGCTAAACAACTCCCATAACACAATCCCAGCTGCGTAAATATCTGTCGCTTGATTTGCCTGATGCATTGGCTCAAGCAAATCTTGTGCATTTTGTGCAGATTCATTGACTGGCCTAAGCTCCGGGGCAAGATAATGCCGCTTCCGCTCAGCCTCAAGATAGGTACGAACACTCGGACCATCCCATCGAATAGTATCGCTTCGCCCCATGGATGCTCGAAAACGCGCCAGATCAAAATCAATAATCTTAATAATATTGTCCTTTCGAGACAACAACAAATTATCAATTCGCAAGTTTCGATGGATAACATCCGCACTATGAACAAAAGCCAATCCTCGACAAAATTGTGCAGCCAGGCGATATTTTTCCTTCAGCTTAAAATCTTCACGCAGCAACACATCCGATAAAAGTTCGCCATCAACCCATTGCAACGCAACAGCATAATACCTTGGGGTTGCATTATTATCTAGCATTGCATCTTCAGCAAATTGAATATATTGCTTCCCCTCCACCCTAGGATCCCCTTCATCACGAATTGTTTTCAACGCGTCAATTTCGCGCCGCAACTGCTCAAGCAATTGATCCGCTTGTATTTTATCCGTTCCAATAGGCAAGGTATACACTTTCAAAACACATTTGTAAGGGGACGTTTTTCGAATTGCCGAATACATGCGATACCCATTAGCAAACCGCACGCCGCCTTCAATATAATATGATGGAATCCACGGCACAAAAAAATGTTCTTCAAACGCTTGTTCTGCTCGCAACAACAATTCTTGTGTCTGTATCTGCCTAGCTTGCCTTTCAACTCGCTTAAAAAACTCAGGCAAATTGCGATAAGCAATAATCTTCCGACCAAATTGGGGATTTTCTTTATCAAATTGACAGCGCGGATTCTCACCCGCCAGACAAACCAGCCAATCAAAATAGAGAGTTTCCAACGGAACATAAAAACGTCGCAGAGCGTCTTTGACGACAAACATTGCTGACCGCGCCTGCTCAAACGGTGGCTTCTCAGTCTTCCCATTACTCAAAACCCACTCATCTGGCCTCACGACAATCCTTCCATCAAAGTCTTTCATCTCAATGACATAGATTCCACACGGCCCAGTGACAACCAGATCTACTTCCCGTTCCTCGCCTTTCTTGGATGGGAACAGAAAGTTTGTCCATAGCGTATAAGAGTCGGGCAATTCTGTTTTCAAAAAATCAAATACCCGGTTCTCCCCCGGACGATCCTGTCTTTCGCCATACGGTATGTGTTTTGCCATGGTTTCCTCGATTCCATTCTTTTCAAGGTCTATGAACTGCAATCACCACATCCAACCCTATCACACCATTCAGATCTTCTGTTTTAACGGTCCAGTTGATCAACAGCCGGTTGGATACCAAATCCTCCGCCACGCTTGCTACGCCCAAATGCACCCAGGTGGCTTGCTGCCCTGGATCCAAAGTAAACTGAATCACCCCCATCTCCACACCTTCTGTACCAGAATAATCAATTTTAGGTGGAATCAGTTGTCCCAAATGATTAAGTGGCGGTGACCAAAAATAAATATCATATTCTCCAGCCCAACGCAGTGGCAACTCCCACACAATATGATTATAGGTCCAGCCCGGTTTCAAAGTGAGATATTCTGCCCCATTCCATGTATAGAGATTCAGGTCTTCTGGCAATGGATTCAACTGATCGGACCATTTCTCTTTTCCTTCCTTATTTCTTTCTCCAACCAAAGGGGCATCATCCCACACAAGCACCCGTTCCAGTCCAATCCCCAGGCGAGCCAATCCCTCAAAAACTTTCTCGTTGCCTTCCTGCGGCAGGTCTGGTAATCGCACAATTGCAATTGCGTCCACCCCAAGAATATCTGTTTTTTGACCCGGCTGCTGAGGTGCATCCAGACGAACTTCAACCTTCTGACCTGAATGAAGCCGATACACTCCCGCTGTTCGCCATTCATCCACCACCTCTTCTCCCTCAGCGAGAGAACCTCGCAGCTGTTGTAACTGCGTGTGCTGCCGAAAGGCCGCACTGCCCCACAGAGGAACCTGTGCAACTCCATCCACAAGCAAAGTGTACACAAGATCCGTGTTGGGGGTTTCAGCGTAATATCGTGGGTCCAATGCCAACACCTCATACAATCCATCTTGAACAATCGGCTGATCAAGCGTCCAAAGCACCGAAATCGGCTGACTGCCATCCAAAAGGATGTATCGGTATCCATTCCAACCGCCAACACTCACCGTCCAAGGCAAATCATCTGGCACAAAACGAGCCTCTGCCTCATCCAACAAATATCCGCCAGCGATCTCTATGCCATCAAACTGTTTCGCATAGGGCAATTCAGATGCCCAAAAGCGCGAGTCCTCTGGGCGCGGCGTTGGTGTAGAGGTAGGTGTCAGTGTAAGCGTTGGGGTAGAGGTCAGCGTAGGTGTTAGGGTAATTGTTGAGGTAGGAGTCGGGGTCGGTGAAGGCGTCTGCGTAAGCGTTGGTGTCATTGTCGCACAAACCATCTCTGCCTGCATCGTTTGCATGGAAGCCAGCGTTGCTTCCAACGGCAAATCCGATGTAACCGAGGGATAGACACCCCAGACAACTCCCCCCCCAATAAAAATTCCCAACAAAAAACAGAGCAAGAGCCGCAGCCGTGCAATTGCTTGAGCTTGCGGCTTATTTTTTTCCACCTTTTCTCCCCCTTGCTGTTGCATCATGGTTTTACCGCCACCATCGCATCTACAATAAAGATGCCACTCCGATCGTTACCAGTACTCAGAACAACACTGATATCCTGTGGTTCTGTACTTTCCGAGGTCACAGAGCCGATTTTAAACCACCCACCTGTCTGCCAATCCTCAGTCTGCGGTAATTTAAGATTGTTGAGTTCTAATTCCTTGGCAGTAATATTCAGGGCCTTGAATTTCTGAGAACTTGTTGGCGTAGACGTCTGCGACTGCGGCAATGGCGAAAGCCGTAGATATAAGTCATACGTACCAAAACCTGGCAATCTCAAAGTCCAGATCAATTGACCCATGTCTTCTCCATTATAATACCTTGCGCCATGCCATGAGGAGGGAGAAATCAAGTATCGAGACTTAGAGAGCCAAGGGTTTTTTGGATCATCGTCCAAAGACACCACGTTTTCAAACTTGAATTGCTGCTCAAAGACCGGATCCACCCGGAACGGCACCAACATCACAGCATCTACCATCAGAGTACCAGAATAACTTGTTGTCAAGCGTATGCTGATCGGTTGATCGGACTGCAAATCATATACGCCAATGCTCACCCAACGGCCAACAGCACATTCAGGCGAGGTATCATTACCACATTTGTAAGCCTGTTGATCTGTCACACTTTTGCCCAATGCCGGCTCAATTTTTACGTCACCAACCCAAACCTCATACGAGAAAATTAAGTCTTTTTGATATGGCAGATTTGACTCCTTTGGCAAAAATGCAAACACTTCATATCGCCCGCCCCTATCAGCCGGTAAAGGTTCTGCCTGCCATTCAACCCGCGTTTGCTCACCTTTCAATTCCAAAGCCCAAAAACCATTCAGCCCACCATCATTCCATATCGCGAGGTTTTGATCAAAGCCAACAGGCCCTGTATCTTTGATCAAATGAGCTCGATCTTCCTGAATTAAAAATGCGTCTGTCAGCACCAAGCCAGATAACTGCTCCGGATATGGTATTTGCGTCGTATGAGTCAGCAAAACAACAGCAGGGGTTGGCTCTAACGTCGGCGTAGGGGTTGGCTCTAACGTCGGCGTAGGGGTTGGCGTAGGCAGATCAGTTGCTGTTGGCTGGAGTGTAATTACCGGCTCCGGTACAGCAGTGGGCGATAACAAGTCCCAAAGAACCAATTTGCCCATCCCCAAGCCAATCAACAACCCCATGAGCAGCAAAGCAGCTCCAAACCAGAACATACGGGGGCTCACAGCAAATGGCACTGGCATAGATTGACGAATTGCTTCAGCATCTGGAGAGCTTCGCAAACTTTTCAGTGCCTCAACCAATCGAGATTCGCTTACGCGCTTCTGTTTATGTTTAGCATAATCCATCGCAAGCAACACCAGGTCTGACAAAGCCACGGGCTTAGCTGTCTGTTTCGTTCCAATAACCTGCTGTGCCGCCACAAAATAGCTAGCCGCTTTGCTTAGCTTTTGTGAAAAATCCTGCACCTGGCGCGGATGCGGCAACCCTCGCAACATTTCCCCGCCTTTTCTCTGTAAAATTTCTATTGCTCCAAAACGTTGCCAATAGACCGCTGGAATATTCCAACTCAGCCATGTCTTATAGTTGTCACAATTCTGATCCGTCGCGACCTGTTCTTTAAATTGCCGAGTGCGTTCAATCTGCTGTCGTACATCCCGGGCAATCTGCAATTCTCGGATTGGCTCGAGCAAGCGCTCTGCTTGCTCAAGGTTTCCAGCAGCATAGGCACGCTGCATTTCTACAACGATCTCTCTTTGCTGAGCAAGAAACTGTTCAGCCTCGTGAGCCAATTTGGGCCAGGCAGAAAACTTTTCCAATTGCTGTTTAAGATCAACAATTTGCGATTTTAATTTTTCATCAAGTGGATTCAATTCGTGCGCACGAGAGGCCAAAGCCAGTGCCTGCACCAACAATTCTTGGTATGAGGATTCTAGTGCTCGCCGTGCTGTCACTTCTTCAGGAGAGTCAAAAGAAAGTCCCTCTATCTTTGAGCGAATACGATTCATCCGCTCTTGTAAAGACATCAAAGCAGCCTGACAGCGCAAAATCTGCTCCTGTTGCCTTTCAACTTTTTCTTTAATCTCTTTTTCAGCCTCTTCAATCTTATTCTGACTTTCTTGTATGTTACGCTGCAGAATTGTGTAGTCATCACCGGTCTTTTGTGGATAGAATGCCACAAAAAACTTTGCCGCTCTCACTTTATCCTTTGCCTGCTCAAATTCATGTTGCTGCAGCAACCCATCAATCAGTTGCAAGCTATTCACCACGCGCTCATAAATACGTTGCTGATACAACCGTATCAACTCATTAATATCCCCTTGCAGTTGCTGTCTTCGACTGGGATCAATCGTCAGAATCAGCTCAAACCATTTTTCGATTAAATCCTGATTCCCCCAAACCACGCTTTGGTGAAGCGCCTGCTCTGCAACTCCAAGATACATTTCTCCCAACACAAAGCGATCGCCACGCCAATCACGTTCAAAGTCAGACATGCGGCTATACAATTGCTGCAATGCTTGTTCCGCCTCTTCCTTTTTGTCTGGTTCCAATGGAATCGCCCTTAGATCTTTGAGAAAACCTAACAAATCATGAATGATCCTGGCAAGCGGTTCGATTCTATCTCCAGCTCCAGCCATCCCAAATGCTTTCTCACACAGCAACAAAGCAGCATTTGCATTTCCTGCTTCCATCTGAGCACGAATTGCTTTTTCCCACTGTTCAATGACTTTCGAATACCCAGGCACAGCAAACAAGGCTTGTTGAAAGTTCTCTGCTGCCTCTACCCAAGCCTGATTCTGTAAAGCGTTTTGTGCATTTTGAAGCAGCGTGTGAGCGCGACCAAACGATTGCCTTTGTTTTTCCGCATACTGAATAGCTTCGTCCAAGTTGCCGGCCTTATCAGCCCATCCTGTTTCAGGATGAATCGGAAGAGTCTTGAAAATTTGCTTTGCTTTGCGGAAATTTTCAATCGAGGATTCAAAATTTCCACCTTCCATTGCCCTTTGAGCCTGCTGAGACAGCCATAAAATGAGCGCCTCACCGTACAAAGCCTGTAAAGCTGCTGGGCAAGCAATCGTCTTTTCATTCAAGATCCGCAAAATCTGCTCAAAAGCATCTCGCGCAGCCTCAAATTCCTCTCTTAACAGCTTCTCCACAGCGTCAATGACTTGCTCTTTAATTTGCTTAAAGTTCTCCAGGCCCATTTCACGAGCAGCAACAGCCGCCCAATACCAACGCCACAATGCCGCCGCATCGCCTACGGAACGTTGCGCTCCTTGCTCAAATTCTTGAACTGCCTTTTCATACGAATCACCCTTCAAATACAGTAACCCCTGATCCAACGCCGAAGTCTGCTGTAGCCCTTTCTCCAAATCGGAGTGCAAGTCCGCCCAAACCTTACGAGAGCCGCGCCCCTTTAAGTCAGAAATCGAAAGCACAGCGTCCGCCATCCAAAATGCCTGTCGAGCTTGAACAACTTGCTTTTGTTGTACTGCCTTATCAGCATCATCCAGAAATTTTCCAGCTTCTTCGTTCAGCGCGGCAGGATCCTTTTGCCACCAATCGGCTAAGCGCTGAAGTTCCTCTACCCAGGCCTTGGCTGTCATAAAGCGCATGGCGCGATTGCGATGAAATGCCTGACGTAAGAAGCGCTGCATGCCATGCGAAAGCTCTGCAAACCCCGGCAAATCCTCCAGTCTCCTCACCGTCACCTGCCCACCCAAAGGTGTCAGACGCACCCCCAGTAAAATGCGGCAAAGGAAGATAGAAGCATATAACAAATCGCGTTCCTGTCCTTCAGGACTGAAATCAGAAAGAACATTCCAGTCTGTTACTTTAAGACGCGGTTGTTCCTCCGGCGGCAATATCCACAAGTTCTCAATCTTAATATCAGCATAGCACTTACCATATCCCTCATGAAGCACATGCAACAGGTGCCCAAATTGCACCATCAATGTAACTGCCTGTGCTTCAGAAAGCTTTTTGTCATCCCCTAAAACAGCGTCAAGAGGACGACCAGCAATAAATTCCATAATTAGAAATTGAGGCTCAGTGTGGAACTGTCCAGCCAGGTAGTTGGGAATAGGCAACGCTCTTTCTTCATATTGCTCATTCCATTTCTGACGGATATTTCTCAGATGCATTGCTTCTTCACGAAAAAGTTTTCGGATTTCATCGCTGACCCCCAAACGCAGCACCTTCACAGCAGCTTTTTCCCCCTGCCAGGTGGTTTCGTATACCTCAGCCGTCAATCCACTACCCAAACGGCGCAATAAAGGCAATGTCTGTCCATTCTCAAGAGGTAAAACATCATAAGCTTGCTGATGCGAATCCATCATTTGTTCTACTCCTACTCATTGAACAATTTGCGAAACAAGTACTTTTGATACAGTGCCAGGTCACGATAAAATTCTTCTCGAGCGCCTAGGCTTTCCCATTCATCAATTCGGTCTTTAATCCTGCTCTGCAAATTCTCTGTCAGTTCATTACTAGACCGATCTAAAGCATTGCGTAAATTTTCAATCGTTTGATTGAAGTTATTGGTATGCAGTGGATGCACATGATTTAATGAACGCAACGGAAAATATACAAGGAACGAACGCAACGCATCCTCAAGCGATTCGGCCAAAGGCACATCTGGATCAACCAAACGAATTTCATTCACTGAATTATTTACAGGATACAGGATCTGCCAAAAACCGACATTTTCAAACGATTTTTGAATCCAGTCAAAAAACACGCACTGCATTGCAACTTCAAACGCCTGACGCTGAAGCATCAGGCTGGTGAAATGTGGGCCAAACTTTCCTCGTGAACCCAACACCTGTCGCTCAAGCTGTACCGCAATCTGCTCCTGAGAATGGGCAAAAACTGTGGCATCCCCGCCAGCCATCTCTGCATCCTGATTCAATTGCCGAACCTGCCTAAGCTCAATGCCATGTTCCAAATGCAAAAAGACAATTCGCGCGTAATCACTGCTTTTCAAAACACATTCTCTGTCAATACGCACAGGCACATCGTTTAACCACCCCGTCAAAACCTGAGTATCTGCCCCAACCAACCAATTGGTTATCCGCAAATCCTGGTTGATAGTTTGCTCCAATTGCAGCAACGATTGCACCCGACTTAGTGGCGACAGCAAAGATTGCATATTTCGCCGCCGCAACTGGTCAAAGATTATCACCTGTTGCGACATCCACTGCGTCAAATAATCCCCCAACTCGTTGAGGAGTGGATAGATCCGCTCCACTTCTCGCACCAGATACAAAGAATCTTGAAGTTCCTCATCGCCACGTTTTTGTGCATCGCAAACATACCATCGCAGGCGCGCCCGTCCAGCCAGATCCTGATCCCAATACCAAAACAAGCGTTCTTGCAAATGCTGAATAGCCAACTTTCCACCATTTGAACGCAGAAAGCGATAATACTGCGCATCGTCAGGCGATGACATTGCAAGCTCTTCTTCTGAAAGCACCACCGTTTGTTGATCATCATCTTTCACAGGGATCGCATCCACCAGGCGTTTATACGTCTTCAAAACCGTTTTGCCAATTCCTTCACTGGCTTTTTTCCAGGGAGCAATTTGCTCACGATATTCTCGCACCACGCCGCGCAAACGATCCGTCATTCCCAGCAAAGTTCGTCCCTCTGTTGAATTGGCAAACTTTCGATCGTTTTGCAACTTTGCTCGTCCATCGTTAAGAACCTGTTGCACCGCATCAAGAAACGATTCGCAAGCTGTCAACCAACCAACATTTTCAGCAGAATACCCAAACCGTTTCCACCGCAGCGGGGCCACACGGTTCAAGTACTCCTGCAATCGCCAGCGCAGTCCATCTTCAAGATTGCGCGGCCAGGGTCTATTTTGCAGCTGAGCCTGTTTAGGTTCAACAAACAAGATAAAAGGCCAAAGATACGCACTCAGTCCCTCTGTCTCGTCGCGGAAGAAAGCCTCTGCTTGTTCGCGCCAGTTAATTGAATCGATCTGTGACGGTTCTTTTAAGACTTTTTCCAAAATTAGCCGAGTTGCACATGCTTTTCGAATGGCCTCAAGCGGATATATGAACCGGAAGCAACCAGCTGCCGATACCCCCTTGGGATTGACTTGCCCCAAGCCAGTGCGAAACGCTGTAGCAATTGTTTTCTCCATCAAAGTCATTTGCAAATGAACCGTTGAATCCAATGCACCAGGACGATCCGCCAAAAAAATCGTCTCAAATGTAATTGGAGGACTAAATCCTTGTTTCTGCAAATTGCTCGGGTCAAAAGCCTGCTCACGACCAGACTGAAAGCGTTGCAATTCGCGCATGGTTGCAATCCGCCATGCCGACTGCTGGTATTTATCATGTTCCTCCTCAAAGGGATGCAGCAATATCCATGGAACACTTAGAGCAATTCGGTTACCGAACCATTTTTTTAACAGGTTCGCCAGATCAGGCAAAAATGCAGTTTCAGGCTCACACGCAGAGGCCAGCCAAAACACTTGGAATTGATCGTTAGGTAACTTGGTCAATTCGCGCGCGGCCAGGTCTAGCTTATAGCTGAGCTCCCCATTTTTTGTAAAATACAATTCCCAATACAAGGCCATTCGGCCATCTGCACGGCCACCATGATCGAACGCACGGCCACGCATCCACCACGAAAACTGCTCAGCCATCCGGATATTTTGCTCTAGGCTGCGAGTAATCTCGTTAAAATTCGGCGAAAAGATATGCCTTTCCGCAGTGGAGAGCTCTTCACCCAATTCGCTTGAACGCAACACACTTCCCAACCATAGCAAATGCACAGACTTTGGAAACACCCCCAATCCACGCTGCAACAAAGCCTGCTTCAACAGCCGCAAACCAACATACCCTGTCAACCCCAGCCCAATCACCAAGGTTGGAAACAGCTCCAGATTTTGTTCCTTGCGAGTCAAAACAGAAGGATTCTCACGAGCAAAGCCACCAGAGGGTGCTTCAAAATCTGTCAAACTCATTTGCTCTCCTTAAGTAAGTGGGGTCGTACAGAAGTCAAATTGGCTTCTACACGACCCATTTGTTCAGAAGTTACGCACCACCTTTATCGCGCAATTCAGGCGTCTGATTCTTCAGCACCTCCAGATACATCATCTCGGCCAGGTCAGCCAGGTCATCATATTCCTGTCCAGAGGCCCAGCCCCATTCTTCAGCGCTGACATTCTTGTTCCGACGACGTTCCTCGCGTTTCATCTCATCTGCCTTCTTGTGCAAATCCGCTACCAGCCCTTGATTGATCTCGTTCTTCAATTTTTCTTCAAGTTGGCCCTGCTCACGTAACTTGCGCTCAATTTGCACAATCGTGTTGCGCAAATCCTGCCAGGCAATCTGATTTTGAGAATTCCGCACATCACAGCCGCGGTGCACAAAAGCATTCAAAACCTCGAGCATGGTAGGCCAACCGTCACGAATTTGCCCTTGATTATCATAAGGATTAGTCAAGTCCAAGCTTTGTTCCACATACCGTCCAAGCGCCGGAACCTCTAGTGAATACCACCGTTCACCGATCTCGCTTTCATGCGACTTAATATAACCATAGGCGTAGCAACGGAAGAACAAACTCAGTCGCTGCACATCCTCCATCAACATCACCACTTTGGGGTGGAAAATGCGGTAAGCTGCATTTCTGTGCCGCAGCATTGAGGCCAGCCTGCTTTCATAAGAAGCCGCATTGCACTCGGCCGGGAAGATATGCAGTCGCGCTGCAGTTTCCATGCCCTCACCACTGAGAATATGTCGGCGATAAGCATCATACAATTCTTTCCAAATCGTAAAATTCGATGGTTGGATGTTATCCCAAAGTTGAATGATCGTGATTTTATGTTCATTCTCCGATTCGACAAAACGCAAATGGTTCATATCGGTCAAGATGCTACTTGTGTGCTGACGCATCCAATCGTTCAAATTGGCAGTATAACCGCTGACACTTTCGCTGATTCCCTTAGAGCGCATGCGCAAATATAGCCATTTAACGATCGCCGTTTGCGAAGCTGTTTGATTCAGCTCCAACAGCGGGTCACTGCGCTCCATCAATTCTCGGCCGAACAGCTCAAAGCTGGCGAAATTCGGCTCAGTCATACGCATCACTTCCTCAATCGCGCGGTGACGCTGCGGTTCGTCCCGATACACATATCGTCCGATGGAAGAAATCCAACGCAGATTTTGTCCCTGAACAAAAGGAGTGTCCTCCAATTTTAGCTCGCGCCTTTCATTCACAAAACCGATGCTGCCATCTGTTTGCTGCTTAGGCATAGGCACGAGTACAGAACAACCAATCTCAAAACCATTTTCGGTGTTTACCTGCCATTCAAAGCGGCTTAGTTGCTCATCTACCTCGGCCTGTTTCTTAACCTTATCGTAGCTATCAAGTTGCAGCAGCAATTGGGTCTCGCTGCTTTTTTCATCTTCAGCCCGCGTGGCACGAATATTCTCCAGCTCTGTCTGCACACTGCGATAGATTCCAGGCGTGTTGCTCGTGCCCAACACCAGAGTATCTGCCCAACGTTGTGCGCTCTGCAAAGCATGTTTGGTAATTTCCTTTAGTTCCAGGCCAATTTGCGCCAACGTTGCCAGCAGCATATCATCCTTCTGAATCATGTGCAGTTGATCAACCGCCTCAAGGTAATCCCGCTGCGCCATATGAGCACGCGGATGTTCAAAGAAGAAGATACATTTCTTATCTGCTTGTGCCAACATCTCCTCGCGTGCAGCATCGCGTGCCTGAATCGCCGAGTTCTTCAACTGCAACGTTCCACGTCGCTGCGTCACCAGATCCACATATTCAACAAAGTAATCCAGGATCTTGATCATTTGCTGATAGAAATCAATCACAAACCCCAACTTACCACTACGCTGATCAACAATGCTCCCTTTCGTTCCGTTCAGGACGTTGACGGTCCACTGTTGTAGCATCTCCTTAAAACGTGCCACCTGGAAAAGTCGCACGCGATCGAGCATTGCGCCATATTCGCCGCGTCCCCCCCCCACGCCAAAATGCGTCTGTTCGAAGGTTGGAATATCTCGGTCAAACCGCACAGGTGCATCTGCTGGCGATTCATTCATCTCTTTTGATGTCGGCACAGCGTCCCAGATACTAACAGCAATTTCGTTGGCCACTTTTACAGGGTCAATCTGCTCAGGGCGATTCTGATAAATGTAGCGCGTGACTCCCGCATCAGAAGGCAAGGTACAAAAAGTTCCCGCATATGTATTGGGATCAACTTGCCCCTCAATCAGGGTTGTATAACCGCCCTGCGCATCAATCTCTATGCTACGACCATCATCTTTAAGATTTTGCAAGAAAATTTGCGCCATGCGAGGGAAGAAAAGTGTGTTTTGAATGACTTCGGTCGCCTGTCCAGTTACTTCTACACCTGTCTTAACCTGCTGCACACGGCGCTCTACTCCCGTCGGCGACTGCAAAAACTCAATCGTTGCATCTCGCCCCTGCCGTGTCCCTAACCCAGCCTCACGATTTTGATTAACCGCCAGGCGGAAAATTTGCCCATTTTGATCGCGTTCTGGCACCAGCCAAAGGTCGAGCACATCTTTGGCAAGCGAGAGTCCATATTCTTCCATCGCATAGTAAATTGGCGATTTGATTGTATAGGTGCCAAGTGCTGAATAGCCTATCACGCTGCGTTGTGCCTGCGAGACCCCCGCCAGGTTAATTGCATCCTGTGTGTAAACCGTTCCCGATTCTTCATCAATCACCGTGCTGATAAAATCGGCAATTGAAGGATGAACACCATATTCTGGCGGTGTGTTTTCGAGACTATGTGACGTACGCCGGGAATCAACCAGGTAACATTGGTCAAATGGGCGAACAGAAAGCTGAATGCTCAATTGTTGACTACCTGGTTTATAGGTCACGCGTGGTGCGCCATAATCCGGACCGATATTCATAAAACGTTCCAACTCGCGCCAAGCTGCAAACGAGCGCGCCTTCATATGATCGTCCATCAGTCCCAATTGCCCGCCCTGAATAAAAGCACGCGGCAAAACAAAAAAACCTCGAATGATCAGATTGTTTTGGACAATCGAGGCCAATTGGCGACAAATGATGCCCATGTCAATAAACATACCAGCACCAGTGCCGCCGGCAAACGAAGCAATAACAGCAACTTCCAGTTCACTGCCTTTTTGAATCATGGGCCGCAAAGACTGAAAAGCCTGCTGAACTGTATTCCAAATGGCCTGATCTATCTTCATAAACATACCCAAGCGGCCAAACTGCCTGACCTGCCCGGCACCCGAAGCCAAATCCCACAAAGCAGGCATTTGTTGCTGCCGATAAAAGCGCGCATCAAACCAGCTGCCAATATGCGGAGCATTTCCGTCCACAACTTCCTGACCAATTTGAGAGCCATTTCCACTCAGGCCAAAGAACTCGCTATTACGCTCAAGTCGAACCGCCCCAAGTGCAACATCTTTTTCTTTCTTTCCAGCGCCCTTGGTTTGCACACTGGCCTCTGGCATCGTATCAAAGGCAAGCAGCCTAACATTTTCAGGCATCTTCTGATGCGTCTCAATCAAATCCTTTTTCAGATAGGTCAAGACCCATTGTCCCGTACCACCCAACCCAATCACAATTGCTGGCCTAGCCATAACATCCTCCTCCTAATTTAACAAAAAGTTTATTTTTTTCGTCCAAAAGTACGAAAAGATTTGGGACGCAAAGGTTTTCTCCCAGGCACCGGGCCACTGACACTATGACCACTTGCGCCGCGCCACACATATTGCGCACGCCAACCCTCCACTGCTTGCAACGGCCCCCCGCCATCCATATAAGTTCGACGGATGACATTCCCTTTTTTAGGCCACATCTGCACTTCAATCATTTGCCGCCCGGCACTCAGTTTCCCCTTCCGAGCAACCAGCTTCTTCAAGCCAACTTCTGCCAACCCCTGAGTAATTCGCACCACCCGGCGGCGCTTGCTCAATGAAATGCTCTTCTCCTGTCCTGTTGGTGAGATAAATGTTAAGGATCCTTGCACTGGATCAGTGCGTTCCCAAATCTGCCAACCTATCAAACCCAGCACAAGTAAAGCCAATAAAACCCCCAGCGCCCTATAAAAGACCGGATTGCGAAACAGAGGGTCGCGCCGGATAAACTCAACGCTAACCGAACTTGACGCCGGATAATACGCCTCATTATTGTAACCGCCAACCAACTGTACTGTAATCGTTTGGCGTCCCAATTGTGCCGGCTCCAAAAACTGCCCACTGAACAATGAGCCATCTGCCGCATCTGGCTTCAGAAAAATCTGACTAGTTTGTTCGCCGACCTTCAATGTCGCCTGAAAAGCCGTATTCAAGTCTCCTTCCAAGGCCTGCCTGGCCTGTAAAGGCGCTCCAGCAGAATCGGTTAGACGCAAACGGACATCCAGCGGCTGCTCTTTTAATCCATCTGCCAGACTGCCATGTAGCGGAATAACACGATCCTGTTCAGGTGAAGTGATCTTGAACACAAAGGTGTCCACTTCGCCCACCTGATAAGTGCCATCTTTGCTGTGGAACAACTCCTTTTTGCCTTCAGGGCAATCCTGAGAATGCTCATCCACAACACAGGGCGCTGAAGCCCAAACCTCAATTTGATATAAGCCCAACTGATCTACAGGCAAAGGACGTTCCCCCGTCCAAATACCCTCTTCTGTGTTCTTAAAAGTTACATTGACCGTACTACCATCTGGCTTGGTAATAATCCCAACCATTGTCAAAGGATAATTGGGGTCATTGCTCAGTGCCACAATCTGATTCAGGCTGGAACGATCTACAATCTGATAGCGAATATAGTAAGGATAGCGGGGGTCACTTGAACTCCCCGCCACATTGTAATGGGGTAAAGTTGCAGTAGGCTCCAATTGTCGAATATCTGCATTGAACGCAATAAAAGATCCCGTTACACCCTCACAATCACTAGCTGTAATTTCCCACATTCCAGCTGGAGGCATGACAAAACGATAACTTTCGATCGCACCTGCCTCGCTATATCCTGTCATCCCAAAAGCATCCTGATCGCCTTGTCCAGCAATCAAAGTCTTTCCATTATACGAAATAGTCACTTTTAAATCAGTGCCAATCTTGTAAAAATCAAGCTGCGCACCCGCCAAATATGGCTGCACGGCTAGGTTACCGCACCCCAAAAGGACAGGGCTAATCCCCGAGAGAGCACTCAATACCTGATTGAATTGCAAAGGAATTTCGTTTCTATTGTTTGCCAAATTGACTAGCTTACCACCATGCTCTTCCGAGATAGTTCTAAACAGCGTTTTGTCGCGCTCTGTATACGGCTCAGATGCATTCATTGCAAGCACCCAAATATAGGTACTTTGCCTTAAATCAGCCAACGTAATGGGATAGTCCCCCAAAATATTGTTGCGTTCCTCATCCGGAATGCGATCAGCACTACCATATTTTTGAATCGCGGCCCGCAAAGCATTTTCTTGTTGGCGCAAGCCTTCAGAAAAGCCAAAATCTGCCCTCACCTGTTTCAAGAATTCACTATTGTAACGTTCATGATTCATTGCATCGCCGCGCGTGCCACACCCTAATTCCTCAACACATGGTGCTCCATCTGTCAACAAAATAATGACACGTTTACGAGGATAGTCATCAGGAGCAGTCTCATCAAGCATCTTCCTTGCTTCCTCAAACGCCAGCTTGGGATCAGTACCTCTCAAATCTTTCGGACCAATCTTACTTCTCAACAGCGCTCTTTGTGCATCCCACTCTTGCTGATTGTGAGGGCCAATCTTGGTCAAGGGTAAACTGACCTCTACTGTTGAGCCAAAGCTGATTACGCCCATACGGTGCACAGCTTCTGGACAAAGCCCCAAGTGATTATTTGCCAACCAATCCAGGCCATAGTGTGTGCCATAATAACGATTTCCCAGTGGATCATTGTCTTTCATACTACCTGATTGGTCAATGATGAATACCACATCTAAAGCGTAGCATCGAGGAGCAATGAAGTCATCCTGCTCTGATGCACTCAGCGACGCTGCCCCAACCGTCTGCAACGGCACAAACAATCCCGTCACTATTCCCAACACAAACAAGACCACAAAGCAACGTATTTGCTTTTTCAGATTCATTGCTCACTCCCAGCTTCAATATTTTTCCATTCTATCTCGATTCCACCATCTATCCTGATCCGCTTCCCATGATAAACTTCCTCATTAAAGTTCGCTTTTTGATCTGTTTTCAGATGCAAACGGAGTCCTTCGTGACCATCGAGCCAGCCTAGCTGCAAAGCCTCAACATGCCCCAAAATTGGCGATGCATCAAACAAATCTTTGGCGTGCAAACGCAGAGTACGACGACGCTTTTTACGAAGATCCAGTTCTGCAAAAGACCTCTCCGCTGCAACACGATAAAAAACCAAATTGCCCTGAACTGGATCTGTAATCGAGTGCACCCACAATGCCAGCAAGATCATCAATACCAAAATCATAAAACTGATTGTTCCCCAATAAGCCATTGGTGAGGTAAAGAATGTATCCTCACGAACAATTTCCATCGTTGACAACCCTGTTTCACTCAACCGATACAAACCATTGTTGCTTTCGCCGCCCGAGAGCGTAATCACATAGTTTCCCGGCAGGGTTAAAGGTGTTTCCAAAATTCCTGTTAGCTGATTCTCTGGCGTCCCAATTCTGTGCTTTAATTCAATCGTTTGGGATTTCTGCGTTTTAACATGTGTAATGGTTGCGGACAAAGGACCAAGAAACTCAATTTTCTGAAAATCAGCTCCCCCATCCACAGGAATCACCTGGGCCCGAATTTCCAAAGGCAAAGTCATTGGATAAAATGTTTTCATCCAGTTTTTATGGATTTCTTGCCTCTGGGAAGCCTCTTCTAATTTCACTCCATAAAACACTACAGGAAGCACGCGATAAGATCCCTCTAAAGAGCAGGCAGGTTGCCCGATCACCTTCATGGTTACATTCCATGTATAGTCTCCCTCTTGACGTACCGGCAAAGGTTTCCTGGTGCTATAAACTTTCTCCGTTGCAGAATAGACGAACTCAAGCGTACGCTGCGTTCCATCCGGCATGAGCAATGTACCAGTAACCTCAATATCCTTCCGTCCTTTCTCAGAGTCAGGAAAGGCAACTTGTTTTTGATCCTGGGTAATAAGCTGTACCCTAAGATAAATTGGGCTTTGAGGATCATGTTCCTGGGTTCCATCATCATATTGTGGAAAATCGGGCACCAACGCGTCCGGGCTGTAAGATTCTTTCAAATTCTTAACAAGTGTTTGGTGTACTAAAAAAAACGACCAGTTATCGTGCTCAATTTCCCAATCCCCATAGGGTGGAATATTGTACACATACCATTGCACAACACTATCATCCGCTTGAGTCTTGTTTGCCAAAACAGCGTTCTCCGAAATACGCTGCCACGTCGTTTCCCCTGGCACTTTAACCAAAACAGGACTTCTATTTCTTTCTCGGAAGCCATAGAACTCTAGTTTTTCAACAAAAGGAGGGACGCTGAACTTGCCCGCCAATTCTTGCATACCCGAATTCGGATTGAGCATTTTAAAAACATCGTTGAATAACGTTCTAACCAGATCAATATCCATGCTGTTCACCGGGAAGTACTGACCTCGGTTATCTGCAAAAATGCGCTTCCATTCCCTCTCAATATCGCTATCTTCTCCACTATAATTTCCGCCTCTTTCAAAACCAAAGACAAAAATATTGGGCGTGCCATCTTGATCTTCAGGCACTGCTTTTTTCAAATCATCTGCCAATTTTTTAACACGGTATGAATGAGAAAAGCGCGTACAATCCTCATCCAATTTCTCTCCAGAGCCACAATAAACAGCGTTACGGGCGCCAAAGAGAACTATTACCATCTTACGATCAGAAGGTATTTCCCTTGAAAGCTGGCTTACTTTACGAACAGCAGCTGGAAAATCTCGTAAACTATCTGTTTGTCCGTTAGAAAACGCGCTGCTAATCAATTGGTCAATCTTTTGATAGTCCGCAGAACCCAAAGATTCCCACACCGGCTCATCCAGTGGATAATATACTTGATCCGCAACGGGTAATATAATCACTCGATGCGTAACTTCTGGGCAAAAAAGATGGTCATAATTGAACAAACCAACAAACCACTGCAAAATTGGCTGATATAAATCACCACCAAAGTCTCTTGCCTCCCGGCTTACATCCACAATAATAACCAAATCTATCGCTTGGCATTCTGCTGAATTGGGCTGCGCACCCACTCTCATCACCCCAAGCGATAACATTGCAACAAGTATGCCAATCATCATCAAGAGCTGTAGAGGCTTCTTATTTTTTCCCATTTCTCAACGCCCTTTCAATTTTTTATCAATGCAACAACTTCAAGGATTTGATAATTCTGACCCCCTGCTCCCCTTAAGCGCCTTCTTGTTGGAAACAGTCTGGCCAGCCTGCTAATCATTATAGCATGATTAATAAAATTTGGGGCGCTCAAAACACCCTGTTTTTAATATATAGCATCATAACAAAACATGATTTTTATCACTGCGTGTTCATTTTAATTATCAATATACTGAAATTTGATCTTTGAATCTTCTCCTTTTTTTACAGGAGGGCAAAATGAAAGGTTCTCGGAACAAATTAGAAAAAAGCCTATGTTTTCTCTGTGATTATGGGGCATGGTTTATTGCGCTTACATTTATGTTACTCATTGGCTTTCTAACCCGAAACCTATGGCTCCCACCATCCAGCCCCACCCACCCACCCCTTATCCCTGCAACACAACAAATACCTCGCAACACCCCAAGCCAACGGTCCACAGTCAACCCAAGCCCGACAAGAATAAGCAGTCCAAGCCCATTCCCAAGCCCAATAACCACCGACACTCCATTAACACATTTTTCTGACCCGCAGAGTCTTTACACCATTGAATACCCCTCACAATGGCAAATCGAAACTTTTGACCCCCAAACCAGTCAATGGAAAACCACTGAAAACAGCACTATACTTATCTACACTGAACCTGTCCTCCCGGGAGAAACTCTAGAAAATTTTGCCAACAAAATCGTGTATGAAATGGGATACACAGTAAAGAGACAAAATATGGCTGAGATTGGCGGAGAAACCGCCATCCGACAAGAAATTGCCTTATCGGAAACAAACCCGCTTTCAGCAGTAGGGTATATTACATTCCACAACGGTGTTAAGTATCAAATTGGTATTGCTGGGCTTGAACAACTTTCTCAAGAGGAAGCCAATCAACTGATCCAAACTTTTGAAATCTTAATCGAAAATTTTCAGTTCCAATCTCCAACATCTTTCTTTCAGCGACCAATTGCTTCTTCGAATGTCTTGGCCGATTCAGCTATTCCTAAAAACATGATAAATACCAACTCGTGTTGTCCAGCAAATTGGAAATTACCACTATCTGCTGGTGAATGGAAAATTACACAAGGTGACAAAGACTCTTGCGTTTCAACTCATTGCCTTCCAACCCACCCAATCAATCAGTATGCGCTCGATATTGTTTCAAAACATGGCACCACCTTAAGAAGCCCGATTCTAGCACCGGCAGATGGTACTGTGTACAAAAAATTTACTGACCCCTATGGCGGTGGAAAGGTATTAAAAATTGAGCATGGCAATGGTGGGCCAGTCAGCATTTATCTTCATCTCGATGGTTATGTAGAAGGCCTCGTTGAAGACCAACCTATAAAACAAGGAGAGGTTGTGGCTTACATTGGCAATACCGGGCATAGCACAAATCCTCACCTGCACTTAACAGTCTATCCAGGCACTCAAGCACAGTCCGGGTTAAAAATCACCGAATGGGATGGCAACACCGTTTTCACAACAGGTTCAACTATTCTCTCAACGAACAATTCCAGCGTTGTTGCCTCTCCGGAAGCCTTGCAAAAGCCACAACTGTCATCGCCAGCGCCTTATCAAACCTTTTCACAACAAACCCCCATCATTTTACAGTGGCAAGCTGTCCCAAATGCAACAGAATACAAAGTCGAGCTGTGGGGACCGCCATATGATTTAATGACACCTTGTAATTGGCAAACCCAGACAAGCTGTTTTATTGGTCAAATGGCACCTGGCACTTTTTCCTGGCATGTTCGAGCTCGCAACTCAAATGCCCAAAGTGAGTGGAGCGAGACCTTGCAATTCTCAATCATAACCAATACTTTTACTTCCACATTGACCAACCCCACTTCCACAATCACTCCCCTCCCCACTTCTACGCAGTATAATCCTCCACAACCTCCTGTCCTGATCTCGCCTGCGAACAATTATTCTTATCCTGAAAACACAAATGTTTCAATGATCTGGAACCCATCACCCTCTGCTTATCAATATTACCTTGAATATTGGGGCGGGCCTTATTCCACATTAACTTCAGGATGGATTTCAGCAACATCTTTTCATATCGGCAGCATGTGGCCAGGCAATTACTTCTGGCACGTCAAAGCACGAGATATCAACCTCTTGGAAAGCAGTTGGAGTGAGACTCGAACCTTCTCAGTTGTAGCGGCGACGATTTCGCCTACAAAAACCCCAACGCCACGCCTTACAAATACTCCAACAGCAACCCAAATTCCGCAGCCCGGTTTTGTTGAACTTGTAGATGAGTTAAGTCTGCGAACTGAGGCAGGAAACTGGCCTCCACAAAATGGACAAAAGTTAATCGCCCATATCAAAATCAGAAATGGGGGGGATTTACCTATCCACATTGAACATATTGGCGTACGCGGGCGCAGAAATAATAGCGAATTTTGGGACATTGGTTTTTGGACCGTAGATCTTAACGGACATAATGAATGGGAATTGAACCCCAACAACGAACGTCCCCTCCAAAGCGGAAATTATTCTTTTCGCATTAGTTACAGTCTCAATGGCAGTACTTGGATCGAAATCGGCAATGAGATTAATTTTACAGTTCCATAGGCTCAGCACCTAACAAGCTCTTTGGAGTCAAAAGCAAGAGAGATACTCACCTTAATGTAAATGCCACAGCTTTAAGGTCTGCTACAAATAAAGAATTTCTAAGCCAAAATAACAGACCTTTCCCGGCCATGGCGTTATCTCTCCTCACTTCTGTTCCAATCCCGAGTTTGTGAAACCGTGTTGGGGTAGTTAAATTCCCCTTGTCAGGCAGGCGGTCTTTTGTTATAATACGCCCATCCAGTTCGGGCGCGTAGCTCAGTTGGTCAGAGCGCACGGTTCACATCCGTGAGGTCCGTAGGTTCGAGCCCTATCGCGCCCACCTGAACACAGCAGGCATCTTGTCCTCACGGCAGATGCCTGTTTCGTTTTGCAGCTCCGTAGGCCCCCTTGCAGGGGGTGTCATTCGCGCCCGTTCGCCCCCACCTGAACACAGCAGGCATCTCGTCCAGCGGCGGATGCCTGTTTCGTTTTGCAGCTCCGTAGGCCCCCTTGCAGGGGGTGTCATTCGCGCCCGTTCGCCCCCACCTGAACACAGCAGGCATCTTGTCCT
>Ga0208695_1000698_pt1 | contig 33931 bp, 34 predicted proteins | sample AD_UKC111_MetaG_FD_184449 | JGI IMG/M metagenome (GOLD analysis project Ga0208695, IMG submission 184449) | Active sludge microbial communities of municipal wastewater-treating anaerobic digesters from Hong Kong - AD_UKC111_MetaG (SPAdes)... | ecosystem: Engineered > Bioreactor > Anaerobic >...
TAGACCAGCTATTTTATGTCTACCTCACCTAGGTGGTCTTGTTGTCATGCGTTTCATTAACGTCAGGAGCCTAAAAAAATTTCTCAAAATTTTTATTATAAACTCTTGACTTTAATTAGCTGGTCTTTCTTAAAGGCACCCAATATCCACCATTCTCATTCCTAACGGGATTTAAAAACAGCTTATATGAGAATTTTTAATCAATTACTAAAAACACTTTATACATCCTGCATTTAATGTCTAAAGTGTTTTTAATATGGATATTTCAAAAATAAATTGATTATATATAATCAATTTATTTTTATATCGGCACATTTTTAATTTCTACATAGGAAAATCTTTATCAATTTTTTTATGCTTAAATGTTTTTATATGATTGGAATAATCATCAACTATATGTCCATTGCCTATAAGCTTGTATTTGTATATAATAAGGCCATCCAAACCTACCGGGCCTCTGGCATGTATTTTGCTGGTACTTATGCCGACTTCCGCACCGAATCCGTAACGAAATCCATCTGAAAATCTTGTAGAACAGTTCCATAGAACATTTCCCGAATCCACAAGACTCATAAACTTAGCTGCTTTATTTTTATCCTTTGTAACAATTGCATCTGTATGTCCAGACCCATAACGATTGACATGTTCTATAGCTTCCTCTAAATTTTTGACAATTTTAATGGATAGGATATAATCCAGATACTCAGTCGCCCAATCATCCATTGTTGCAGCCTTTACATCAATAATCTCACGAACCTTTTCACAGCCCCTAAGTTCAACGCCTTTTTTGTCCATTTGTTCTTTAAGTGCAGGCAGAAAATCCTGTGAAATACTTTCATTTACAAGCAATGTCTCGGTTGCATTGCAAACTGCAACATATTGGGTTTTGGAATCTGTAACTATTTTAACGGCCATATCGATATCTGCATCATCTTCGATATAACAATGACAAATTCCATCTGCATGGCCCATAACAGGTATTTTTGAATTATCCATTATATGCCTTACAAATTCATTTGAACCTCTAGGAATAATAAGATCGATGTATCCATCCATTTTCAACATTTCGCTTACATCCGACCTTGTTTCTATTTGGTTGATCCAACCCTTAGGCATGCCCACCTCAATAGTTGCCTCTTCTATAACATTTGTCAAAATCCTGTTGGTTTCCCTGGCTTCGGAGCCGCCTTTTAAAAGAACGCTATTACCGCTCTTAAGGCACAGTGTGGATATTTGAACCAATGCATCAGGCCGGGATTCAAAAATAATGCCTATTACCCCAATAGGGCAAGTAACCCTGTAAAGCTCAAGCCCATCATCAAGTTCTGTAGAAAATATTGTTTTACCTACAGGGTCAGGAAGACTTATAAGACTTTTAATTCCATCAATAACATCTGCAATTTTTCTTTCATCAAATTTAAGCCTTTTTAGAAGAGGTTGTGCAAGATTTTCCTTTTCGCTCCTGTCCAAATCCTCTTTGTTAGCTTTTATTATCTCACTTTTTCTTTCCTCAAGCTTTTTTGCTATATTCTCCAAAGCTTTATTCTTCATTTCTCCGCTTATGGCAGAAAGCTTAATAGAGGCATCCTTAGCCTTAATGGCAACTTCCTTCATATCCAATACCACCAACTCCTTATATATTAAAATAAATTTATCCGTGTATTTCTGGGAATTTATTATATTCTAACATAAAACCAAATACTTTGAAAAACATTTTTAGGATGCTCTCAACATAAAATCAATCAATCTTCAGTCAATGAGTTCTATCTTTACATCTCCTGTTATTTTAGCTTCACATGCAAGTCTTAAGCCTTTTTCAATCTCGTCATCATCAAAAAACTTTTTCTCCGCTTTTGTCAGTTCCGAAACATCTCCTTCTATGACCCTTACGATACATTTCCCGCACTTGCCCTTACCGCCGCAGCTTGCTTTTACCTTTAGATCGAGATCTTTTGCAACATCTAATATAGTCTTTTCCTTTTTAATTTTAGTCTTCTTTATAAATTTAACTTTCATAGAATTATCATCCCTTCATGAATATTAGGCTCGATTTATATTTACCACTATTTTAAGAGTTGATAATTTGAAATTTTACTTAGGAAATAATATCATGTGATCTATAGTTATAAAAAAGATTCTGAGTTGCCCCAGAATCGTACATAAACTATACATTCTTAATTTGATTCAACTTTTGTCGCATTTGCCATGCTCATTATTATCTTTCTGTTCTTTTTTCTCATTGCCTTCACTTATTGATAAACCGCTTTCGCTCTTTCCATATTCTTTATTAAAGGGTGACTTTTTTAAAAAACTACCTATTTCCATATCAATCTTTCCAAAAGGGTTCCATCCTTTCATAATAAAGACCTCCAAATGGATTGATAGTGTTTATAAATATATTTTGCGTATTAATATTAAAAATTATATTTATCATTTAAAATCATTTATTTCCTTCACTAATATAAATACAACAAATGGTACGTATTTACTTTATATAATAACGTATCATTTGTTTTTTATACTAATTAATGAATTTCTTTAAAATATCTGTTACATCAATATACTTATTTCCAGGCTGATGATAGTAATATTTTGAGTCCTTTGATATTACAAGTCCCTCTCTGTAAGCTATTCCGGGATACTTAGAGGATATAAAATACAAGAAATAATCTTTTCCATCAATTGAACCAACTAAATCTTCTACAATTGCTCCGCTGGTTGCGGCCTTAACAATACTGTCAATATCATCCTTATTATTTATTGTAGCTTTGGTTGAACGCTCATCGAGTGACATAATTTTTATTTCCGTTGTTTCAAAGTTATCTAATGTAAGATTAATGCTATCATTCTTACATACCCACTGCGTTAAGCCTGGTTCATCAGAAGGTTTAACCAATATCCAGTCATTAATGCTTTGACCTTTTATTTCATAAATATCATAACTTCCATTTGATGCAAATTGTGCATACCCTACTTTTTCACCTTCATCCGTAGCAATGAAGTTTTCCATTGCAGAATAGTTTTGACCATTCAATGAAATATCATTGCTTCCGGTTTCGCTAATTTGAAATTGTATTAAGTCCTTATCACTATTATCACACCCAGTAAAAAATGCTATTAGTAATATAGAGAGTATACCGAGATATAATAAATTTCTTATATTATTCTTTATATAACTTAATCTCATACTATTTCCCTCCTTTAATTCCTGCATTGCTCATCTTCCTTTAAATTTCACATTATCAAATCCATTAATTCATGTCCTATCTTCCATGTTGTGCTATCACTTTGGCATTGAAAAACACACTAAAAAACGCCTATCCTTTATGGATAAGCGTTTTCACTATAGTTGCGGAGGCCGGATTTGAACCGACGACCTTCGGGTTATGAGCCCGACGAGCTACCATACTGCTCCACCCCGCGATAAATAAGTCGCATCAAAAAGTGATGCTAATGCCGGAGACCGGAATCGAACCGGTACGGGAGGTAAGTCCCGCAGGATTTTAAGTCCTGTGCGTCTGCCAGTTCCGCCACTCCGGCGTATTTACATCACTTATCGGCGACTTTTACATTGTAATACAATAATTATTTTTTGTCAATATTTTTTTTGTGTTAAATTGTACTATTTTATTACATTCTCCACATACAAATATCCGGGCTTTAAACCCGGATATCAGTATATAATAAACTAATTTACTTTTATTCAAAATTCATTAAAACTGAGCAGATCTTCTGTATCCACCACTGCCCCTTTTAGATTCAAAATTTTTCTTTAAATCATGAAGCTTTTCATCACTATCCTTCATGAACTTTGCCAGTCGCTCTTCGAATGACAGGTTATCAGTGCTATTTCTGTTCCAGTCAATATCAACAGGCTTAACAGTTCTCTGATTAGTATTAGCTTCCTGAGCTTTTTTAATAGATAAACTAATTTTACCATTTTTGTCTACTGAAATAATTTTAACTTTTACAACTTGATTTTCTTTGAGATGTGATCTTATGTCTTTGACATATTCCTCAGCAACTTCAGAAATGTGCACCAGACCTGTTTTTCCTTCCGGCAGTTGAATAAAAGCTCCAAAATTAGTAATACCGGAGATTTTACCCTCAACTATCTTGCCAACTTCAACCAGCATAAAAAATATTATCCTCCTTGGAATATAAATAGGGTAATTTGATTATACATCAAAAAATGCAATTAGTCAATACCCTATTTGCGACACCTTGAAACACCCGCAAAACAACACTATCTATTTATATCAATATATACCCTCTCATTCTTCTTAACCATTCCAAGCTTCTCTCTTGCAACTTTCTCTATGTATTCGTCACTGTTAATATTTTTAATTTGCTTTTCCAACTCAGCCTTCTGTTTTTTCTCTAAAGATATCTTATTTTGCAGTTCTTCATGCAGTTCTTTCTTGGAATCTAAAAGACCTTTAAGGCTATAGCTTATATATCCGGAATATATAAGAATCAAAGAAATGACAATAAACCAGAATTTATTTTTTTTCTTCTTCTTCATAACCATAACTCCTCTTTTGTAAAAACTTATCTTAACCCTCTATTTACACCTTTATTTTATTATTCTATAGCCTGTTTGTAAATCCCTCTTTATTCTTATAATTTTATGCCTATATTTTTTTTCTTCTATTGCGGAAAGCCTTCTTTGATATTTTGCATTTTTCCATATTAATCCTTGCTATCCTTCTGGTATTTATAAATGCTCTTTTTACAATTTTATAGAAAAAGATACAGGGTATTGATACAAATCTAAATATAATCTTAAACGGATAAACAAATATATTCCACAGCGTTTTTAATGCTTTTTTTAAAAAATTGATTATTTTTAACAATATAAAAATAACAATTCTGCTAAGCAAAAGTATGTATAAAACGGCTCCTATTATAATTCCAAGAAAAATATATCCTCTTATTTCACCGTCATTTCCAATATATACTATGGCAAACATAATTGCTGCCGATATGCTCCAATATAAAAGGTCTTCGATATGTGTTATTATGTTGTTTGTCTTTATTATTCTCCTCTTGACCCTGAATATGTCATATGCAAAGGATATTAACATACCGCCAAGAATTGACCATAAAAAGATATTAACCTGATTGCTTATCGACATAAATAATCCCAGCCAAAATTTTATTTATTTGTTTTTTACACACTAAGATAAAGGAATTTATTTAAACATCTTTGCCCAAAAACCTCCTGATTTTCCACCCTCTCTGTCACTATATTCAAGCAGGCAAATGTCTCCTTCAATGTCAAGTTCAGAATTGTCGAGATTGAGCTTATTAATATGCAAATCCTCTCCTTTAATGGTCAGCACACCAAGCTCAGTATCAACGATAACGCACTCATCATTAAAGCTTTCAACATCTATAACACCTGATATACTGAGCTTTTCTCTGTTCTCGAGTATTAAATTTTGAACCTTTTGTTGTTTAATGTTCTTTTTCTCATCAATCATATTTTTTACTCTCCTTTTATCTGTTTTATAGATGTGTAAAAGATCGGTAACTCTTTCAATATATCTATTACTATGCATGCCAATGCATAAAAATACCTATATTCAACATAATTTTTCGGACAAAAAAAAGTGACTTTCAATCACTTTTTTCAACATACATTCCTTTTGCATCATTTTTTTGAACTGTTTCAGATATGGATACTACTTCGACTTTAACATTGCTGTTACCAAATTGTATCTCAATAGTATCCCCCACCTTAACCTCGCTTGACGGCTTCGCTACTTTATCATTAATCTTTACTCTGCCCTGGTCGCAAGCTTCACTGGCTAATGTTCTTCTTTTTATAAGCCTTGACACCTTAAGATACTTGTCAATTCTCAACCTCTTCGCCCCTTTCCCGAACATCTAAAAAATGGGCTACCTGTCCAGGCTAGCCCACTTTTTAGATGTAAATACTATTTATTAACTTCATCTTTCAATGCTTTTCCTACCTTAAACACAGGAGCCTTAGTAGCAGGTATTGTTATTTCTTCCTTAGTCTGCGGGTTTCTTCCTTTTCTTTCAGCTCTTTCTCTTACTTCAAAAGAACCAAAACCTACCAACTGTACCTTGTCACCACTCTTAAGTGCTTCTTCAACGCTTTCAATAAAAGCATTAAGTGCTTTTTCAGCATCCTTCTTTGATAAATTACTTTTTTCAGCAATGCTAGTAATTAAATCTGATTTGTTCATTTTTTTCCTCCTTAAGTTTTGATTACTAAAAAACATAAACAATGCCTTTTATATATATAACCATCTTTGAAAAGTACAAGCTTAGCATGCTTATTTTATCAAAGCTGATAAGTTATGTAATAATCTTAACTACTTTTCAAAGATAATTGCTAAAATTATTTAGTCTCTTTGTTCTTTTGCCAGATCCCATAACTTATCCATTTCTTCCAAAGTCATTTCTTCAAGCTTTCGCCCGGCTTTTTTGCTTTGATTCTCAATAAATTCAAATCTTTTAATGAATTTATTTATCGTTCCGGTTAAGGCCAGCTCGGGTTGAACCTTTAAAAATCTGGCCACATTAACAACGGAAAACAACACATCACCAAGCTCATCTGTTATTCTTTCCACATTTTTACTCTGATATACATCTTTTAATTCACGAATTTCTTCATCAAGCTTTTTAATAGCATCCTCAATATTGTCCCAGTCAAATCCAACCTGTGCTGCCTTCTGCTGAATCTTATAGCTTCTCATGAGAGCAGGAAGATTGGATGGAACATCCTTTAAAACACTGGTTTGGTCTGCAAGCCCTTTTTCCTTCTTTTTAATGGATTCCCAGTTATTAACTACATCTTCGGCAGTATCTGCCTTATCATCCGCAAAAACATGAGTATGCCTTAGAATCATTTTCCTTGATACTGAAGTGATAACATCGCTGATATCAAAAGTTCCCTCTTCTTTACCAATCTGTGAATGGAATACAATTTGTAAAAGCAAATCACCCAATTCTTCCGCAATCTTATTCTTATCTTTTAAATCAATTGCTTCAAGAACTTCGTATGTTTCTTCAATAAGATATTTTTTTAAACTGTCGTGAGTTTGCTCTCTGTCCCATGGACAACCATTTTCGCTTCTTAAAAGCTCCATAATATCTAAAAGGTCTTTAAACTCGTATTTATCCTTGAGCATAATTTTTCTCCTGATAAATGCACTTAATCGATATCTAAACTATGTTAAGAAACGCCTTATAAATAACTTAATATTCTCAAGGTTAGTTTTCTTTCTGAAAAATAGTATAATTTATTAAATGTAAATATGCAACATAATTATATAAAAATCAATAGATAAATGCAGTTTTTATCATCTTCAATATAGTAAAAATAACAGGTATTCATAAAAATCCTGTTATTTTAGGTACTGCTATAAGGGATTTCAAAAAATATTTTTTACAGCTCTTCACCATAAAAATGTCCGAGGGAAATTTTGAAATCTCCTTAGTAAAAATATTACTTCCGCTTTTAAAAAATTTAATGTTTATATTACAGTAAAATTTATAGCGGAAGTTTTAATTTTGTTATTCCAAATTTTGGTGGTCGTTTTTAATATCATATATTTGTTATTATTTCTACTGTTCCATCTGCTTTCCTAAGAAGCCTGAAGCGGATTGTGCAAGCTTTGCTTCGACCTCTCCCATTCTTGTATTAGGATCCATAGATAATAAAATAACTGCTCCTATAGGATCTCCTTCAGATATTATAGGCGAGACAACCTGAGCCGTATATCTTCTGTCACCCGGCTCATCCGCCACAATATTGATTGCCTTCTCTTCAGGTGACTTAACGAGGAATACCGATTTTTCCTCAATAATCCTTTCAATATCAGAGCTTAACTGCTTTTCGAGAAAATCTTTTTTTGCAGCTCCAGATACTGCTATTATTGCATCTCTATCCGCTATGCAAGTAATGTGGCCGATTGTTTTATGAAGGGTCTCAGCATATTGAGCCGCAAATTCTCCCAATTCTCCTATTGGAGAATATTTTTTCAGGATTACTTCGCCTTCTTTATCAGTAAATATCTCAAGAGGATCCCCTTCTCTGATTCTCAATGTTCTTCTTATTTCCTTCGGTATCACAACTCTTCCAAGATCATCTATCCTTCTTACTATTCCAGTTGCCCTCAAAATTATTACCTCCTATTAATTAGATTTTCAGTACAATTTTATTATTGATAATTTATTGGAGTTTTATACATTTTCGGTTGATTTGTGAAAAGGTTTATACAAACAAGATAACCGACAGTTTTAAACTGTCGGTTATAATCTTATTTTTTAAAGTTTTTCTTAGAAATTTTTTAAAATTATTCTTTTTTTGTATTATATATCAAAATCAATACACTTTTATCTTATTAAATACACCTTTATTCACATCCATCTTGTACTGATCTTCCTTCATCCATCCTTCAAGCTTTTTATTTACCTCTTCAAGCTGATAAGATCTCTTCAAGCTATCCTTCAATTCATCAAAGTGGGGTCTTTTTATTATATAATAACCGAACGAAGTAGTTACAAGCCCAACGTCACCTTCTTTGGCACTAAACACCCAATCCAAATACTCCTGTGGCATATTTTCATCTTTGCTCACAGAAAATTCTCCTCCATTTTGCTTGGCACCTTGATCATCGGTATATTGGGTTACAAGGCTTCCGAAATCTGCTCCAGCCTTGGCTTTTTGATATACTTCTTTTGCAAGTTCGGTTTTCTCCTGAAGTTTGTCACTTGGAAGGGGATTTTTTGATGAGTCGATGGTCTCAAGAAAAACTTCCCATACAGTTACTTTTCCCTCTTTATTCATTGCCTCCGTATACTTTTGTTTCAATTCCGAATCGGTTATATTTATTTGATCCGCCTCATAACTTGCATATTTCCCGAAAGCAAGCATATAATTCTTATAAATATTCTCATAATCACTAAGGCTTATCCAATATTTCTTTTTAACATTCTTTTCTGCTAAATCCCTGTCACCATTACCTTCAGCTTGAATAATATTATTTATTGTCTCTTCAACTCTTTGAAGATCTCCGCTATCTAATATAACATTGGCCTCTGCGGCTTTTAAAAGCATAATCTTATATTTCTGTACTTCTTTCAATGCATCATTCTTCGCCGCAACCACTGTTGTATCACCATTGACTTTCTCTTCCCAAAATGCTTTCTTAACATCATCGGACTGATAATCTACACCAGCACTTGTTTCATAATCATTTGCAATTATCCTGAGAAAAAACTTGAACTCCGCAGTTGTTATTTTTTCACCGGCAATTGTTGCTATATAGCTGTTGGTTCGTTCGTAAATCTGATATACTATAGTTCCTCCAACAACTAAAGCAAGTACTAAAAGAACTGCAATAACAACCGTTTTGGTATTATTCTTCATTTTATAATTCTCCTCTGCCAAAGTTTACGGACATTTTTAAACATGCCTAATATCAATTATAATAGATTATTTCTCATACTGCAAACCTTTAATATATTGTTATACTTCGTTTTATTCAACATTCTCGTAAAAATATTAATGAGCCTTTATGGTCTGCAAAACATTTTTAATATTCTCCAGTATTTCTTCATCCTTGAGCCCTTTAATCAAAAGCGTTATGTAAGGCTTGCTGCTGGCATTAAACATAATTTTCCTTCTAAAATCATTCATAAGCTTATTTATCGCAGCAAGGTCCATATAGGATTCATTGATATACTGGAAAATAACCGTTTCGTTTTTCTGGGTGATTGAAGAAAAACCGCATTCTCTGGCAAGGAATTTTATATGTGCAATCTTTAATAGATTTTTTACATATTTGGGTATATTTCCGTATCTGTCTATAAGCTCATCTTCTATTTCAGCTATATCTTCCTCACTTGTAATTGATGCAATTTTTTTATACATGTCAATTTTCTGATTTTCTATTCCAATATAATCATTATCAATATATGCACTAATATTAATATCAATTGTTATCTCCTGATCATTAATGTCAGGACTTTCACCCTTCAGTTCCATCACAGCCTCATCTAAAAGCCTGCAGTACATGTCATAACCAACAGACTCCATTTGACCGCTTTGCTGTGCTCCTAAGAGGTTTCCTGCACCCCTTATTTCAAGGTCTCTCATAGCAATTTTAAAGCCTGAGCCAAGATCTGTGAACTCCCTTATGGCACGCAGCCTCTTTTCTGCAATTTCCGATAATACCTTGTCTTTCCTGTATGTAATATAAGCATATGCAAGCCTGTTTGACCTTCCAACCCTGCCTCTTAACTGATATAGCTGAGCAAGGCCCATTCTATCGGCATCTTCAATAATTATTGTATTGACGTTAGGCATGTCAAGGCCCGATTCGATTATTGTCGTGCAAACAAGTATATCGTAATTTCCATTTATAAAGTCATATATAATGTCCTCAAGCTCCTTTTCGTCCATCTGTCCATGTCCTACGGCTATTCTGGCATCCGGCACCAACACCTGCAATTCTGCAGCCTTTTTAAGGATTGAATCCACCCTGTTATACAGGTAAAATATCTGTCCCGATCTTGAAATCTCTCTTCTTATTGCATCCCTGATTATCTCTGCGTTATATTCCATTACAAACGTTTCCACCGGCTGTCTTTCTTCGGGAGGATCCTCAATTATGCTTATATCTCTTATCCCCACAAGTGACATGTTAAGAGTCCTTGGTATGGGTGTTGCAGTCAATGTCAGTACATCAATATTCGGAGCAATGTTCTTTATTTTCTCCTTATGGGCTACTCCGAACCGTTGCTCCTCATCTATCACAAGCAAACCTAAATTCTTAAAATGCAAATCCTTTTGTAAAAGTCTGTGGGTTCCCACAAGTACATCAATTGTTCCGTCTTTAACATTTTTCAATATCTTTTTCTGATCGGACTGTTTTCTGAATCGGCTTATAACATCAACAGTTACGGGAAAATCCTTCATTCGTTCAACAAAATTATTATAGTGCTGCTGTGCAAGAATTGTCGTAGGAACCAGATAAGCAACCTGTTTCCCGTCCATAACCGCCTTAAAAATAGCTCTTATGGCAACCTCCGTCTTCCCATAGCCCACATCGCCGCACAAAAGCCTATCCATAGGCTTTTCCATTTCCATATCCCGTTTTACTTCTTCAATACATTTTAATTGATCTTCAGTCTCTTCATAAGGAAAAGAATCCTCAAATTGTTTTTGCCATATGGTATCCTTAGAAAAGGCATGACCTTTGGAAGCTTGACGTTTTGCATACAATTTTACAAGCTCCCCTGCAATCTCCTTTAACGATTCCTTTACCCTGCTTTTTGTTTTAGCCCAATCGGTTCCGTTAAGCTTATTGAGCTTTGGCTGCTTTCCTTCAGATCCTATGTACTTTTGTATCAAATCAAGCTGATTGGTAGGAATATACAAAAAGTCTCCGTCATGATATCTTATTTTGAGATAGTCCCTTCTTACATTATCCACATTAAGCTGCTGAATGCCTACATACTGTCCGATACCGTGACTTTGGTGAACTACAAAATCACCTACATTAAGTTCGGTAAATATATTGATTTTGCTGCCCTTATTTTTGCCGGAAGCTTTTCTATGCTTTCTCTCCTTACCGAATACTTCCTTATCACTCACTACAACCAAACCTAATCCGGGGTATTCAAATCCGTTATTAAGGCTGCCGGGAGTTAAAATCACCTGCCCCGGTAATATTTCATCAGGGTAGGATTCCTTAAAGACTGCTTCAATGCCCTCATCCTCTAAAGAAACTTTAAGCCTTTCAGCCTTGACCCTGTTACCGGTCAATACCAATATCCTGTATTTACGTTGCTTCCAATTCTTTATATCATTTACAAGCAGATCCATATGATTTAAATAAGATCCTGTAGACTTAGACGCTATTTCGTATCTTTCAGCATTATAAGTATTGCTGCTGCCTGTTAAAAACGTATTCAAATAAACAATATTTCTTCTTACAAAAATCTTACCTATATCCTCATAATGAAATTTGGCATTAAAGCTTCCCGGAAGAAGCTTTCCTTTATCCATCAACATATTGCAGCTTTCCTGCCATTCAAAAATTATGTTCTCCACTCTATTTTTCAATTTACCGCTTTCGTCGGCAAACACCAGGCAATCCCCGTCATAATCCACAAGAGTCGAGGGCTCGTCAATTATATAGTCAATGTACCTGTCCATCCCCTCAAAATAATAGTTGTCCTGGAACTTGCCAATATCAGCAGTAATATTTTCACGGATTAATGCTTTGTACTCCTTGCCCGCCTTCTTCACGATCTCGTTCATGTCCGTCTCGATACTTTTTATGATTGCTTCTCTTTTATCCTCTGTATAAATTACCTCTCTTGCAGGGATTATTTTGATTTTCTTAAGCTGTTCAACAGACCGCTGAGAATCGGGATCAAACTTTCTTATAGAATCAATTTCATCGTCAAAAAGCTCGATGCGTACTGCCATATTGCAATCGATAGAGAAAATGTCGATTATTCCGCCTCTTACAGCAAACTGGCCTTTGTTCTCAACAACCGCAACCCTTTCATAGCCCATAGCAATAAGCTTCTTTTGCATCAACAAAAGATCTATTCTGTTTCCTACCTCAAACTCCAACATGCTTTGAGAAAACAAATCGGGCGAAATAAGCTTATGCATTAATGAATCTATCGAAACCACAATAAGCCTGTAATCCCCATCTTTTATCCTCTTTAGAATCTCAAGCCTTTTAAATTCATTATCCCTGCTTTTAGCCTCAACATCATGCAATGTAATTTCCTTAAGCGGAAATAATAAAACATCCTCTCCAAAGAACAAATAAAAATCCTCATATAGTTTCCTTGCCTCGAACTCGTCAAATGCAATATAAATCCCTCTTTTACCTGTGTGTTGGCATATGGAATATGCTATATGAGCCTTCTGGGAATTTGCCAATCCTGTTATAACTACTGACCGGCTATTGCTTATTGAATTAATTATTCCGCTAAATTCACTCAACTCTAAAAGTGGTTTAACTAAAAAATTCATGAATACTTATCCGCCTTCTTTATTTGTTATATTTATTCATGGCTGCATCAACGCCAGACTTCAACAAAGTGGAAACCGCTTCTACTGCATTTTTTATACTTTCATTGACGATATTTCTCTCATCGAGGGTGAATTTGCTTAATACATAATCAGCCAGATCCCACCCTTGGGGTGGCCTTCCTATACCGATCCTTACCCTTGGAAACTCATCCGATTGGATTTGATAAATAATGTTTCTCATGCCGTTATGAGTTCCTGAGCTTCCCTTAGGCCTTACCCGTATTTTACCCAGCTCCAGATCAATATCATCAAACATTATTATTATATTCTTCATAGGTATTTTATACCATTCGATTATTTCTCTTATGCTTTCTCCGCTTAAATTCATATATGTCTGGGGTTTTACCAATATAACCCTACAGCCTTCTATATTTCCCTCTCCAATCAATGCCTTAAACTTCACTTTTGTCACGCTTATATTATTTAAATGGGCCATAAGATCGATGGCATCAAAGCCAACATTATGTCTGGTATTATTATATTTATTTCCAGGATTGCCCAACCCTGCTATTATATATGTCGTATCCATTTTACACCTCAACTGATTGCTTTTTCTTACCATACATCAAAAAAACCGATAAAGGCATAGACCCTTTAACGGCGTTCATATCATTAACTCACAAACTCACACTTTTTAATGCAGCAATGTTAAAGAAATAGCTTCTCCAGTATATTACACATCCATTGATTTTGCTGCAATGGGTAAGGAGAAGTTATTCTTTAATCATTACCCGATATAAAAATTTATTGCTGTGTGAATAATGTACTTATGGAAATGTCTCCATAAATTCTTTCAATAGCCTGAGCAAAAATCTCTGCTACAGAAATCACCTTAATCTTGTCCAATCTTTTTTCAGGTGGAAGATAAATGGTGTTTAATGTAACCAGCTCTTTAATAGGAGATTTCTCAATTCTTTCGATAGCCGGTCCTGACAATACGGCGTGGGTACAGCAAGCATAAACTTCATTTGCACCCATATCCAGAAGTGCCTGTATACCGTTAACCATAGTCCCTGCAGTATCTATAAGGTCATCCACCAAAACAAGTGTCTTTCCTTTAACATCACCTATAACATTCATAATTTCGCATTCATTTGCTTTAGGTCTTCTCTTGTCAACTATAGCAATAGGTGCTTCTATTCTCTCTGCAAACTTTCTTGATCTTCCAACACTTCCAACGTCAGGAGAAACAACAACCACATCATCTCTTCCTGCAAATTTCTTCTTAAAATACTCAGCAAGCAGAGGTACCCCCAACAAATGGTCAACAGGAATATCGAAGAAACCCTGAAGCTGCGGTGCATGCAGATCCATGGTCAATACCCTGTCTGCTCCGGCAACTGTCATAAGGTTAGCTACCAGCTTTGCAGAAATGGGATCCCTTGCCTTAGCTTTTCTATCCTGTCTGGCATAACCGAAATACGGTATAACTGCAGTTATTCTACCCGCTGAAGCTCTTTTTAATGCATCTATCATAACAAGCAGCTCTACCAAATTGTCATTAACCGGATGGCTTGTGGACTGTATAATAAATACGTCCGATCCTCTAACGACCTCATCAATATTAATAGCAGTTTCACCATCACTAAACTTTCCTACATGAGCTGCACCCAATGGTAATCCTATCTTCTCTGCTATTTCTTTAGCAAGCTCATAATTGGAATTCCCACTGAATATTTTAATATCCTTTCCATGCAGATTCATTACTTTTCCCCTTTCAAAAACACATAAATTAGCAAAAAATTTAAATTAATAAAAATCTATATAAAGCACTTTATAAATAAAGTGTCTACTTTTCTATATTCATTACATAATTTTTAGCACCGATACTTATTAATTACCGGTACTTTCTTATTTTGTCATATTCAATCAATCTCTTGAACTATCGAGCACTTCCAGGCTTTAAATACTCAAATGGGCCAATATGAACATTGTCCCCAACAGTGCTTTCAATTACCACAGAATTGTCAATTTCCGCACCGTTGCCTATGGATGAACGGACAATCCTGCTGTTAGGTCCTATTATGCAGCTCTCTCCGATTTCACTGCCAGCCTCAATATATGTTCCCGGATAAATAATAGTATCCATTCCTATTTTTACGCCATCATCTATGTAAACAGACCCCGGGTCGATGAGTGTAACACCCGATCTCATATGCATTTCCAAAATCCTGCTTCTTATTACTTCTCCAGCCTTAGCAAGCTGTACCCTATCATTTATTCCCAATATTTCGTAAGGATCGGATATTTTTACAGCACCAACCTTACCGCCTTTTTTTAGAATTATCTCAAGGGTATCGGTCAAATAGTACTCTCCCTGAGCATTGTTATTGTTTAATTCCTTAAGGCTATTTAAAAGTTCCCCGATTTTAAAACAATAAATACCGGAATTTATCTCTTTTATACTCTTTTCTTCACTGCTTGCATCTTTATGCTCAACTATTTTTAATACATTTCCGCTTTTGTCTCGAACTATTCTGCCATATCCCGTAGGATCTTCAAAGTCCGCTGTTATTACGGTGGCACTATATTTGTTCTCTATATGATACTGAATGGCTTTATCAATTGTTGTGCCTGTAATCAGAGGTGTATCTCCACAAAGTATAATTACATGCCCTTCTTTTCCCTCCAGGTATTCCTGTGCTTGCATAACGGCATGCCCAGTACCAAGCTGCTTTTCCTGAACTGCATAAGAAACCCTGTCTTTTAAGCATTCTCTGACTTGGTCCTGTCTATGTCCTACTACAATAACACTTTCATTTATTCCACAGCTGCTTGCTGCATCAACGACCCATTCTACAAGAGCTTTTCCGCATATCTTATGTACTACCTTGGAATTTTTAGATTTCATCCTTTTGCCTTCGCCTGCAGCCAATACAACTGCCATTTTATAATACATTAATAAAAACCTCCATCACAGCAATAAATATTACAATATATGATATAAACAAAAAATATCAGCCATTTAATTATAGCAATTAATTATATTTTCTCACTTTTCTATATTTTTTTCAACGGTAATTATGATAATTAAAAATCAATATTATTGTACCGCCAAAATTTCCCACACAAACAAAAAGACACTTTTGAAAGTGTCTTTTATGTTTTACTCAGCTACTGTTGTGGTTTCATATTTTTCCAGAATGGCCGTTTGAATTTTTTCCCTTGTTGCCGCATTTACTGGATGTGCAATATCTCTAAATTCACCGTCCGGAGTCTTCCTGCTTGGCATTGCTATAAACATACCGTTCTGACTTTCAATGATTTTTATATCATGTACAACAAACTCATTATCAAAGGTAACCGATACTACCGCTTTCATCTTGCCTTCAGCATCAATTTTCCTTATGCGAACATCTGTAATCTCCATTTATGCTTACCACCTTCCGTTAATATTATGGAATTAAATTGTTACACCCGCTTAATAGCTTACTATTTTATATTCGATATAAATTTATTTTTTCCTTCTTGTTTTTAATAAATTCCTGCACCTTTTTAAATATTTTTGACCAATCTTTCGTTATTTTGCTCAGCAAAATGAAGATTGATACAGAAAAAATGATATAAAATTGGCAAAATGCAAAATTTACCTGCTGGACCTTATATTAATAATACCCTTTTCCTCATCAACCGTATCAAGGGTCAATATTGAATAATAATCATCAACCAGCTTTCTCTCAGGCTCCGCAGTCTTTATAAGCACACCTATGCCCGAGACTTCACATTCAAACTCCTTTGCCAGCTCCATGATACCTTTGGCAGTACCTCCGCCCTTCATAAAATCATCGATAAACAATAGCTTTGAGTTTCGCTTTAATGCCTTTAACGACAGGACCATAGTCTGCAGCTTCTTCTTAGAACCCGATACATAATTTATATTCACTGAAGCACCATCTGTAGCTTCATTATAATGCCTTACGATAATCAAAGGTACATTCAAAAACCTGGCAGTGGCATACGCTAACGGTATTCCCTTTGTTTCAACAGTTATTACATAATCAACATCTTTCTTATAAAATTGTCTGGTAAAAATACGTCCAATGCTTTCTATCTTCACGGGATTATATATTATATCAAGCATATAAACAAATCCGCCCGGAAGAATCCTTTCTTTTTGAGAAAGCTCTTCACAAAGATTTTGGGTAATTAAATCCGCTTTTTCACTGCTTATTGAAGGAATATATTTTATACCTCCAGAAGCACCGGGTATAGATACTATGGTACCCAAATCAAACTTATCCAATATATCCTGGACTATATCAATATCTTCGCTAATAGTAGACTTTGCCGACCCAATAATATCCGTAAAGTTCCCAAGTGTAAATATCTTTCCCGGCGAATCCGTCAATATCTTCATCAATATCCCAATGCGTTCGTTTCTTTGAACTTTATCCATTTTCCCCCTCATTTTACAAAACATTTTCTTTCAACAATATTAGTTTTTATTATATAATATTATAGCGAATATTTTAATACTTTTTTAAATAATTATTCGGATTTTAATGAAATATAAATTATTGAATTATAAAATATTTTTGCAATTTATACATAAAATAATAAAATTATTATATTTTGCATATAATAACTCATAATTAGAATAGTATTAATTTTCAAAATTAGTAATTTCAAACTATATTAAATACCAAGAGTAATAGCGTATTTAATATATGTATTTTTATTGTTTTAAAATGTCCTAATTATTGATTTCAAAGGAGTGTTAGCATTGACAGAAAAAAATTCACTTGACCCGGAGCTTGTAAAAAAGATACATTTCGTAGGTATTGGCGGTATTAGCATGAGCGGATTGGCAGAAATTCTTCTAAACCGGGGATATGAAGTATCAGGATCGGATATAAAAGCATCGAGCATAAGCGACAGACTTATAAGTAAAGGAGTAAAATTTTATCTCGGCCACAGCGGTGATAATATAGAAAACCCTGATCTCGTAGTATATACTGCAGCAGTAAAAAAAGATAACCCCGAGCTTGTAAAAGCACAGGAGCTTGGAATAAAAACAATCGAGAGATCTGTTCTGTTAGGTCAAATTATGAAGCAGTACCCCTATAGCATAAACGTTTCAGGAACCCACGGAAAGACAACAACGACATCCATGATAACCATGATTATGTTAGAAGCAGACCTTGATCCAACCGTACATATTGGAGGTCATCTCAATGCAATTGGCGGAAATACGAAAATTGGCGGAAACAAGTATTTTATTGCAGAGGCATGTGAATATGTAGAAAGCTTTTTGAAATTTTACCCCTTTATGGGTGTAATATTGAATATTGAGGCAGATCACCTCGATTACTTCAAAGGAATTGACCATATTAAAGAATCATTTACAAAGTTTGCCCGTTTGATTCCTAAGGAAGGATATCTCATTGCATGTGTAGACGACAACAATACCAGAGATATTCTAGATAAGATAGACTGCAATATTGTAACGTTCGGAATCAATTCAAAGGATGCTATGTGGCAGGCTAAAGATATTCATTTCAATAATGAGGGTCTTGGCTCATATACACTTTATTGTTCCAATAAAGAGATTGCTAAAATTGACCTTGGTGTAACAGGAATGCATAATATAGGCAATTCTCTTGCCGCAGCAGCTGCCTGTTATACTGCCGGCTGCAGTATTGAGTCAATAATAAGAGGTCTTAAAAATTTTACCGGAACACATAGAAGATTTGAATTAAAAGGTCTTTCAAACGATATAAAGGTAATAGACGATTATGCACACCATCCATCGGAAATAGTTGCTACGTTAAATGCTGCAAAAAATGTTCCTCACAATAAGCTATGGTGCGTTTTTCAACCCCATACTTACACCAGAACAAAAGCTTTATTAAACGATTTTTCAAAATCCTTCAATGATGCCGACTATGTTATAGTTTCGGATATCTATGCTGCTCGAGAGCCCGATAATGGCGAGATAAACTCTTTAATGCTCAGCGATAAAATAAACGAGGTTTCCCCAAAGGCAAAATATATAAAGGGTTTTGAAGATATTGCAAACTACCTTCATGAAAAGGCATCTCCCGGAGATATTATAATTACAATGGGTGCAGGAGATATCTATAGAGTTGGCGAAATTTTCCTAACTGGTGGCTGAACTAACAAATTAGTATGATATAAAGGGGCATTGCATCACGATTTTAATCGATAATGCAATGCCCCTTTCGGTTAAATATATCCTGAATCCTTAATTCTCCGAGCAACAAATACAACCTACTTGTTCACCTTATCGGGATCGACCAACGCAAACTTAATCTCGCCCTGAGCTGCAACATCTCCCTCTACCGTTGCAAGAACCTTTGCTTTTCCCATTCCAAGCTTTAATGACGATAACTCAACCTCAAGCTTTAGTGTATCACCGGGAACAACAGGTCTTCTGAACTTTATTGACTCAATACCTGTAAACATACCGAGTTTACCTTTATTTTGCTCAACTAAAAGGCCGGCTACACAAGCAGTTTGAGCAAGAGCTTCAACTATTAGCACACCCGGCATTATAGGGTTCCCTGGAAAATGTCCCTGAAAGAAGGGTTCATTAACAGTAACATTTTTAATTCCTACAGCTCTTTTTCCGGGTTCAACTTCCACTATTCTGTCAACCAGTAAAAAAGGATATCTGTGCGGAATTATATTTTGAATATCAATACTCGAAAGCATTTTAGCACCTCTTTTATAATAAATTACCAATTATTCCTTGACATTATATCACAATGCTTCCGAGTGTAAAAGCCTTTTGAAATTTATTGTAAGAAATTATAAATACAAATTATAACTTTAAGTTTTAGGCTTTAGAAGTTTGTATAATGCATCACCAAGGCCTATACCCCCGCCTTTTACAGCTGCATCTACAATCTTTTCATCCAACATTGATTCATAAACTTTTCGGCTGAAGTCCTCCTGAAAAAGCCCGGATTTCTTAACTGTTGCCCGCATTTCTTTATACATCATCTCTAAAAGTACGCCTTCAAAATCCATGCAAACTTTCTTTAATTCTTTATCATCCTTATTTTCCAATATATCGTTCAATTTCTTTTCAAAGCTTCCATCAATAATACTGTCTTTATTTACTTCTTTATTTGATGGATTAATGTTGTAATTTGTAAGATCACTTACATTCCCTATATTCTTAATATCCATATATTTCACCTAATGCTCCTTTAATTATTTCAACGCCTCTTATTATCTCTTAATCTCATAATCTTTTATTTCTTACCTCTCACTTCTTATTTCTTTAGATTATTTGCAAGTCCAAGCATATCATCTGCGGACTGAATCGCTTTAGAGTTTATTTCATATGCTCTTTGAGCAACAATGAGCTTTACCATTTCTTCAACAACCTGAACATTTGATGATTCAAGGTACCCCTGTTGAATTGTACTTCTATCAATGGACTCATCATTCAAATACGGTTGACCGGAAGCCGATGTCTGCTTGAACAGGTTGCTTCCTATAGCTTCTAAGCCTTGTTTGTTGGGGAACTTAACCAATCCAATCTTCTGTCCCAATGACACTGTAACTCCGTTTTCATCAATATAACTTAAATCTCCGCTTGATGTAACACTGAGCTTATCCACATCAACATCCAAATAAATGGGATTGCCCGAATCATCCAATACTCTATGCCCATCGGAAGTAGTCAGCATATTTCCTTCATCAGTTACACTCAATTTGAAGCTCCCATTCCTTGTATATACTGTTTCGCCTGAATCTGACATAATTGTAAAAAATGCATCTCCGTTAATTGCAAAATCCAATGTGTTATCAGTCTTTTCAAGGCTGCCTGTAGTAAATATCTTTACTGTCGCAACTGGAGCTGTCCCATGTCCAACCTGAAGGTTTACTGGTCTTCCAGCACCCTCAAGAATATAAGCTCTGTTTATTGTTTCATACAACAGATCCTTAAATTCTGTCCTCTCCTTTTTATAACCCGTAGTATTTACGTTGGCTAGATTATTGGAAATTACATCCACATTAAACTGTTGTGCCTGCATTCCGCCGCCGGCTGTCCACAATGCTCTCATCATAAATTATTCCTCCTCTATCTTACACTTCCGACTTGATTGACTGCTTTTTCCAAAGTACTGTCCTGAGCTTGAACTAACCGCTGATTTGCTTCATATGATCTCATAACTGTAATCATATCTACCATTTCTTTTACAACATTTATGTTTGAGCCCTCTAAATAGCCCTGGGATATTGCCCCTGTAAAAGGTCGTTCCTCAGAAGTCGGATCTCTCTGAACCAGATTATTGCCTGCTTTTTGCAAGGACCTTGTATCTGTAAATTCAGTTATCCTAAACTTATCAACAACTACACCATCCTGAACAATTGTACCGTCACTTTGCACGGTAAAGTTATCACCATCTAAAGTAATCGGTCCATTTTGCCCCATTACATAAAAACCATCCTTTGTAACAAGCTGGTTTAATGAATTGATAACAAAAGCACCGTCCCTGCTGTAGTATTCCTGAATATTCCCATTTTCGTCAGGTCTTCCGATTGTAAAAAAAGCAGAATTGGAATTTTGAATGGCAAAATCCAAATTATTTCCTGTACTCTGGATCTTACCCTGTGAATAGTTTGTAAAAATTTCGCTGACATCACTTCCAAGCCTCATATTTCCTATCCTCCCTGAAGGATTGGAACGGCTTTGTGTATCATTAATTCTTCTTGTCAGCTTTTCAGGAAATGTTTCTAAAACTGCAATATCCTCTTTGTAGCCATTGGTATCTGCATTAGCTAGATTGTTGGATATAACATCCATTTTTTTACTATTTGCCATAAGACTCCAACCGGAGGTATAAAGTCCTCGAATCATATGTATTCTCCTTAACCTTGTATTTAAAGCCATTAATAACATTTTAGGTGAATGTCCATATTTATTATCGGTCAAATCGATAATAAGCTTAATAAGGAATGTTTTTTTATATAAAGAAAATTGTGGAGTGTTTATAACATTAATTATTCACTTGAACATTAACATTTTTGGATATAGAATATAGAGTAATAACGTATTTAATGCAGTTACCAATCAAATCAATTCCAAATTTAATATTTAGTATAAGGAAGGTATATATGATGAATTTGATATTTGTTATTGCAGTCGTATTGATTTTAGGACTATACAGCGGTATTAACTACTATATAGGTCTTAAAGGATTTCAGCTTATCAACAGTATCTTCCCGCTCATTACTCCAAAGGTTTTCTGGCCATTTTTCTTACTTATAGCTTTCTCTTACATAATATCAAGGTTTGTCTCCAATATTTTACCCGAACCCATATCCTATATTTTCAACCTGGTTGGAGCATACTGGATAGCTGCAATGGTTTATTTCATAATTTTCATACTGGCCATTAAATTTGTTTTACTTTTTGACAAATGGCTTTCATTCATACCGTCCCATTTAAAAACCAGCCAGATGTCCAACTATGTAATTCTATCTGTCTCAGCACTGGTGTTAATAATTCTTATCATCGGAACCTGGCAGGCTAGAAACCCTGTAACAGTCAAGTATGAATTAACCATCAATAAGGATGGCGGTAAAATAAAAAAACTTCATGCAGTATTGATATCTGATGTCCACCTTGGCACGCTGGTGAGAAAAAACCAACTTGATAAGATGGTTCGTCTCATAAATGAAAAAAATCCTGAAATTGTTTTTATTGCAGGGGATTTAATAGATGATGACATAAAGCCTTTTTTAAATCAAAACATGCTTGAGAGCTTAAAACAAATAAAATCAAAATACGGAGTATATTATTGTCTCGGAAACCATGAGTATTATGGAGGAAGCAGTGAAGAAATCGCAGAAGTTTTCAGGGATTCGGGAATTAAATTACTTAAGGACGATTTTGCCAGCATTGAAGACTCCATATATATCATAGGCAGAGAGGATATGGGCTCAAATTCCCACCTCAAAACGCCTCGTAAAGATCTTTCCAGCCTCATTGCAGGCCTGGACAAATCTAAACCCCTGATTCTTTTGGAGCACCAACCTTCAAATTTAAAGGAACCTATTGGTGAAGGTATAGATTTGCAGCTTTCGGGCCATACACACAGAGGTCAGTTTTTCCCATTGAATTTTATTACAAATGCTATTTTTGAAAATGATTGGGGTTATCTCAAAAAAAATGATTTCCATCTTATTGTTTCATCCGGTTTGGGTACATGGGGGCCTCCCATAAGATTTCTAAATAGAACCGAGATTGTAGAAATTAATATTAATTTCAAGAATCAATAAATTATGTAAACAATCCTCTAAAAAAAAATTTTTTTCTGCCGATAAAAGAAGTACAATAATTGCTAATAGGAGACCAATATGAATAAAGGCAGAAAAAAAGTAAATGAAGAAAACAGCATTAAAGGTTTTAGATCCAGATTACACAGACATGTAATGAATCACAGCCGTTTATGGATAGTACTTATTTATAATGTTTTATGCTTTTTATCAGTAATTATTATGACCCGATTATTGCCGGTTGTGCTAAATTATCCTCCAGGGTATGCTGACGCCGGCAAGTCCATAGGCTCTTCCATCGTCTTGAGACAATTTCTTTCTTCAATACTTGGCTCTGTTCTTATAAGTATTATCCTTTTGGCAGTATTAAGGGATTTGCACAACTGGAAAGACGCTGTAAATAATAAAGATCATAAAAAAATAGAACAAATACGTCTTAAATGCTTAAGTGCACCTTATAGAATATATACCATCCAAATTTTTGTTGCAACAATGACTGTAGTTACAATGGTATCATTATTTAGATTAACCAATAGAAGTACTATTTATGTCAGAATACCGTTTCTGGTCTTTTCTATTATGTCTTTGTTTTCTGTATTTTCATATATATTGTCAAATTGGATATTCAAACAGGTACTTATAGAAACATATGACGGCCATGGACTTCAAGGCATAAGGTTTGGTGTAAAGAGAAAAATATTCATTCAAATAGTTCCAATTTTTATTTCAACCGTATTGTTTACATCAATGATAGGTTACTCCAGACTTATAGAAGAAAAAGGCAATATTTATTCTCAATTATTCATGAACAAACTGGAACATTCCTTAAACGATATCGACAGCAATACAAGCTATGATACCATCAAACAGAAACTTTTCGATATAGAATACAGTGAAAATAATTTCTCCACCTTCCTCATTACTGATGACAACAAAGTATTTACATCCAACAATGAAGATTTGGACAATGTTAATATGCACTATATAAACAAGTCCAAAACAGAAATGCAGGGAAGGTTTTACGGCATAACAACTGAAACCCAGGGTGTATTTAAAAAAATCCCCACAAATAACGGTACTATTATTGCAGGCATAAAATATAATGTGGCTTCACCCAAAACGGTTAACTATTTCATTGGCTGCTTTTTGGCATTATTGCTGCTATGCATAATTGTTATTTACTATTTCTCAAGATCTATTACAAGTGATATTTCACTTGTTGCAGAAAATCTATCCAAGATAGCCGAGGGCAACAAGGTAGACCTTGACAAAAAAATACCAATTGCCTCAAATGACGAAATGGGTGAGCTCATTATTGCGTTTAATATAATACAGGAACTTACAAAAGATAACATAAAATCCATCAATGAACAGCAGGAAATAATACTTGAGAAAGAAAGGCTGGCATCTCTCGGTCAAATGATTGGTGGAATAGCACATAACCTTAATTCCCCGATTATGTCCATAGCATGCCTTATTGACACTTTGAAAAGCCTTGCAAATGAGTATAAGGATTCCATTGGAGACACTGATGTAACAGATGAAGATCATATTGAGATAGCTAATGAAATAATTGATTGCATAAATAAAATATCTCCTCAATGCTCGTATATGTCCAATATAATAAGCAATGTAAAGCTTCAGGCAGTTAAGCTGAACGAGTCAACAACAGAAAACTTCACAATTGACGAACTCATAAAAACACTTAATTTAAGAATAAATCACAATATGCCTGATAAATCTCTGGTCATACCGCTTATTCAGGTAGATAGAAGCCTTCAAATACAGGGAGATATAAACAGCCTTGTTCAAGTATTAGCCAACATCATTCAGAATGCATGCGAATCCTATCAGGATGATTACGGCTCGGTAGATTTCATTGTTCAAAAGGAAGGCAAAAATATAAAATTTATCGTAAAGGACAATGGAAGAGGAATACCTGTTGAGGTAAAGAGCAGGCTTTTCAGGGAAATGGTTACTACCAAGGGTAAAAACGGTACCGGCATAGGTCTTTATATGTCATATTCGACAATTAAGGGAAGGTTTGGCGGAGATATCTGGTTTGAAAGCAATGGTGATAACGGAACTACATTTTATATCACAGTGCCCTATGTATCGGATTAAGAAATAATATTAGGACAATTCTTAATTGGAAAGCCTTTTAGCCAGCAAAGTGTTCCTTTGCTGGATTTTATTATTTGAAACTGCTATACCTATTGCTTTTTTTGATCCAACCAACACAAAAACCTTCTTTGCACGGGTCACACATGTATATAACAGGTTTCTTTGAAGCATCATATAATGCTGCATTGTAAAGGGTGCAACCACAACCCTGTACTCACTTCCCTGGCTCTTATGAACTGTTGTGGCATACGCAAGAACCACCTCATCAAGCTCCGTAACGTCATATTCCACGTCAACACCGTCAAAATTAATCAGCAAGACCTTGTCTTCCAGGTCAATTTTCGTTATTGTTCCCATATCTCCATTAAACACATTTTTGTCATAATTGTTTTTTATCTGCATAACCTTATCATTTAAGCGAAATGTTGTACCGCCATGCTTAATGGAAATGTCCGAGGGATTTAATGCCTGCTGCAAAACAACATTTAAGTTGTGTGCTCCGGCTTCTCCCCTTTGCATGGGACATAGAACCTGTATATCGTTCACAGGATCAATCTTATAATACTGAGGAAGTCTTTTTGTGCAGAGGTTTTTAATAGTCTCGGTAATCTTTAAAGGCTCATCCTCTTCAACAAAGAAAAAGTCGCTATTCTTTCCCGTTCTTAAATTGGGCATTTCACCCTTGTTAATACGGTGGGCGTTTGTTATTATGGCACTTCCCTGTGCCTGCCTGAATATTCTTGTAAGGCATACCACATTTACAGTGCCCGAATCGATAATATCTCTCAGTACATTTCCCGCTCCAACCGACGGCAGTTGGTTTACATCACCTACCAGTATGACTACCGTTTCATCCTTTACAGCTTTCAAAAGATTGTACATCAATATTATGTCTACCATCGAAGACTCATCTATAATGAGCACATCGCATTCCAAAGGATTATCGGCATTCTTTTTATAGCCCTCGGGAGGCTTATACTCCAGCAGTCTATGGATAGTCTTAGCCTCCATTCCGGTAGCTTCGGACAGCCTTTTGGAGGCTCTTCCTGTTGGAGCCGCCAATAAGCATAAAGCTCCCAATCTTTGAAAAACCTTAATTATTGCCAATGTTGTAGTTGTTTTCCCCGTACCGGGTCCGCCCGTCAGCACCATGAACTTGGAGTTGACAGCTTCCTTTATGGCATCTATCTGAACCTCGTCATATGTAATACCGTATTCCGATTGTATCTCATCTATAACCCTTTCTATATTACTGCTTGGAAGACTACTTTTAGACGCCGTAATATCCCTTATTCTCCTTGCAACTCCAACCTCACTGTGATAAAAGGGAGGCAGGTAAATAGCATCTTCTTCATCGCTTATAACCGTTTTATCCATCAACATGGCAGATATTGTATTACCGATCAGTCCTTCATCCACCTCTAAAATTTCCGAAGCCTTAAGTATGATCTGCTCCTTTGTGGCAAAGCAATGACCGTCATTTGCCAACTCGTTTAAAGTATATATTATACCTGACCGGCACCTCTCATAGGAATCCTTGCCGATTCCCATATTCTGTGCAATTTTATCCGCTGTCTTAAATCCAATCCCCCATATATCATCTGCAAGCCTGTATGGATTGGATTTGACCACATTAATGCTTTCATTGCCATATGTTTTATATATTTTAACCGCATAAGCCGTTGACACTCCATTGCTTTGTAAAAAGAGCATTACGTTTTTTATTTCCTTTTGCTCTTTCCAGGCCTTTTTAATGGTTTCAACCCTTTTTTGCCCGATTCCTTCAACATTTATAAGATAATCCGGTGTCTCTTCTATTACTTTAAGGGTTTCCTCCTTGAAATAATTGATAATTCTTCTGGCATAAACAGGCCCTATACCCTTTATAAGGCCGCTTCCCAAATACTTCTCTATACCCGCTAAAGTTGCAGGAACCGATTCTCTGTAGTCAACTGCACTGAACTGTTTACCGTATTTGCTGTCATATTTCCACTCGCCCTTTACCCTTAAAACAGCTCCCACATTCACCGCTGCCAGATTTCCCACTACAGTTATAAGTTCCGGATATCCCTTTGATTTAATTTTAATCACACAAAAACCGTTTTCCTCATTAGAAAATGTAATTCTTTCAACAACTCCGCTAATATATTCCATATCTTTATCCTTTTATGCAGTCTGGCTCATTTTAACATTTTTATCTTATACCAGCCGGAATTCCAACCCTTATAATCAGCATATTCGCTTAAAGCATCACTTATCTTTGCGATAGCCTTACAAGCACCGTCAGATCCGGTATCGGGCAATAGTATGACTGCCCTTCCCGAACTTACCGGAATGAATTTATCCGAGCTTCTCAATATACCTGTAATTAAAGAAATAATCTCATCCATACTTTTATTTATATATGCATCATCAGCAAAGCTCACAGAAATAATTGAAAATAGCCTTGATTTATTGTTCTTTTGATGCTCATTATCAATATACTCTCTTAAATACCTGTCCAAGTCAGCATTGTCACTAAATAATGATTCATATTGGACTTTCTCGCTTTCTATGGTGGTTAAAAGCTTTTTTGTCTCCTGCTTTAAATCCTCATAGCCTAATATAACCTCGTACTTATCCCGGTTTAAATGTACCAGTCTATTTATATTTACAATATTGATACGGTCTTTTAAAATATCTTTTTCATGTATTATAACAGAAAATTCAAATACTTTACAAATTTCCTGTCCGAAAACAATCTTTTTATCATAATAACAGCTGTACTGTACTTGAACTTCTACAATCTCAAAGTATTGAGAGACTACGTTCTGCCAATTAACAAAGTCCGAAAGGGTTATTCTTTTTTTATCATAAAAGCTTATTCTATCGTAGGCATCATAAAAATTGCCTATAGAAAGACATGCAAAATAGCCCTTTAATGTCTTTAGAGCCTTTAAAATTTCTCTTCTCTGTTCCTTAGGATAGTTCATAAGATAGGATATAGAGCTTTTTTCAGTTTGATGTGTCTTTATATAACGGTCATACTGCTTTCTTTTATTAGTATCCGATAAAATACTATATGCGTAATTGATTTGCATCATTTTTTCTTCAGAACCCTTATCTTTGTTTAAATCAGGGTGATACTTTTTCGAAAGTCTTCTGTATGCACCGGCTATTACCTCAGGCTCCGCGTTGTCTTGAACTTGAAGAAGCCTGTATAAATCAAGGTTTTTATACATAAGAAACCATCCTTGTTTTTGATAATGTTTTCTTATACATTTCCATAAAAAATTCTATTGAATTCTTTTTCCATCCCTGATATATGCACTTCCTGTAATTAATTTTGCCTTTTTTTTCAATTCTGCTGCTATTTCTGCAACCTGCACATGGCTTGTAAGATTCCGATTCTCATTTGAAACGGCAGCAAGAGATATTGACATTATAGGATACTCTCTCATCTGTCCATGCCTGTTTGCCGTTGAAATAAACCCCTGATTCCTGTCTTCCATATTGTAAAGTTCAACAATTTTTTTATCAAACCTTTTTATTATACTTTCACATATTAAATCTGCATATTGTGGAGAAATAATCAGTATAAAGTCATCACCGCCAACATGTCCGACAAAATCCGTCGGAGTTCCAAAAGCATGTATACAATCTAGAATTATATCGGCGGTCAGTTTTATGGCCCTATCACCACTGGCAAAACCATAAACGTCATTATATGCTTTAAAATTGTCAAGATCTGCATAAACCACAATAAATGAATCTTTACTGAATATTCTTCTGGTTATTTCAGACTGAATTTCAAGATTGCCTCTAAGGCCTGTGAGAGGGTTGGCCCATCTGTTTCTGTCTATCCTTATAAGCGTATTTCTTACTCTTGCAACAAGCTCCCTTGGGTTAAAAGGTTTCTTTATATAATCATCCGCTCCAAGTTCAAGTCCCTGCAATTTCTGCTCTTCATTATCCTCAGCGGTGAGTATTATTATAGGCATTAAGTTATTGCTTTCATCCGCTCTTAGAATCTTGCAGACCTCCAAACCATCCATGCCGCACATAATAATGTCTAGAAGCACCAGATCGGGTTTTTCTCTTCTCACCATCTCAATGCCTTCTTCACCACTGTTTGCCGATATAACATCGTAGCCGGCAGGCACTAAAATATCGGTTATTATTCTTACTATTAACTCGGTATCATCCACAATAAGAATCTTCTTTTTAAACATATAGTCTCCTTATTTAACCAAATCACTTATATTAATTAAACTTACCGAAATGCCTTTTTGACCCACCATTTAATTTAATAGTACCCGGCTCGGCTTTAATAAAGCCAGGCAATAATGAAACATTGAAACAAAATTACAATTGATCTGCTAAACTTTAAGACTATAAACCAGAAATCTATTGAAACAAATTATAATAATTGAAAAATATGTTCTATTATATTATATATTATTGAATCGTATGATAAAACAACTTTTTTTAACATTTTTTAAAAAACCGTACAGGTAAATTTATTTATGGAGATAAAAATAAATAAAAAATTTTTACTCTTATCTATTATGATATTTTTGATTTTATGGTATATTAATATAAAGGAGTGATTTAATTGTCAGAGTTTTGCAAATGCGGTTCATTAATGATTTCAGGCAGTTGTACAAATAAACACTGCACATTTAGAACCATGTCAAAGCCTTCTTCACCAAAGCAATCTTCCAGAAGCAAAGCAGCAGCTTCAGATTCATCCACTAAAGAGAAGAAGACATCACGTGTTAGAAGAGCTTCAAAATGTATTACTTATAATCTATATGATATAAAAGGAGAGGCTATGGACCAATAGCCTTTTTCTTTGAAACATTTCAGCCCCCATATTTTAGCAATACGCACTTCTTAAAATCTTTAAACTATATTGACTATATTTAATTTCAACTCTTTTAATATATATACCACAAATTTCATAAAGGTATTTAATTATTTATGTCGAAATATATAATGCAAACTTTCATTTAGGAGGAAGTGAACAATGTATTTTAAGAAATTTATGATCGCAAGTGCTCTGAGTATAAGCATCATTACCGGAAGTACATACATTGCAAATGCCCAGAGTATCAGCTATACAGTACAACCTGGAGATACTTTCTATTTAATAAGTCAAAAGTACGGAATATCCATGGACAGCCTTTTTAAAGCCAATAATGCTACTGCAAGCACAATCATATATCCAGGAAATAAAATTATAATACCTATTGAAAATAAGATTATCCATACCGTCAAATCGGGAGAAACATATTGGATTATCAGTAAGAATTACGGAGTAGATTTTCAAAAGCTGCTTGCCGCCAATAATGCCAACGAAAAATCAATGCTGAATATTGGCGACAAAGTCATCATCCCGGCCGCATCACAACCGACACAAACTTCGCAGCCGTCACAAACTCCAAAACCTTCACAAACTTCGCAAACAAAAGTCCATATAGTTCAGGCTGGAGATACTTTCTATAAATTAAGCCAAAAGTATGGCGTGAGCATGACTGAGCTTATGAAGATAAACGGTGCCAATGAAAACACCATATTATATATAGGGCAAAAATTGCAAATTCCACAGTCTGCCGTGTCGACCCCACAACCGACACCGCAACCTACATCCGTACCTAGTCCTACAACTAAACCAAGCCCTACATCTACACCTAGACCTACATCTACTCCTACGTCGAATTCTACATCTACACCAAGTCCCACACCAAACAAGCCCTATATAACATATACAAGCTATACGGTAAAATCAGGCGATACTCTCTGGAATATTGCCGATAAATTCGGTATACCTCTGCCTGAATTGTTATCAGCCAATAACATGAAGGAGTCAACAATACTGAACGTTGGAGTTGTGCTCAAAATACCTGTCCATAACATACCTATAAAATCAACTCCCGGTGAAAAGTACGGAGAATATCTGGACTGGTGGACAGAAGCCCAATATGTGGTACCTACCCAGAGCGTTATTGAAATTGTTGACTTTTATACCGGAAAATCATTCTTTGCAAAGCGTACAACAGGCTCTAACCACGCAGACATTGAAACACTGACACTTGCCGATACTGAAAAAATGAAGGAAATATGGGGCGGCAGCTTCAGTTGGACCAGGCGTCCCGTTATTGTAAAAATAAACGGCAGAAAAATCGCTGCAAGTGCCTCAAGTTTGCCCCATGCTGGAGACGATAAGGTAGCAGGCGGCATATATACTACATGGAGAAGTGACGGATATCCGCCGGGATACAATTTGGACTGGGTAAAGGGCAATGGCATTGATGGTGTTATCGATCTCCATTTTGCAAACAGCACGAGACACAATGACGGTAAAGTCGACGATAAACACCAGGAAAATGTTAAAATAGCAGCAGGATTGATATAGATGTACATAAGAGGACAAACCTTTTAAGGAATGTCCTCTTAATTTCATTTACGCATTATTGCTTATCATCTCAATAATTTTCTTCGCAAACAGGTTGCAGTGTCCGCCTGTCCTTGCCGTTACAAGATCTTCATCCACCACAACATCCTGCTCTACATATATAGCTCCCATGGCATATAATACCTTTTATTATACTTTTTTCTGCAAACGCCCTTTGCATGAACGCTGCGGCAGGAGGTAAAAGATCGATATTTTCGGTATACCTCAGCCGGTCGGAAACCATACCTGCGGGAACAATTATGGCTGAAAAGCTTTTTAATGTTTTATCATCCATGTTTTCGAAGCTTTCACTGCACTCCATAGGAGCCCTGAACTCATGTCCCATGAATGTGATTCTTTCCATTCCCAAAGACGTGTTAGAAAATGAACCTCAGCACCTTCTTCCTCAAAGCGAAGCTTGTAATAAAATATCTCGTTTTCATAAAAGTCACTTTCCAATAGTATTGCGATTTTTTTACTTTTAAGCTTCATTTGTAAACCGCCTCTCTTATTCATTTCTTAACTGTTTTGGAGTATTTTATTTCTTCACCACTTCAAGAGTACTTTTAGCTGCCGAGCTGAGGTAAACAACATCCATTCCGATTATGATATTTGTAAATCCTTGCCTTTGCCTGATTTGGGTCCAATGCTATAATTCCGCAAAAAGTACCAGCTTTCTGGCATGCTTTAAGAACTTTTTGAATTGCTTCCTCAAGCCTCGGATCACTCATTTGACCCAGTATACCCATGCTTCCCGAAAGGTCCAAAGCACCCACCATTACGCTGTCAACACCCGGTACACTCAATATTTCTTCAATATTTTCCACTGCATCGATATGCTCAACCATAAGAATTGTCATCACTTCATCATTTGCAGTGCTCATATACTCATCCATATGAAGTCCGTAACACTGTGCACGGGTCAATCCCCCACCGTGCTCACCCAACGGAGGATATTTTATGGCACGTATGGCATCCTCAGCATCTGCCTTTGTCCTTACCAAAGGAATAATAATTCCATCCACTCCCGTATCCAATAATCGTTTAATCATTGTTTTATCGTTCCAGGGAACACGCACTACTGTAGTAACATTTGTGCCATTTGTTGCTTGAAGCATGGAGAGCAAACTTTCTTCACTCATTACGGTATGCTCCATTTCAAACCACAGCCAGTCATAATCCAAATGCGACATAATCTCGGCAACAACAGGTAGTGTTGACATAAAATTCTCCTTCTTAACAATAATTATTACTAATTCTTGCCAAGAAGGAGATCACTTAATCTTTCAATACACAAAATTTATTACATTCTCATAATTTATGCACCCCTTGAGACTCATAAGATGTTTACTGTTGAAGACATTCTTTTGATATAATCTTTTGTTGTATTGATACTTTTAAATGTGTTTTGGAATTCTTTTGATATTTTGATACATTTAGGATATTATTGTGTTGTTATTCTACATTTATTTTCAAATCCCCTGCTTTTTTATCTTTTTTTGTTTAGATTATGTAATAAATATAATTTTATCCATGAAACACTCTAATTTAATAGACTTTAAAAATACAATAAAAAATAGATTTAATTTCTAACTTTTATCAAAAATCAAAAACGTTAATTCAATCCATTATTTTTTGTTAATTAGTACTTATATTTATAAATCATTCTTAACTAATCTTTATAACCTTAAAGGTAAGCGTAAAATAACTAAGTGTATTGACAAGATTAAGTCTAACTTTCAGCTCTTTTGCAGAACTCTTGTGCATCTGGAGACCAAGGAAGGTAGTCTTCAAGAAATTCTGGGTATTGTCCAAATTGAACTCCAGGGAGATTTTTAAATATGAATCTCAGATATTCATATGGATTTAGTCCATTAGCCTTAGCAGTTGTGAATGTCAAGTAACTTTTTACAATTTTCGGTCAATAATTTTTTACACCTAATTATTACCAAATATGGTTTGTCGATGTTTTAGCCTATAACTTTCTCCGTCAAGATTTAGCACTTGGCACTTAT
>Ga0208695_1000699_pt1 | contig 33870 bp, 33 predicted proteins | sample AD_UKC111_MetaG_FD_184449 | JGI IMG/M metagenome (GOLD analysis project Ga0208695, IMG submission 184449) | Active sludge microbial communities of municipal wastewater-treating anaerobic digesters from Hong Kong - AD_UKC111_MetaG (SPAdes)... | ecosystem: Engineered > Bioreactor > Anaerobic >...
CCAGCCATATTTTGGCAGAAGAATATTCGGCACAAATTTCAATGCTCTTGGAGATGGTTCCATATGAAAAAGCGTTGTCAGAGCAGATGTCCCCGCTCGTTGACATTTCAACTCCCATTCTGATGCGTTTGGAATAGGCAAATTGTTCTCTCGAATGCCCAGCAAATCTTCAAGCGTATTGCCAATACCTCCTGCATTGCCTGGGCGGGCATTAGGTATCCAGCCTCGATTTCTGATAACCTTCAATGCATCAATTAAAGATTCTTTAGTATAAATTTTCATGATTCTGAAGGCCTCCAAAAATCAAGCAAATATTCAAAAGTTGTTCCCATTGTTATATAGTTGCTTGGATAACCAAAAATCCCAATTTTATTGACAATATTTGTTCTGTCCCAAATAATTGTATTTCGGAGTTCATATCCCCGCTGACGTAATTCGTTAATCAACGCAACATGAATAGTAATGCGCTCATTCTCCCACCACATATCGGGAACATTAATAACACAATGACCTTTTGGACGAAGTAAAGGCAACGCCTTTTCAAAAATATCACCCATTGCCTTTGTATAATCTTCCAAGGACATTGTTCCTAAATCTCGCGGGTCTTGAGAATACTGTTCCACCTTGTGTAATTGCTCATTGTTTCTCTCTCGACGCGATTTATTTTTTCGTTGCCTATTCAGTAAATTGGCATAAGGTGGAGAAGTCCATATCAAACTAATTGAATTAGGCTCAAAATAGTAAGGAATATGCAATGCGTCATCCTGTATTGCTATTTGTTGTGCTTGGTTAAACAAATTGTTGGTTACCAATCTTTCAACACATAACTGCACATATTTTTCTTGCAAATCAAAACCTACAGCATTGCGGTTAAGGTCTTGCGCCGCGACAAGGGTTGTTCCACTCCCCACAAAAGGATCTAATACCAGTTCACCTTCATGAGTAAAAAGGCTTATTACTCTTTTTGCCAAAGAAATGGGGAAGGTAGCAGGATGTAAGTTCTTATCTCGAACATCTCTGCCCTCATAGAAGAATTGCCAGACACCAATTTGGCTCTTGAGCCAATCTTTTGCAGATAAACAATTCAAGTGATTTGGCGCACAAGCACACGTACGCTGCGTTCCAATATTGAGTTTGGTTCGATAAATTTCTGTCGTTTCTTTGATCAGGCGAGGCAAACAATTTGCAGAAGATTCAACATCATTGGTCATCTTTTGTTTTCTCCAGCCCTGATTCTATCATATTGCTCAAGATTATAAATTTTAATCGCTGCCCATATTGCAGAGAGGAGACCTTTCAACGCTCCATTTAGCGCCCTGATGCAACGAATCGCGGGGTAAGTGTGTTCATCACAGAACATTTTTGGGGTGCGGCTTAGTTTGACGTGCACTGCCTCACATTAAGCTTGCCGACCAACACATAGATCAGGCCAACGACAGCCCAAAAAGCCCCCGCCCATCAACAAGAAACCGCCAAACTCCATTGCGCCATCCAAGACAAGCACAAACAACAGACCCAGCAAAAACACGCCCCACAACAGGCCATATAGACGAATTTTTTTGGGCAGCGTAAAGCTCGGTTTCAACCCATTCCTCATTCGCTGACTTTTGGAGTTTCAAATTGCCCTGTACCATCCGGCTTCACCTCATCCAACAGGCGACGCTCGCCTTGCAGTTTGCGGATCTCGGTCACATCCTGCGTCACCTCCAGTGTGCCGTAGAATTTGCCTTGCGCATCACGCAACGCAAAATAACGAATGTGGATGAAGCGGCTCTCTTGCCCCTCTTGCGGCCTGGTTTGAATCCAAAATTCGGCGGTATCCCGTTTGCCAGAACGAAAATCCTCCAAAATTTTGAACACAATTTGAACGCTATCCGGATGATGACAATTAAGCACATTTCGGCCAATGATATCCGGCGTGCGCTCAAAGACACGGTTCTTGCCACCCGAATAGAAGCGTACATCGTTCGCCGCATCCACAAAGGTCACATCCACCGGCAAGTGCGTAAAAATCAGGGCAATTTGCTCGGGCGTCATCGCGCCCACATCCAACGCAATGCGGTTCTCGCCCGACTCGTCCAGAACAGGGGTCAGGTTTTCAACGTCTGACATAGGCAGCCTCCTTATTGGGCACACAGCAGTATATTCCCGACGAAATTTGTGAACGCAGGTACATTCAGATATCTTATCTTACCATAAGTTTGCAATTAGAAGAGAGCAGGCACAACGCCGACCCTCTGCCCCGGATGGCGCGATGCGTCCCTTCATCAACGCAATCGGATAACGCCAAAACCGGCATCCCGTTATGCCTGTCATCTTTTACACAACCTTAAGCTGCAGCCGGTTGCACAAACACTCAGCTTGTTTATAATCAAGGTGATAATCCAACCCTCTTACATTTTTTCAGGCACATCCGATATGAAATCAACCCAACATACTTCCCCCAAATGGCTCTACCCACTCGTATATTTCCTGTTGGTTTTGATTGCCTTCTTGCCGCTTTACACCGAGCAGCCCTATGATCCGCGCAACACCTCGCAAGTCATTTTTGAGATTTTACAGCGCGCCACTCAACCTTATGCTGCCTGGGGTTGGGTCTTTCACATTGGCACACTGGCCGTGATTGCGCTATCGGTGTGGAAACCCGTCCCCGGCGGACGGGCAATGGCCGCCTACTTTGGGCTGAACTATCTGGTAATCGCCGCCACGCAAACCCATGCCCAAACACCCAATACGGATATGCCATCCATACCGGTGCACTGATTGCCGACGTGCTGCTTGGTCTGCTCTGGCTGTGGATGGCCTGGAAAGGCAACTTGCGCATAGACTGGCAAACGATTCCGCGCCAACGTTGGCTGCTTTTGCCCTTTGCCTTGCTTGTCTTCTGGTCACCGCTTCGGTTTGAAGGGGCAAGCATCGTGCCCAATTTCAACCCGCTTCTGCTGCTCACCTCGCCCGATTATGGCCTGGCCTACTGCTTTCTGACGCCGGTCTTGCTGTTCCTGCTCATCCTGGCCTGGCCGCAGGTCAATCGCTTTGCCTTGCGCATCACGGCCTTCAACGGATTGCTTTACGGCCTGTTCAACTTAAGCCATTGGACAGTGGCAGAGCGGATGTGGCTGGGCGTGATGCACTTGCCGCTGCTGATTTTGCCAATTGTGGCGCTCTGGCTGACGCGGTCGCGAGCGGCGACAAACCACACTTCCCAATAACAACCCTGGCTAGCCCGGCAATGGCACGCATTTTCATCTACTGACAAAGTTTTTCCAGCACGCGGTAGGTAATTTCTATCCCCATCCGCAAATTTTCAAGTGAGATGCGCTCGTCAATGCCATGAAAGCGCGCCAGTTCCCCGGGGGAAATGAGGATGGGGAACAAGCCATAACTTTGTGCGCCTTTTTGACGGAAAAAAGCCGAGTCAGTTGTGCCAGGGCTGAGCATAGGCGTTGTCAAACTGTTGGGCAACAGTTCGCTCAAAACAGTTGAGAGTGTGCGGAAGAATTCCGTGTTGGGGTCAGACGAGGCAGCGGGTTCGGGCGCTTGTAGAATTTGAAGTTCAACGCGCCCATCATCTACCAATCGCATCAGTTTTTCTATCACTTCGGCAGGCACTCGGTCCGGCAGCAAACGCAAGTCCAGAGTAGCCTCAGCACGTTCAGGGATAACGTTTTCTTTGCCGCCGGCTTGCAAGACAGTAATGCTGAGGGTATCTTTCAACATGGCAGCAATCGTAGGATTGGCACTAAGAGCTGGCAGCGCCAAACGCAAGAAAAGCCGGTTATCCAGATGCCTGAGCAGGAATGATTGGGGAAAGGGCATGAGCGTAGACAGCTGACAAAACATTTGTTGCGGAATGGGGTGCAATTCGTAAGTTTCATTCAGGCTTTGCAGGCGGTCAAGTGCCCGCATCAGAACATTGATAGCGTTGTTGGCATGAGGCATACCGCTATGCCCAGGTTCACCATGCGCAATCACCCTTAGCCACAGGTCTTTTTTCTCGGCCACCGAAACGGTGAACACAGGCTGAGGGCCAAAGAAATCTTGCAGACCAAAGCCACCCTCATCCCAAACATACTCAGCTTCCAGTTCAGGCCAGTGATGTTCGATCATCCACTGTACGCCAAATTTGCCACCTTTTTCCTCATCTGCGGCAGCAAAGAAGATCACATCACGACTCCGGCGAGGATGATTTTGTCGAAGCAGATCAAGCGCCAAAAGTTGGATGATGCCCATGCCCTTCATATCAATTGCGCCGCGTCCATAAACATACCCATCGCGGATTTCGCCACCAAACGGGTCACACGACCAGCGAGCAGGGTCTGCTTCGACCACATCCATGTGATTGTAAAGGAGAAGCGGCTTTTTCGTTCCATCGCCTGGCAAACGCGCCACCAGGTTGGCACGATTGGGAGCGGACTCGTAAATTTTTGGCTCAAAGCCACGCTGCTGCAAACTCTCTGCCAGATATTGCGCCGCGGCGCGTTCATCTCCTGGCGGGTTGAGCGATGCAATTTGCAAGTATCCGCTCAGCAGCTGGGCAGCTTCACGCGTGAGAGACTCCCAATGAATCATTTCAACCTCACTCCTAACCCAGGTACAGCAGAAATCTGCGCCTGAAACGTGTCCATTGCAATTTGGTAGCCGGTTGCCGGGTCATTGGTGATGAAAAGCGGGCCAATCAATTCGCAAGCAATGATGGACGGATGCACAGCGACAAAATGCAGACCTGCCGCACTGCCAATAGAACTTTCCCCCATTGAGCCAAGAATGCAAGACAACCCAGCCGCTTCAGCCACCGCCAACAGTTTTGCGGCTGCGTTCAGACCTCCGCACTTCATCAGCTTAATGTTGAGCATATCCGCCGCGCCCAAACAAGCAATCTTCAGCGCGTCGGCAGCGGTATGACAACTTTCATCCGCCATGATGGGCGTTTCAACAGCAGCGGCAACAGCCGCCAACCCTTCCAAGTCAGCAGCAGCAACAGGTTGCTCAATCCACTCAATATTGAACCCCGCCAGATGACGAATGACCGCCAAAGCGGTCGCGGCATCACGCCAGCCCTGATTAATATCAAGGCGCAGGTTGACATGATCGCCCACTGCCCCGCGAATCTCGCGCAGCCGCAACAAATCCAGGTCGGGCGATGAGCCAAGCTTCACTTTCAGCGTTTGCGCGCCCATGGAGACAAATTGGGCGCTCATGGCCGCCATTACTGACGGTTCATCCAACGGGATGACCGGGTAGAGCGCAATGGACGAACGCACAAGCCCACCCAACAGCTGATAGACGGGCACGCGCAGCGCTTGCCCCGCCAGGTCATAGAGCGCCATATCAACAGCAGCCAGCGCAGCCGGTGCATGAGCCAAAGCAGCGCTACAAGCACTCAGGAGAAATTCAATCTCAAGCGGGTCACGCCCAAGCAACAGAGGCGCAACCTGCCGCAAGGCCTGCAACACAATTGCCTGAGTCTCACCAGTCACTTCAGGGTCTGGAGAAGCTTCCCCCAAGCCAATCAGGCCTTCATCCGTAATGATTTTCAGCAAAGCGTAGTTGAGCACAGGGTAACTGCCGTACGCTACTGTCAAGGCAGTTTGCAGGGTCAGGTCAAGTGGCTCAACTTCAATAGCAGTAATACGCATATCAGGCCCCCTTGCGCAGACGGAAAACAGCCACAACCAACGGCAAAGCCAAGAGATGAATGGCAGCGAAAATCATGAACATCGGTTGAAAACCCAGCGAATCCACCAACGACCCAGCCAAAGGCTGCCCCCCAGCAATGCCCAAATTACCAACCGCCATGATGACCGAAAACATGAAGGCAGCAATACGTGGATCAGAGAACGCCATGCCCAGGGCAAAATAGACCGTCTCATAATAGCCAAAAGCAATGCCAAACAGAAAGACAATCCCCCACATCAAAACGGCAGAATTGGTCAGCGCTAAAACAAAAGTGACAGCAGAAGTGAGCAACAGTGCAGTCAACAGACTGCTGCGCTCGCCAACCCTACGCATGAGTGGCCCGCCGAGCAATCCGCCCAGCGCTGTACCAATGCCAAAGACTGAGGTGTAGAGACCGACCATGCCAAGCGAAATCTTCAGCCCTTCATTCAAATAAGCGCCCACCATGCCTTGTGCGCTGTAAAGTGCCAGCGGGTAGATGACACCAATGGCCAGAAAGAGCAGAAAAGCTTTATCTTTGAACGTGCCAAAAGCCGCTTTGGAGAACTTCATTTCGGGGGAGCGTTCCTTTTTCTCCTCTACCGCAAACGCCAGGATAAGCGTCAGCACACCAAGTGCAGCAATCGTATAAAAAATCAGCGACCACTGACCGCTTTCGGAGAACATCCCCATCAACGCAGCAGTGATAACGGCACTCAAGGCGCGCCCGCCAACCATCAGCCCCTGCACCAGGCCGCGATCGGATTCGGGCGTAGTATCAATCGAAAGGCCATCGGTCGTTGTGTCATAAGTGGACATCCCCAGAGCAGCCAAAATCATCATCGTCAGATAGCCACCAAATTGCAAACTGGGGTTAAACTGCGGAACAAGTGCAAACGCCAGTGTTTGCAATATCAAACCGATGAGAATGTAGGGCTTGCGGTGTCCCTGTCCGAACAAGTTAACGCGGTCACTCAACAAACCAATCAAAATTTTGAGAACAAAAGGCAACAGCGTGATGCCGCCGACAAGACCGATGAGTGAAAACGACAAGTCAAAGGAACGGAGGTACAAAACGTTGAAGGCCGAGAAGTAGGTGAGAACTGCACCTTCGACAAAATACACAGAAGCAAACAAGGCAAACCGAACAAACCGAACTCTTGAAGCAGGCATTGGGAACCTTCCTTTCGACTCTACCCGATAGGGGAATTTTGCGCAGCTTCCTGCCAAAGTGACAGGGCACTGAAAGCAAACCAAACCAAAAACCATAAATTGGGCAGCAGAATCAGGTTAGGAAAATACAAACCAATAACAGCCGGGATGAGCAAACTCGAACTAGTCAGAGCAAACACTTTTTCAAATTTACCACCCTGCCACAAAACAGGCGCAGCCAACAGCGCTGCCAGGAATGGCAGCCAGTAACTGAGATGCTGAACAGCTTTCCAGGCGATAACGCAAGCAACAGGCATCACCTGCCCACTCTCAAAAATTTGCAGTGCGCCCAAAATCAGGCTGTTTTCGCCAAAGTCAAAAAGCGCCCCCGCCAGGCCTAATCCAAGCGTCAGCCAGCCTGTCAAATGCTGACGAGCGCGGACGAGTTCACCGATCCCTAGCCAGGCCAAAATCCATCCGACCAGGAACATCCCATCCAGCACAAACAGAAGCCGCATTTCAGTCAAATAGGCTGCTTGCTCAGCTGGGGCAAGCAAAAGGCGTCCCATCAGGGCCGGCAGGCCGGGGTAAAACATTCCGGCAGGCAGGCGAATGAAAGCCATTGCCAACAAGAGCAAGGTTGAGAGCGCTGCGCCCCAAGCGCCCAAGCGCAAAATCGGGCGGTGTGGCAACATATCATTCCTCCTTAACACCCAAATAGGCAAGATAGGCTCGGGTCAATTCGTCCACCAGCACATCCAACGGGTAGGTCTGCACGGTACGCAATGGCTCCCACAGGATGAATTCACGCAGGGCAAAAAACAATTGCTGAAATCCAAAATGGATCGCAAGAGTCGGGTTAGGATGACAAATTTCAGACTGACGCTGCAAAAGGATAGCTTGTAATTGGGGAAACAACTCGTTCCAGGCACGCTGTTCGCGCTGCTTGAAGCGCGAATCGCCATACAGGCGCGCTTTGAGGTTAAGGGAACGCAACAAGCCAGACTGACGCTGATAGATGCCCGCCAGTAAAGCCGTTGTCTGCCGGATGATTTGAGTGAGCGGCGCTTCGGAAAAGCCTGGCTCAGCAAGCATTTGCTGCAAGTTGCGCTCAAACTCGGCAAAGAAACGCTCATCGAGAGCATGCAACAGCCCTTCTTTATCCTTGAAGCGACCATAAAACGCCCCAACCGAAGTCCCAGCCTGCTGAACAACCTCAACAATCGTCAATTGCTCAAAGCTCTTGCTTTCTAGAATATGCGCTGCCGCATCCAAAATTTGCGCCATGGTCTCGCGGCTGCGGGTTTGTTGAGGTTGCTGAACCAAATAAGAAGAGGACATGGAACACCCGAAACAGAATTAGAATTCTGATTTTATTTTAGAGCGTTTTTAAAAAAAGTCAAGAAGCAAATTTACTCAGTTTCCCCAAAAACGCCAAGCGAAAATAAAAATCAGACAAATAGAGAACACGAGGGAATGCCAGCAGGGACATCGTGATGGCATGATCTCCCCCCTGCAAACCTCAGGATGGACTTCATTTGCCTCTTGACAACCACAAATAAACGCTGTATATTTACAGCGTAAATATACAGCGTTTACAAATTTCCAAAGGATCAACACACACCATGGTTCGTCCTACCAAAAAACAGCAAACCCCCAACCTGTGTCGCTCCATTCTGGATGCCGCCTGGCGGCAGATTGCGCAGCTGGGCGCACCGGCCCTCAGCCTGCGCGGCATTGCCCGCGACTTGAACATCACCGCCCCAGCCATCTACAACTACTACCCCGACCGTGACGCGCTGGTAACAGCGCTGCTCATCGAAGCCTACACCTCCTTTGGCGACGCCCAACTGGCCGCCCGCGATTCCGCCCCCACCGATGACCCGCTCATCCGATTGTACGCCATCGGCAACGCCTACCGCCAATGGGCACTGACCTATCCGGAGCGCTATCAACTCATCTTTGGCAAGCCCATTCCCGGCTACGTTGCGCCCATCGAACAAATCTTTCCCCCGGCGGCACGTTCGCTCAGCGCCCTGGTCAGCGTGGTAGACACCCTTCGTCTGACAGGACGGCTGAACGCGCCCGATTTTCCAACGCCGCACCCCAATTTTCTCCCCATCTTCGAGCAGTGGCAACAATTCAGCGGCGAATTTCACCCGCTCAGCTTGTCGGTTGCCATCCTCATCTGGACGCGGGTGCACGGCATTGTTTCGCTGGAAATCGGTCGGCAAATTCCCCCCTTTGGCAGCGATGGTGCCGGGCTGTATGAGTACGAAATGCAATCCATCAAAAAACAATTTTTCCTTGATTAGCAAACCCAATTTGACAGGAACGCTTTCATGAATAAAGAGCTTCGTATTAAACAATGGCCCATGCGGCAGCGCATCCGCACTGCCTTGCTATATGTTTCCTTCTTGCTCTTCCCGGTCACGCTATATTACTTCTCCCCCGTTCTCATCATCCAAAGCGGCATGGAAGGAATTATCAATGGCAGCCTGATCGCCTTTGCACTGATGTTTCTCTCTTCTCTGTTTGTGGGGCGGTTATGGTGCGGCTGGGCCTGCCCCGGCGGCGCCCTGCAAGATTTTGCCGCGCCAATCAACAACCGTCCCACCCCCGGCGGCAAGTTCAACTGGGTCAAATGGTTCATCTGGACGCCCTGGGTTGTGCTGATTGCCATCCTGGTCATTCAAGCGGGTGGGTATCAGCGCATTGAGCCCTTCTACCAAATTGAACACGGCGTCACGCTTCTGACAAGCGGCGCAGATGGCAATGGCGCACCCTGGTTCATCATCTACTATGTCGTGGTTGCGCTTTTTGCCGGGTTAGCAATCCTGTTTGGGCGGCGCGCTGGTTGTCACACCATTTGCTGGATGGCGCCATTCATGATTTTGGGGCGCAAACTGCGCAACGTGTGGAAGTGGCCCTCACTGCGCCTGATTGCCACGCCGGAGCAATGTGTTGCCTGTCAGACCTGTGGGCGCGACTGCCCAATGAGCCTGGATGTGCCAGCGATGGTACAGCGCGGCGATATGGAAGACAGCGAATGCATTCTGTGCGGCAAATGTGTGGATTCGTGCACCAAGCACGCCATTCGCTATTCGTTTCGTTCTGGAAAGTAGGAAAAAACCATGAAAACTGTGATCCTGGACGGCTCTGCCGCCACTGATATTCTCGGACAAAGCGTTCGCACTGAACTTTTGCGTCAGTTACACGCCCAAAGCCACACCGTTGAAACCTTCACCCTGCGCGAGAACAAAATCGGCAACTGCGTCGGCGACTTCTTGTGCTGGGTGCGCCGCCCCGGCATGTGCAACACCGATGATGACAACCGCACCATTGCAGCGGCCATCGTGCAGGCCGACTTGCTCATCTACCTCAGCCCGATCACCTTTGGCGGCTATAGCGCTACGCTCAAAAAGGCCACTGACCATCAGATTCAAAACATCGCGCCCTTCTTCACTACCCTGAATGGCGAAACGCATCACACCCGTCGCTATCAGCACTACCCGAACTTTCTTGTCATTGGCTGGCAGCCTGCCGCAAACCCCACTGCCGAAAGCATCTTCCGGCACCTGGCCTGGCGCAACAGCATCAACTTTTACGCCCCAACCTGGCACTGTGAAGTTGTGACAGGCACCCCGCCAGATGCAGATCTTGTTGGCCAAATCGAAGCAGCGTTGACAGCAATTGCCCGCCAACAGCCCAACCCGCAACCGGCTCTGCCGCCTCGCCGCGCCCCCATGGCACTGACCACGCCGCCGCAGCGCGCCCTTTTGCTGGTAGGCAGCCCGCGCGGCCAAAATAGCACCTCGCATTCCATCGGTGCCTACCTGATGGCACAACTCGCCACAAGCGGCCTGCAAACCGAAACCGCCCTCCTTTACCCCGCCCTGAACGCCCCGCAAAAACTAGATGCTCTGCTTACACAGATTGCCTCTGCGGACCTGACGCTGCTGAGTTTTCCGCTGTATGTAGATACCCTGCCTGCGCCGGTCATCTATCTGCTGGAGCAGCTCGCTGCCCACCGCACCGCGCACCCCAATCAAGGGGGAAGTGTGGCCGTGCTTGTCAACTGCGGCTTCCCCGAATGGCAACATACCGAAAACGTCCTCGCCCTCTGCGCCGAATTCGCTGCCCAAACCGGCTTGCACTGGCTGGGCGCCCTGGCATTGGGCGCCGGACAAGGCATGGTAAACGGCATGCCGCTGCATCAGATTGGCGGGCAGGTCATCCCGCTCAAAAAAGCGCTCACATTGGCCGCCCAATCGCTGGCGCAGGGGCAGCCCATTCCCGCCGAAGCACAGGTCCTCATCGAAAAGCCCTTCGTCCCCGTCTGGCTCTACCGTCTGCTGGGCGGCTTGGGCTGGAAGCAGCAAGCCAAACGCTGGGGCGTGCAAAACGACCTCAGGCGCAGGCCGTATTTGTCTTAAGTCCTGATGGATTTTGATTCACGGCCTGGGTTTAAAGGCCCACCATTTAACCATACTTTAACCATCCTTGGGCCAACATCGCCAATTGGCTACTTGACTATACATTTTCTTTTGGCTAGAATATTTTTCATAATGTCCAAGAACACAGCCAACAATAGCCCCTCAACGGACAAAACCGTCAAATTCATTTTCCTTGGAGAGGTAAAAAATGAAAAGTTTTGTTTTGATATCTATTTTTCTGCTCTTGTTCTTGTGGATGCTGACAGGCTGCGCGGGTACTGAAGCCCAACCAACACCAACGGCGCAAGCGCCGCTCCCAAGCCCAACAGAAACCATCGCCCCCACTCTCCCCGAACCCAGCCCTGAAACGACAGAACCAACCGCTTTTCGAGCCGGGTTCGACTTTAACGGAGACTTGCGCAGCGACGTGGTACTTTTCACCAAAGATGGCTGGCTGGCTAATTTATCCTCTGGCACCGCTTTCGATGCACCCGGCAGCGGTCGCTGGGCAGCGAACCTGGGCATGTGGGGAGAAATACCGTTTGCCGGCGATTTTAACGGCGATGGCAAAAGCGATATTGCCGTCTTGAACTGGAACAGCGAGTTTTGGGTAGGCCTTTCCACCGGCTCCGCTTTTGATGGCACAGGCAGTGGCAAATGGGCATCTCCGGCCGGGTTGTGGGGTGGCATTCCTCTGGCCGGCGATTTTAACGGTGACGGGCTGGAAGATGTCTTAGTCTTCACAGAAAAAGACGGGTTGCGGGTCGGACTTTCCACGGGAAGCAGCTTCGATGCCCCTGGCAGCGGGCCTTGGAACTCTCCGGCTGGATTGTGGAGCGAGCAACCTTTCATCGGCGATTTTAACGGTGATGGCAAAGATGACCTGGCAATCCTCAACTGGCAGAGCAATATCTGGGTTGGTCTTTCCTCTGGCACAGCCTTCGACGCACCGGGCGGCGGTCAATGGGCTGTTAAAGAGGCGCCCTGGGGCGGAATGCCGCTCAGCGGCGATTTCAACGGCGATGGCAAGAACGATGTCGCCGTTTTCACCCCTGAAAACCAATGGAAGGTAAACCTCTCTTCAGGCTCCACGTTCGATGCTGAGGGCAGCGGGCAATGGAATTCTGCCGCCGGGCTATGGGGCGAATTACCCGTCGTCGGAGATTTCAATGGCGATGGCAAAACCGATATCGCCATGTTCAATGGCAATAGCGAATGGTGGCTGGGACTTTCAAGCGGCAGCTCCTTTGATGCAGCTGGAAGCGGCAAATGGGCGGCTGTGGCCGGTGCCTGGTGCGATGTGCCGCTCAACGCACCGGATTTCTGGCGATTCGATCACCTGACCCCCAACATGCAAAACCTGTGGGAAGGCCGATTCCGGTTGGCTGGCTGCGGACAGTAAAAAAAAGCGTTGATGCAAACGGAATCCCCTCGGTCGAGGCCTTGACCGAGGGGACTTAGCATCAGCGCTCGCCCTCAAGCACAAGCTTTTTGGGTACCATTTTGCCCTCTTGCTCAAAAAGGACGTGCGAGTTTATGGCTCTCCATCATACAGAAGATAGAGCGCGCTTTTCTCGTCACCAAAAACCACCGTAATCTGCTGATCGCTGTACGTACCTGAAACAACAGACAACTCCTTCGGATACCCTGCTGGGTAAGAGAATTGGAATTCAATTTTCCCATCCAAAATGCGGTATTGCCCCGTGATATTTTCTTGCGGCTTTCCCGGTTCAAGGAATCGCCGGTTCAGCTTATAGGTCTCATACACATCCGCCGGAGGGTTCAACTTTGCCATCACGTTGGTCACCTGACCATCCGGGTAGAAATGGAAGTAATCAAACTGATTGGGGGCCGATTCGCGGTAATAGATTGCATCAATGAAAACGGGCGTAGGTGTTTCGGTGGGGGGCTGCGTAGGCGCTTCGGTTGGCAAAGGGGGCAACGTTTGCGTGGGTGATAGAACAGGCTGAGAGGTGGCCCCACCCGTTTCTGTTGAAGATTGCGTCGCATTGGTTGAGGTACAGGCTACCAAAAGCCCACTGAGCAAGAACAACACGAACAAAACTTTGCGGCACATGATCCAATCTCCTTTCCTGAATTCTTCACAACCCTAAAACAACTCTGACCTCAATAAAAATTATACAGAAAGCCGACCAATTTTCAATCAGCATCCTGCAAGGCAGTTCTGGCGGCCAAAAGTCAAGCAATCCCTTCAGCAATCCTTTTTATTAAGAACCCATTTACACAGATATAAACAAGCGTTAACAAATCCCCCCTACAATCAAAGAAAGCGCTTTCACCCAATCCTTTGACTCTTGCAAGCAAATTGCCCATGCCCCCAAAAACCTGGATCGAGACCCTGCCATACCCCCAAGGGCTTCTGAAACTCCTATTCAAAACGCCCATCTTGCTCTATCGGCTGGGATTGAGCTTTTGGGTAGGGCGCTTGTTCCTGGTGCTGACCACCACCGGGCGCAAAAGTGGGCAGCCGCGCCGCACAGCAATTGAGTTTCACGAGTTCGAAGGCAAGCCGACTGTGATGAGCGGCTGGGGCGAAAAAACAGATTGGTATCGCAACCTGTCTGCCAACCCGCTTGCCACTGTACAGACCTGGCGTGGGGCACAATCGGTACGTGCCCGGCGCATCGAAGCAGACGATGAACTGCGGCGTGCCTTTGCTTGGGCACAATCCAACCCAACGATGCGGCAAATGATGAAACTGGCCAGGTTCGCCATGACAGAAGAGCAATTCCTTGCCGAACGCTATCGCTTTTGCCTCATCACCTTTGAGCCAACCGATGCCCTTACCCCCCCACCGCTCAAAGCAGATTTGGCCTGGTGTTGGGCGCTCTTATTGCCTTTATGTCTCTTCCTGATATGGATAAGATAACACGTATCAAAATTTTTTTGGGGATGCACCTATGGAATCCTTATTTCTGCCCCTTACCCTCTTACTGATGGCCTTGCCTTTGATATTGCTCATTCCGCTCTATTCTGCTGCAAAGCGCAAAACCAACGAACAGCTTGCTGACATAGAGCCGCTGCTGTTGCAATGGGGGTTTCAACGCACTTCTTTGTTCGAACAAATGCGGCAACGATTTCTATACAAGACTACGCAGAGCAGTTTTCCCATTTACATCTCACTGAAGGACCTGCCCCACGGCAACACCGCCCAAAAGTTGCTCACTTTCTTGATCTTCTGGGTCGAAATGCCCATCAAAGATTCTTTCTTCATGCGCACGCCCAACCTGGAAAGCGAAGAGAATGACATTCTCTACGAGACCTATTGGAAAAGGGTGCCATCCGATGTGCTTGCACCCCTCGGATTGCGCATCCTGTGCGCACCGACAGCTCGCTCTGATTTCGAACGGCGCATTCTATCAGAGCCTAGTCAAACCATCTTTACCGGCCTTGTCGCACAAAAAGACCTGTTTTACATCTATGGCGATTCCGATAACGGATTGATGGAATTGGGCTTTGCGCTGCCTCGCTCAACAGAGCCACAAAGGTTGCGCCGTTGGTTCGATGCTACCAAGAATCTTGCGCGCCTCTTGCAGCATTCCACTCAGCAGGCACCGGGCCAGCGTCGCAAGCAATTTGCCTGGTTATTGATAATTGTTTTGTTCTTGTTCATTGTGCTGATCAGCTTTTTGTTGTTTCCTCTATTTGGATAACAACAATCAACCTCGTCCCATTTTAAAAAAGCGTATAATTTGTAAAGTAGTTTTTCTTCAAGGAGCTGCCAGTGGAAACGGTTACTATTTTGGTCGTTTTGATCATTCTGCTACTCTTTACCGGCCTGATTGTTTTCTCCATCACCAACAGCCGCAACGTAAAACAAAAGCAGACGCAGCGGACGCAAGCCCTGGTGGGCATGACACCCATCGAGCCGGATGCGGCCCTGCTGGCACAAATTGCTGCCCTCTATCCATCACGGGCAGATAAGCCGCGCTATTCGCTGCACAACGTCAGCCGGCGCGCCCTGCCGGATGGCGAACTATTTCTGTTCGACCTTGTGGATCGCGACATCGAAAGCGACTCGTGGATAGAACGTCAAGCCGTAGCAATCCGCTCTGAGCGCCTGCAGCTGCCGCCCTTTCAAATGTACCCCAAAGTGAACGCGTCCAAATATGGGCTGGGCGGCCTGGCCAATGCGCTGGTGGAATGGAGCGTTTCCACAGTCGGCACGCCGGTGCAATTTGCCCAATTTCCCGCCTTCCAGGCACGCTATGCCGTCAGCTCCACCAACCCCCAAGCGGTGCAAACCTTCTTCGATGAAGACAAGGCCCGCTATTTTGCCAATAGCGAATACTACAACCTTCATGCAGGTGGCCATTTGTTCACCTTTGCCGAAATGCAACCGGGCCTGAAGGCAAGCGACGTGGAGCTGCTCAGTCGTCGCATCAACCGCGCCCTGGAAATCTATCGCCTATTCCAGAAATAGAGAAAACACCTTGAATCCTTCCACCCCCAAACGCCCCGATCTAAAGATCCCCATCATTTTGTTCTTTGTCTTTTGGAGCATTGCCCTGCTCCTCTGGCTGACCACCCGACGCGTCTTTTACCTGTTCAATTTTGGCTACATCGGCACAGCTCTGGCAGTGGGGTTGGGCGTATATGCCTCTCTGCCGGCCCGCAAAAGGCCACTGGGTCGCCGCCTGGCACAGTTCCTGGTCGGTGCCTACATGCTGCTTTTCCTCGGTTTGCTGCAACGCGAGAACATGCAAATCGAGGGCTTTTTCTTTTACTTATTGGCAGGCATCTTTGCCGGAGCGGTGATTCACTATTTGGTTGCCAAAGTGGCCGGGGTGCTGATTTTTAACAGAGGTTGGTGCGGTTGGGCTTGTTGGACAGCGATGATTCTCGACCTGCTGCCTTTCAAACGGCACAAGACGCAACCACTTGCTGCGCCCTGGTGGAGCCTGCGCTACATCCACTTTGGCCTCAGCTTCGGGCTGGTTGCCCTGCTGTGGTGGGGCCTGGGCTATCGCGTGCAGGAGCAAAGCCCGATCGAGTTGTATTGGCTGCTGGGCGGCAACCTGCTTTATTATGCCATCGGCATCGGTCTGGCTTTCCTGCTCAAAGATAACCGTGCCTTTTGCAAATATGCCTGCCCCATTCCCACGCTGCAAAAAATTCCGGCGCGTTTTGCCCTGCTCAAAATTGCTGGGAATGCCGAAAAGTGCATTGATTGTGGTGCGTGCAGGAAGGCCTGTCCAATGGATATCAACGTTTCGGGCTACATCAAAAACCATCAGCGGGTGCTTTCAACCGAGTGCGTGATGTGTTTGGAATGCGTCAACGCCTGCACCAAAGATGCGCTCTTTGCCACCTTTGCCGTAGACAGGCTCAAGGATTGAGCGATTCTTCAGCAGGCAAAAAAGGTGACCTTTCATGAAAGGAAAAGCTTAATGCCCGTCACGCAACACATTTTGGGGCGGTCAGGGATGGCTCTCCTCCTTCCCCCGCTGCTTCTGACAGTCATGGCAGGGGTCTTTGGCCTATCTGCCCGGCTTGTGGGTGCAGAAGCAGGCTACCTGCTTGGCTTTGGCTTGTATTGGCTGTTCTGGTGCTTGCTCGTTCCGCGTGCCCTGCTGGGAAAAGCAGAATTTGCCTCAATTTTGCGCGACCGTGCCCCGCTCTTCAGCCGCACCAACTGGCTGGCAGCCGGGTTGTGGTTAACGGTGACAGTCACTGCCATTCTGATGTATGTCACAAACTTCCTGCGCGCTCCGCTGACGCTGGTCCTGCTCGCCGCGCCGCTGGCAACCCTAAACGGCTTGTGCGAGGAAATCCTCTGGCGTGGACTGTACGTGCGCTTGTTCCCACGCACGCCCTGGCTGGCAATCGTCTATCCATCCCTCGGCTTCGCTTTTTGGCATCTTGCCCCACAAGTAATTTTTCCCGCCGAAAACGTGTCAGGCTTCGTCATTTCCACGTTCTTCCTCGCCCTGCCCTATGGCCTGATTGCCTACAAAACCGGCTCGGCCCGCTGGACGGCAATTTCGCACAGCTTAAGCGGCATCCTGGCCTTGAGCGGCTACCTTGCGCCCAGCCTGCTGACCCTGATCGGGATGCAATGAGGATATTGGCTTGCTACACCGGTTCACCGGACCGATGGGGCTCCGTCGCGATACTCCTTCGGCGTGACCCCCAACCACTTTTTGAACGATTTGCGGAAAACGCTTGGCTCGGAGAAACCCAACAGGTAGGTAATTTGCTCGACTGAATAGCCCTCGCGCAGATATTTCTGCGCCAGGCGCTGCCGAATGTCGCGCAGCAAGTCGCTGAAGAGCACGCCTTCGGCTTGCAAGCGCTTTTGCAGGGTGCGCACGCTCAGTGCCATCTCTCTGGCAACTTTCTCAATAGACAGCGATTCGTCATCCAACCGGGCCAGGATGATTTTGGTCACAGCCTGGGTAGTGACGGTGTTCTGCTCCATTTGCGCCAAAAAGTCCTGGGCATATTTCTCGAAATGCTCTAGCAAAGCCGGGTTTGCCATGCGCACCGGCAGCTTACCAATGCGCATGTCGAGTGTCATGGCATTATCCTTTTGTCCAAAGCGGACGGGGCAAGCAAAAATCCGCTCATATTCGGCGCGTGATTGCGGCTCGGGCCAGGTAAACGTCACGTCAAGCGGAGCAATCGCCTGACCGGTCAGGTCGCGCGCCAGGCGCAGGCTGCTGACAAAGGCAGACTCAAAGCAATGCCGCGACATCGGCGGGGCGTGCGGCGGAGTGAAGTAAATCACACGCACGCTGCCCAGGCCCATCTCAGCGCGAGCACTGATCATGTTGCCGATGATGCGATGGTAACGCCCCGATTTTTCAAAAGCTTCGCCCAGTGTTTTGCAGTTCATCATCAGGTAGCCGAGGATAGACCAGCTGCCAGGTTGGACGTATTCCCCCATATGCAACCCGAGGTATGGGTCGTGGATATACTCAGCAGCTTCGTCCTGAATGCGCAGATACGTTTCGACTGAAAGATACGCATCGGGCGAGCGAACCGTTTGCGGGGCAATCCCCAAAGAGCGCAGAAAGGCATCCGGATCCACCTGAAGTGATTCGAGATACAAGAATAGCTGCGCCAGCACACTGCCAGAGACCGTGATGGGTTCTGCAAGGGTCATGCAGGTATTGTACCTGATTTTTGCGTCAACGGTCACGCTTCATGCAGCAAACGTCATAGACGGGCGCGTTCGAACAGGGTATGATTGCCTCATTCTTTGAAGGAGACCTCATGCAAATACTTTCAAAATTTACGCTATCCGGCATATTGCTGGCACTCACGCTCGTTTTCGGCTTTTGGCTGAGCCGTGCCGGAAAACCATATAACGCGCTCTTGTTCAACATTCACAAGTTGATCGCTCTGGGTGCCGTGATCCTTGCCGTCATCCAACTGACCAAAATTCCAGGGCTGCTCACGCCTTTCTCGCTACTTGCTGTGGGCTTGCTCCTGACAGCACTAGCCGTAATTGCCCTGTTCGTCAGCGGGGCGCTGATGAGCGCCGGAAAACTGAGCTATGGCCTGATGTTGACCCTTCACCGGCTGGGGCTGGCAGCACTCGTGCTTGGCAGCGCGCTAGCGCTTGCCCTACTGACAAAAAAGCCATGAAGCAGTATCGCAGCCTAATTGTCCCTCGACGCGGCGGGCCCGAAGTTTTGCAAGTCATCGAAAACGATGTGCGCCCGCCTGCCAAAGGCGAGGCGCGGCTGCGCGTGTTAGCCGCCTCCGTCAGCTTGCCGGATGTGGAAGCGCGCTATGGGCGTTCGCCCTTCCCGCCCAAGCTGCCATTCACGCCCGGATATTCCGTGGTGGGCGAAATCGAAGCCCTCGGGCCAAACGCTGCTTCGTCTCACAAAGTCGGTGAGCGGGTGGCCGCACTTACCGTCTACGGCGGCTACTCAGAAGTAGTGTATTTCCCGGTCAAGCGGCTAATCCCCGTTCCCCCCGCACTAGACCCAGCGCAGGTCGTGCCGCTCGTGCTGAACTACATCGTCGCCTATCAGGCCATGCAACGCGTTGCCAAAGTCAACGCTGGGCAAAAAGCGCTCATCATCGGTGCTAGCGGTGGAATCGGCACAGCACTGCTGCAATTGGGGCAGCTGACAGGGTTGAAATTGTACGGGTTGGCTTCGCAAAGCAAGCACGCCATCCTTCAACAATACGGAGCAACGCCGATTGACTACAAAAGCGAGGATTTCGTTCAAGCCATGCGGCGGTTCGAACCGGACGGTTTGGATTGGGTGTTTGACGGCATGGGGGGCAACTACCTGAGGCGTGGCTTTGGCTTGCTCAAGCGCGGCGGGCAGTGGGTCAGTTATGCCAATCCCTTCAGCCGAAAAAACTTGTTGCAGCTCTTGGGCCGCCTGTTTTGGCACAACCTGCCGCACACCGGCCGCAAACTGCGGCTCTATGGCACAGGGCGATCCTACCTGAACATGACCCCCTTTTTGGAAGATTGGGCGGCGCTCTTCGGCTTGCTTGCTGAGGGGCGCATTCAACCAGTCATCGCTGCCCGCTACCCGATTTTGCAGGCCGCTCAAGCCAATGTGCTGCTCGAAAGCGGTCAAGTGACCGGCAACATCGTCTTGCTGAATCAGGATAGAACACAATCCATGCCCTGATCCTCTCGCTAAAAATCAAGGCCCTCACAAAGCGGTTGTGGCTTAATTTGGGCATGACCGGGCCTGGGTGAGAAAACCCACGGCGCAAGACCGCCCCCTACTTGCGCCATCACCATCAAACAGGTATACTTATTCTTGGTTGAGGGCTCCCTTTTATGAGGTATATCTGGTTTTTCTTGTTGGTAGGATGGGCGCTTGTTGCATGTGCTGTGCAACCTGCCGCGGCCCCCTCTACGCCCACCGATGCACCATTGCCAACCGCCGTGATCACACAAGCCGCCCCCACAGCCTCCCTGCAACGCATCAGCTACGCACCCTCCACCGCAGACGTGCCCAACCCGGAGCGGGGCTTTTATCAGGGCGTGGAACTTGGCGTGGAACTCAGCGAAAACGACCTGAGCTGGTACCCTGACCAAACAGGCAACCGCCTGCTATATTTCTACCTCCGTCTCGATGACTTCCGCCGCCGCGACCTGACGCCTGAATACCTGACTACGTTGAGTGACGCTTTTGCCCTGGCGCGCCGGGCAGGGGTCAAAACGATTGTTCGTTTTTCCTACAACGACGGCGAGACCTACCCTGCCCCCGCCCCTGACGCAACGCCCCAACAGGTTGTGCGGCACATTGAGCAGCTTGCCCCCGTGCTAGCGGCCAACAAAGATGGGATCGCCTGGTTCGAGGCGGGGTTCATCGGCGCCTGGGGCGAATGGCACACCTCCGCCAACGGACTGGATAGCCCCGAAAACAAAGCCCTGGTGCGCGATGCCCTGTTCGCGCACTTCCCCAACGATCGCTTCATCCTCTTTCGTTACCCGGGCGATTTGACCCGTTGGTATCCGCAGCCACTGAGCGCAGCCCAAGCCTTTACGCCAACCGATCAGGCAAGGGCAGGGCATCACAACGATTGCTTCCTTGCCAGCGATGATGATTGGGGGACCTATTACGACAACAACGACGACACATTCAAGATTGAGGAATGGAAAACCTACCTGGCCCAAATGACGCAGTTTGTGCCGATGAGCGGCGAGACGTGCAACCCCAACCCGCCACGCTCTGACTGCGCAACGGCTCTGGCAGAACTTGAACGTCTGCACTGGACGGCGCTCAACGAAGAGTATCATCCGGCCATCCTCCAATCCTGGCGCCAACAGGGCTGCTATGATGAAATTCGGCAACGTTTGGGCTATCGCCTCAGCCTGCTGGAGGCCAACTTCCCCGCCCAAATTCGGCCCGGCGAGAGCCTGCCCGTGCAAATCCGCCTGAGCAACACCGGCTTTGCCTCGCCGTTGCTGCTCCGCCCGGTCTACCTGGTGTTGGCCGGGGCAGAGGACACGTTGCCCCTGGCACTGGATGTTGACCCGCGCCGCTGGCAGCCGGGCGAACACACCCTGGAGATCTCGCCTGCTCTGCCCGCTGACCTGCCGCCCGGCACATATCAACTGGCGCTGTGGCTGCCCGACCCTGCGGCAACCCTGCAAGCTGACCCGCGCTATGCCATCCGCTTTGCCAATGAAGGCATTTGGGATGATGAACACGGCTGGAACGTGTTGGGAGAAGTAAAAAGTATCAGCGACCCATAATCTCATGCCATTACACAAGGAGAAAAAGCCATGCAACAAACCCTGTGGTTCCTCCTCATACTGTCATTGCTGATGACCTCGTGTATGCCTTTGTCAACGAACCTGCCCCAATCCGAGAACATCGCTCCTGCCCCAACGCTTGACCTCCCAACCGATATCACCTCCATCACAGACGCTACCTCGCCCCTGACCCTCAATGCCGATGGCATCCTCTACGCCGATTCGTTCATGTTAGCACCGTTCAATCAGGGCGGGCTGACCATTTTGCTCAACCTGCAGCCGTTTCTCTATGAGGCCGGTCTGCAATGCGGCTGGAACGATTGGACGCGATATAGCTCGCTGGAAGAGCAAAATCGTTGGGTAGAAGATGGCGCAAGTCATTTCACCGGACGGCTGCCCGGCGGCAAAAGCATCTATCACCAAAAAATCTATCCTGAGGGGCGCGAAGTTCATCTTGAGCTTACCCTGGAGCCAAACGGCGAAGCCGATCAGATTAACTGGGCAGAATTCAGCTTCTATCTGCCGCTGCAAACCTTCCAAAATCAGCGCTACCTCAGTGATCAGGGCGAGGGGACTTACCCAAGCGACTATGATGGCACAGGCTCATTGGCAGAAAATCTGAGCGAATTACAACTCATGCCCGCTGACCCCACCCGCAACCTGACGCTGCGTGCCGAAAACGCCATCAGCCTATCGGATGGGCGTAAATGGGGCAGTCAGATGTACATGGTATCGGTTGCACTGCCAACAGATGGCAGCCCGCTGCACTTCACCCTGACCCCACCACCGGCGGACCCCGGCCCCAACCCCGCTGCACTACGCTATAGCCGCGTTGGCTATCTTCCGCGAGGGACAAAACAAGCCATTCTTGAAATTGACTGGCGCGATTCTTTCCCCAACCCTGGCGCCACATTGGAACGAAAAACCGCCAACGGCGCCAAGCCCGTTCTGACAGGAAAGTTTTCTCCTACCCTGCAAGATTTCTGGAAGCAATTTGCTGTTTTCGATTTCAGCGCCGTCAGCGAACCGGGCGAATATCGCATTGTTTGGGCAGGGGGCACAACCGAATGGTTCCCGATTGCCAACGAGATCTTCAACGCTCGCTGGCAAAACACGTTGGATTTCTTTTTCCCTTTTCAAATGAGTCACGCAGCAGTAGATTTGGGCGGTGACCTTGCGCACGGCGCTTCTACCCTGGACGATGCTGTTGCTGTTCCGCCCAACATCATTGGCGCAGACGGTTACATCTCCTACGAGGCAGATGGCGCCTCCGGCTACGTCCCATTGGATATCGGCGGCTGGTTCGACGCTGGCGATTACGACCTAAACGTCTCGGCGCAAGCCTTTGTCGTTCATCAGCTATCCCTTGCCTGGGAAGAATTTGAACCGCAGCGCGACATTCACAGCCTGGATGTCGCCCATCGGCGACTGAATGCTAACCAACCCAACCACATCCCCGATCTATTGGAACAAATCGAATGGGGAACGCGCTGGCTGCTCTCGATGCAAGCGACCGACGGGCGCGTGTTCGTAGGCGTGGTGGAATCGCCTGAACAATACGGGAAAAACGCCCTGCCCGAAGAGATGACCGATGGCATCCCCAACAGCGGTGATGAGCGTTGGCTTTTCCATGATGCCCATAGCGACGTGAATCTCAAATTCGTTGCTGCCATGGCGGCCGCCTCGCGCGTTTTGAGCAAAACGAACCCGCAACTATCGCAGCAAGCCTGGCAAGCCGCCCTGCGGGCATGGAATTACTTTCAAACCCATCCCGAAGTCTATCGCGAAACCGTCTATTTTTCCGACCGGGAGGAGGGGCGTGAGCAAATGATCTCCGCCGCCGCTGCCGAACTTTATCTGACGCAACCTGATCCGGCCTACCTGCAAACCCTGACAGGCTTTCAATCTTACTTTGAGAACCTGCCTACCGAATGGCCGGCCCCCACCCTCAGCACACACGCTGGCTTCTGGTATGCGCCGCCCTTCCTGGCCAGGCTTTACCCGCGGCTACCTGAAGGAGCGCTCAAAACCTCCATCCGCATTGCGCTTGAAACCGCAGCCGATTCGCTCTTGCAGCTTGCCACCCCGTCACCGTTCCCACTGATGCGCGACTGGCATTACACGGAGTGGGGCATCAGCGGCGCATATATGAACGCCCTCAATGATGCCTACTGGCTAGAAAAAGCCATCCCTGAGCGCATTCAAGTTGCCGATTTGCTACCCGCTGCTTACTGGCTGTATGGTTTGCACCCGGTCAACGACTTTACCTTTGTCTTTGGCAGCGGTCTATCCGAACCGTTGTACCACTATCACGCCATTCTGCACGTACGTTTCAGGGACGCACCTGCCAGCGTTCCCGGTGCCGTTGTGCCAGGCATTGCCACTTTGACCGAATCCGGTGTTCTCTACTACCTGGATCAGCCAGAGATTTATCGCAACAATGAAGCTTGCATCTATGATGCAGCCTCCTTCCTTTTTGCACTGCTATTGCTTGAACAATCACAGCTCCCTTAAACAAGCGGTTTCTACAACAAGAAAGTGAACAAATGCGCCTAACCATCATCTTGCTTCTGACTTTCCTGTTGGTAGCCTCCTGTCAGCTTCAGCCAAGCGAGACGACTACAACGGTGCCCACCGCCCTTTCCGCCCCCCTGCCCCTGACTGCCCCCCCCGCACCAACACACAGCCCCACCCACCCCGTCCTCACCCCAACCGCGACCCTGGACAAATGGTCGCTTTGGACAAATGGCACACAACTGCGCGGCGCCAACATCTGGCAGCGCGTGCGCGTGCCCGAGCTGGATGACGACCTGCTTGGCAATGGCTACATCGGCCCGCCCTATGTTCAGGCCGACTTTGACCGCCTGGCAACCGCAGGCGCCAACTACGTCAATCTTTCCATCCCCGGCATCTTCAGCGAGCGCCCGCCCTACGCGCTGGATGAGGGCGCACAGGCCAACCTGGATGCCCTGTTACAAATGGCCGAGCGCGCCGGACTGTTTGCCGTCCTCTCCTTCCGCACCGGGCCGGGGCGCAGCGACTTCACCTTCTATCGCGATGGCGCCGGAGAATGGTTCGACCCCGCCCTGCTGATCGAAACCGTCTGGACGGAGCAAGCCGCCCAAGATGCCTGGGTGGACATGTGGCGTTACACCGCCACGCGCTATCGCGGCCAGCCGGTGATCGTCGGCTATGACCTGATGGTCGAACCCAACGCCGATGAAGTGTTGCTGGACCTCTACGACCCGGATGAGTTTTATCCGCGCTACGCCAACACACTCTACGATTGGAATCAACTCTACCCGCGCATCGTCAGCGCCATCCGTTCCGTGGATGGCGAAACGCCCATTTTGATCAGCCCCATGGGCTGGGGCAGCATTCCCTGGCTGCCCTACTTGCAGCCGGTGCAGGCCGAGCGGATTGTGTATGCCGTCCATCAATACGGGCCCTACCTCTACACCCATCAGCAGCCGGATGAAAACAAACCCTACCCGGGCGAATTTGACGTCAACTGGGACGAAATTCCCGATCGCTTCGACCGCAACTGGTTGGCAGCATACCTGGCCCCGCTGGAAGAATTCCATCAGCGGACGGGCGCACCGATCGTGGTCAACGAATTTGGCGTGGTGCGCTGGGCACCCGGTGCAGCAGAGTTCCTGGGCGACGAAATCGCCTGGTTTGAGGCACACGGCATCAACCATGCCCTGTGGGTCTGGGAGCCAACCTACGAACCATGGTACACCGAGGGCGACCGGGCAATGTACTATCCCTTTGGCCCCGACCCGAACAACCTGGAGGAAGTCGAAAACGACCTGTGGCAGGTGATTCAAAACGCCTGGGCTGCTAATAAAACCGAACGTTAAAACAATGTGGTAATGTCTTTATATTGAGCACCGTCTGACAAAAACCATCAAAAAGGCACAAGAATCCTACTTGCTGCCTCGCTACCTAGATGAAACGCAACGTTACAGAAGGATTGAATACGTTCCCTGTAGCTGCCGATCACCAGCATCTCAAGCATCTTAAAAAATTGGTGTACAATTAAATTAGATTTTTATTCCGCCAACCCATATAGGGAAATGGGGCTTGTACTTTTAATAATTGTGAGGCCAAAACATAAATTTGCATTTTTTCTCAGCTTATTTCCATTCGCTACTTATAATTGATTTATGTCAAAAAAGTTTTAAGATATAAAAAGCGCGTCAACAACATTCCGCATAAAAAGCAGGCAAGGACCTTGTTCCCAAAGCGTTTTCTACATTGCAGTTTTTTGCTTTATCCGCAAGCATTTTTTCAAAGCAGCAAGGTGATGAAAATGAATAACTTTAAAATTAAAAGCATAGATTCTGAGAAAAAATTTTTTATACAAGTAATACTTATCTATAGCTTTTTCTTTTCTGTGTTGTTGATGATAACCAACCTCAAAAAAACAATCAAGCCAAATGTATCACCAAGTAATTTGCCACTAGTTAAGCCTGATGATTCCCTTCACACATCTGAACCGCCAAAAGTAGACAAAAAAGCATTAAATCCTACTCAAAATCAAGCAACTCTAACTAAATTCATTGAAGACAACGAAAAATTAATTAACGCACTGGGCGTCTTTGTTGCAATTACAGTTTTTGTTGGTGAATTAAGATTACGAGCATTTGGGTATGTCTTATCATTTGTGTTCATGACATTAACTGTCTTGCTATGGATTGAACTTTGGAGCAAATTTCCCTCAGAGCGAGGTGACTGGAAAATTATATTATTTGAAAATATTTTATCTTTGGGAGTGCTGGCAAGTTTTGTTTATTGGTTAACCGATTTCCGAGATATTTGGCATGAGCTTTTAATCTTTTTCATTTTTAGCATAATATCAAGCTTATTCTCAATAGTCATGAAAAAGTTTAAAATATTCAACAAGCTTTTCCATACACAACCCAATAAACTGAAATGGCTTCGGATCGTATTTGGAATTATCGTTTTGACAATCATCCTGAGCAGTTCGTTTTTATTGGCACAGTTGATTGCCCCAACAGTTAATGAAATATTCGATTCAATCAATCAATCAATCAAAACTTTACCATGAGCTAAGAACCTCGAGTAATAACAAGCACTCTTTAAAAAGCAAGTTGGCATATTCGCGCTTGGAACCACAAAAACAAACAGTTCCCCGACAATTAAACAAACAGGAAAAATAACCAAACAACACTCACAAAGGTTGATCAAACGTCACACAAAGATTGCCATCACCCCATCAACGCAGCCGCCACAAAGGCAAGGATGAAGAGAAAGATCATCACCCCCAATTGGAGCGAGTAATTCTTGGGCGCAATGTGCCCCTGCCGATCCATTTTTCGGATGAGCGGAAAGAGACGCCAATAAAAGGATAGGGTTGCAAGGGCAAGCGCCAACAAGCTCAGCCGTTGCAGGGTCGCGTCTCCAAACCAGGCAATGCCGGCAAGCAGGAGCAGGAAGATCAATTTTGCCCCGGCCACCCAATAGACCAGATAGCGAACAAAATCATGAATTTCCGGGTCTTGTTTTGATTTTTCCCAGGCCGAAAACATGCCCACTGCGTTGGCGCGCTTTGAACCCGGCGCAAAATAGAGGGCCAACACGTTGGATGTCTCCAGCAGCACAAAGGCCAAAATGACAATTTTTGCAATCATTGTTTCACGCTCACAATCGGGCCAAACCGCTCAGCGGCTTTTTTTCTTTGCTTGTTTGAGGATGTCTTGCGTAGCATACCAACCGGTCAGCATTGCAATCGGCACACCGGCCGGGGAATAGGCCCATTGACCGGCCTGATAGACATTGGCAAGTGGGGTGCGCACCGATTTGGGAATGTCTTTCAGCGTGTGGACGACCGGCGGGGGCGTTTCAAACGACCAGCCGGTGATCGCCCCCTCAGAACTTCCACAGGTGCGCTGAATGGTCAACGGCGTCGCAGAAGAACGGAAGAGGATATCCGCATCAAAGTCTTGATAAATCGATTCGGATAGAATGCGAATCACCCCGGCTTCGAAGGCCTCTTTGAATTCATCATACCAACCAGCCTTCTCAACATTTTTCACGATTTGATAATCAAACAAGCAGCTGACCATGACCCCCGTTTGCCCTGCCGGGGCCAATGTTTCATCCCGCAAGGCCGGGATGGAGATTTCGTAGGTGTTGAACCTGAGATAGTCTTGCAACCATTGAAAGACTTCCTCTTTGGACTTTTGGTCGAAGTTTTGCGTCAGGTCAAGCCGCGCTTGCTGATTCAACGTGCCCAGCCCTCGCCGCGAGGGGGTGTAGAACAAATGCTCGCCACCACGCTGCCGAAAATATTCGGGCGGGCGATTGACAGCAAGGTAAAGAATGAAAACGGATTCGGCTCCCCTGGCAGATTGCTTGCGCTGCGCCTCGGCTTCGACCTTTTCGGCAATTTTCGCTTCCAGCCGGGCCGGATTCAAAATGCGATACATCGTTTTCAGATCCGCCGCCCAAATCAGGGAATCATAGTGATACTCACAGCCGGTTGAGTCAATCACTTTCGATTCGGCGGGGATGATTTCAACAATATTCTTCTTGAGCCGGATCTCTCCGCCACACTCAAGCACTTTTTCTTTCAAAAGGCGGCTCAAGGCACCCGTTCCGCCGCGCGGATAGAAGTAATCGAGATACACATAGAAATACCCCAACGCAAAATAGGTCGGCGTCCTTCTGAAAAAGTGTTGGATCAGGATGTCAATCAGCGAGGGGTTGGCAACCTGTGCGTTGAGAAAATCTTCCATCGGCAGCTTGTATTGCTCGAATTTTCGCAAAGCCAGCAAGAACTTGAACGTCCAGGGCAAGAGCTTGCGGAAGATGAATTTTCGGTCGCTCTTCAGGTCAACCAAATTGGGGTTGTCAAACTCATACAGCACTGCGGTATGTTGCGAAAGCTGCGCAATGATGGCAATAATCCGCTCAATATCCGCCTCGTCTTCGGGGTATAACTGCGTCAAGACCTGTTGATATTGCTGCAAGTCTTGCATCGAGCGCACCGCAAACAGCTGATCTTCAATGCCAATCGAAACCACGTTGGGCAAAAACTCCCATTCAATGCCCAGGTTCTTTAGCATCGGCTTGACAATGCCAGAATTGACAAACGCCCTTGGGCCGGTATCGAAGACAAAGCCATTGCTTTCGAAACCGCTCACCAACCCACCGACCCGATCATTCTTATCCAACAGCAGCACATCGAAATTTTGGCAGGCCAAAAAAGCCGCGGCGGTTAGGCCTGCCATGCCAGCACCGACAATGACAACTTGCCTCTTTTCACTTTGCATCAAAACCTCCCAACTGCAAGCTGATCTGCCACAAGGTTTGCGCTGCATCCCGATCCAATGCCGGCGGAGCAGGCTCTTCGAGCGTCGTCAGGTTGAAGAATTTGCCCGAAAGGCCCTGCACCTCAGCCGAAGCGCCCAAATAATAGAGTGCTTCGGCAGCCACACTGACCGGCAGCGCCGAAGGATCAATCAGCAGACGCTTGAAGATTTTATAAAGCCATCCATTGCTTTGACCGCTGTTGGTCCTCACATTGCCCGGGTGCATGGCATTGACTGTCACCGCGCTGCCCTGATAGGCCTGCTGCAAGACAAGCATCGAAAGCAATTGCGCCAGCTTGGATTCGCCATAACTTTTCAGGCCGGAATAGCGCCGTTTCTGCCACAGCAGGTCATCAAAATCCAGACCCCAAACGGCAAACCGATAGGCCTCAGAATTGACAAACAGGATGCGTCCGCGGTTTTGCGCCTTGAACTTCTCCAAAAGCACATAGTTGAGAATGAACGTGCTCAGGTAGTTGACCTGAAAGACCATCTCAAGGCCATCTTGGGTGAGCGTTTTTTGCGTCAGGTACACACCGGCGTTGTGAATGAGAACATCAATGTCCCGCGGCAACGCGGCCAATTGCCCAGCCGCGTCATGCACATCGGATTGTTTTGAGAAATCAGCGATGATGTAATCACAATTTGTACGGCACTGCTGCCGCAGCTGTGCGCAGAGTTGTTCTGTCTTCTTTTCATCCCGATTGATCAACAGCAAATCGGCGCCCTGCGCAGCGAATTTCTCGGCGGTTGCGTTGCCAATTCCCGAAGTTGCCCCAGTAATGACCACAAGGCGGTGAGAAAAATCATCCGCGCAAATTTTGGGGGCTAGCTTCAGGTTGCGGATCATTGCAAAAACATTCGACCACCTGTATTGTTTTCGATACGGGTTCAACCGGCCTCCAAAAAATTGTGCAGAAATCACAGAAGCTGATTATACGTCAACTTCTTTAAAGCTGCCACTTTCAATCGCCCCGAAGCCAACCGATGGCCCCTTCTGCCAAAGCAGGCCGGCGGAGATGGCGGCCGGATGATATGGCTCCCATCGGCAGGCAACAAGCCTACAGCGTTCCGCCACCCTCAGAGGCAGCCGAACCGAGCTCAAAAATCAACGCCCGATCCGTTCCGTGCTCTGCCTCTGCCAAAACTTCGCCCGTTGGACTGATGACCATCGCCCCACCAAAACATGCTTCCGGAAGAGATGAGTCCTCCAGAGAATTGACCAGCAATCCCATGATGCCAACTTTCTTGACTTCATCTGCATAGGCCTGACGCTCTTCGTTCAGCCATCTTTGCAAATCGGGTGATTTTGCATCGAAGCTACGCGCCAATGGCAAAATCAACAGATGGGTCTCTGGGCTTACTTTGGCTTTTACGTCATCATCGAACAAATCGCCACACAAGAGTATAGAAACTTTGCCAAAATCGGTATCTACCGCTTTTACTTCACTGCCGGTCACAAAGGGCGGCTGTTCAATGATTTTGCGGTGCACGTGAACGATTTGCCCAACGGCATTGATCAAAACAGCTGAACTATAAACGCCTTCGGGCGCTTTTTCCAACATGCCAAAGCAAATAGAGCAGTGCTGTTGTTGCGCCAGCCTTGAAACAACTGCTGTGATCTGACCAGGAATCGGCTCGGCAAATCGTTCAAGCTCCTCTTGGCTGTATACATAACCTGTAAAAGCGCACTCTGGCAAACAAACCAAATCGGGCCGGTGTGAAGCGATTTCCTCCAGCCTGACTTCAAAGTGACGCAAGTTTTGGGCGGGGTCTTGCCCGACAACCTTCAAGGGGATGAGGCAAACTTTGATACAGATCCTCCCTTGGATATTGAACGATCCATTATGTGGACAGATAAGCGGAGGTGCTGATGCCTGATCTTTTTTACGCCATCCAAAAATAGCAACAACCAGCAGGCCACCCAAAATTGCATCTAGGATTGAGAAGATTACTCCTTTGAGAATATAAATCGCCCCCACGTTCTGCGTTGCCAATCCCTGCTGCATCAAAGATGGCAAGCGGATACTTATGTAAGCATCTACAACAGAAAGAACCAAAGAACCGCCAAAAGCAATCAAAGCCAATGCTGAAACAACGGGATGTCTTTTCCAGAAGATGATTGCCAAAACGCACCCAATGATCCATATTATAAGCCTGGGAGCTTGGGTCAGAAGAGAGCTTAGTAGCAGGGGAATATATTCCATAAAATCACCTCTCTAACTCCGCCAATGTCCTTGTTTCTCTCAAATTGTCTGCAGCATCCAAATCTCTATTTATTATAATATATAGGATTGGTGCACGCCCCGCAAAAAACAGACTTTTTTTGTTGGGCCGCCGCTCAGTTCGCCATGCCCGTCTGATGACGCAAAAGGTGTTTGAAGCGAAGAGCCTGACGCCCCTGATCACGCAGTTTCTTAAGCTGAGGCTGACTCTGTGCGAGCAAAAAACACCTCCAAACTTGTTGACAGACAGGGGCAGAACGCTATAATGAAACAAAGGGCATCCCCAAAAGAACTTGGATTCGTATCAAAGGAGGATGCCGTCTTGGAATAGTTGGCAACATGCATGGTATCATTCTTTACCCAAAAGTACTAAAGGGGTCAGTAGACTATGAATATCCACAAATTTGGAATCGTCTTATGCTTAGTGATTATTGTTAGCGCAGTTGCTCTATTTGAATTCACACTGAACAGATCTTTCATTGGCTCAGATGATGCTTACATACACCTTCGCTACATTGATAATCTTCGTAGCGGGCATGGCTTTGGATTCAATCCTGACAAACCATCCAACGGCAGTACAAGCCCCTTATGGGTACTCATTGCTGCAGGACTAACACGCGAAGCATCCGATCTTCCACAAGCCGTCAAGGTTCTCTCCATTTCATTGTTCATCATATCAATATTTGTTTTTTATGTACTATCGTTTCGGTTGCTAGGGTCTAGTCTTCCAGCAATCCTGGCAACGATTATCTATGCGTCAGATCCCTGGCTACTGAAGTGGGCAGGTTCCGCAATGGAAACCAGCTTAGTATCCCTGATGGTTCTCCTATCGATCTACTTTCTCCTCAATTCAGAAAGGCATCGTTATTTGATTGCAGCCTCGCTTATGCTTGCTTTAGCCACTCTCGCAAGACCAGAAAATGGATTGCTATTCTGTTTCTTCTTGCTTATACAAATCACGCTGAGAGAATCCATCTTCCGCAGAGTTGGTCGAATAGCCATTGCACTGGGTGCCTACTTTGTTGTTCTAGTTCCGTGGCTTGTATTCGCACTTGTAACTTTTGGCTCGCCTTTACCTAATACCTTCGCAGCGAAAACAATTGCTTCGGGAGCTACCCTTTGGGGCGTTGGATGGTATTTTCTTCGCGTTATTGGCGTAACATATTGGCCTTGGTTTTTGGTACTCTTTGGTCTCATTCTCCTATCTCTCAAGGCAATCGGTCGCACTCGTGCTATCCCCCTACTTAAACTGCAAGACAAAGCGACTGTGTTACTTTGGCTATGGTGTATTATCATACCTGCTTTTTATACCCTGAGCAAGCTCCAGACTCCAAGCACAAGATACCTCCAAATAACAACGCCCCTCTTGATTGCTGTTGGCTTCTACGGCCTTACTCACCTGACTAGCAGTGTCTCTTGGACAAAGCACCGCTCCCGCCTGACGCTGATTGTCGTGACTATAACGATCATCTTCTACAACGTAGGCTTGAACGGTGTGATAGTACTTCCATCAAGTCGCGATTTCTCAGAAAAAATCTTGAGAACGTATCAGATAGTCGGGGAATGGTTGGAATCAAATACATCAGAAGATAGCCGTGTCGCAGTTGCAATAGATGTAGGTGCAATTGGATACTACTCTAATCGTGAGATTATTGACTTAGGCGGTCTAAACACCGTTGAAGCAATCTCCTATTTGCCAGATAGTTTGAGTTACGTGTTTGTTTCCAAGCCTGATTACTTGGTGATTACAGGTGAAAGCAGCGAATATGCGCTAATGAACCAGACACGATTTAAAGAAGTAGCTATACCAGTCGTCTCATTTCCTGCCACAACCGGCGTAAGAGCAGAGATTGACGCAGCGACAGGAGGCAGGGAAATACAGAACTTCTATGTTTCAGTTTATTATCTGTCATGGCCCTGAGACTGGGATTTTGATGAGCAACGCCGCCCAACCGCTCGCTCCAGCCGACTGCTCCCTCACTCCGCGTGCAGCTGAGCCCGACTTGTTGGGCGGCAGTGAACATCTTGAACCCCCAAAAACATTGCATAATCCCTGCAGATCAGCAAAAGCTCTTTTTACGAATTCTTTGCTGCGGGTAATCCTTTACGCTGTTTATAGCAATCAATACAAACAGGTCTGCTCATTGTTGATGGATTTTCTTTGCCACAAACGTGGCAATATTTTTCCTGATACGTAAAGTTTTCGTACTTCTTCCAACTCTTATAACATTCAACGCAATATGGCGCAGAAGGATTGAGTGGAATCTCTTTCCTGCAACGCAAACAATAGCCTGTTTCACCACTTTCGGTTTTCTTATCACCCGGCTTTGCAGAAGGAGCTGCAGCAGCCGCAGCATTTTCAGGCTCCACCACCTTTTCAACCGATAGGCGAACCTCGTCACTGATGCGAATCAACCGCCGCGCCTCATTGTAAATTGCATCATATAAATCCGGGTCTTCTGCTTTGGTAACATAAATTCCCATTTCTTGATTGTTCACTTGCGAAAACTCATATAAATTCATCGAAGTAACAATCGCTTCATTCTCGTTTAAGTAACATTTTGCATGTAAGTTTTCGCAAAAGCTTGTCCGCACGGATCTGAGAGACTTAAGCCAGTTAATTTGATCGGGTTGCAATTCATTTTTACCATAAACGACCCGAATATCTATTTTCATACGGTCTTTATCATCCAACGATTGACGTAACCGCTCATTAATCTTTAAGTACGGACTGATCAAGATCAATGTATCTTGCGCCTGATTAATTAGCTGCTGAAGATGATAAGAAACACCTGTTGTATCGAGAAACTTTGCCATTGTTATTCTCCTATCGCTTGGTTTAACATAATCGC